>Ga0126342_10008737_pt1 | contig 18153 bp, 13 predicted proteins | sample Cyp1metagenome_FD_92528 | JGI IMG/M metagenome (GOLD analysis project Ga0126342, IMG submission 92528) | Coral microbial communities from Lord Howe Island, Old Settlement Bay, Australia - Cyphastrea 1 metagenome | ecosystem: Host-associated > Invertebrates > Cnidaria > Coral ... | reverse complement strand
TATTTAAGTATGTACATACGTATTTATATACATAAGTATATATATAAGTACACATATATATATATTTAAGTATGTACATACGTATTTATATACATAAGTATATATACATATATAAGTACACGTATATATATTTAAGTATGTACATACGTATTTATATACATAAGTATATATATAAAATATAAGTACACGTATATATATTTAAGTATATACATACGTATTTATATACATATGTATATATATAAAATATAAGTACACATATATATATATATATAAGTATATACATGCGTATTTATATACATAAGTATATATATATAAGTACACGTATATATATTTAAGTATATACATACGTATTTATATACATAAGTATATATATATATATATAAAACACACATATATATTTAAGTATATACATACGTATTTATATACATAAGTATATATATATAAGTACATGTATATATATTTAAGTATATACATACGTATTTATATACATAAGTATATATATAAGTACACATATATATTTAAGTATATACATACGTATTTATATACATAAGTATATATATATAAGTACACATATATATTTAAGTATATACATACGTATTTACATAAGTATATATATATATGTATATATATATAAGTATATATATATATTTAAGTATGTACATATATATACAAGTATATACATATGTATCTATATTTAAGTGTATATATATATATGCACATGGTATAGTAGGGTAGACAACCTATACATAAGGGTATATAATGTGAAATACTCTGGGAATATACATAGGATGGGACTCAAGTATAATGGTTATGTATTATACGTAGTAGGTATACAACCTAAACATTTTGGATATATATATATATATATATATCACCATGAATATATTCAGTATCCTAATAAATAGTGGGTACATAAAAACGAAACTATAAATTTGGATGCTGAATTATAGACATTTGGGGACCTTAGGGTGATGCATCTTTTGTGGTCACCTGAAACCACAAGATGATGAAACCACTTTGAATGATGCAGCCTGTCACTTGGCTGTAAAACGCAATTATTGCTGTCAGGAAGGGGGACAGACGGGAACATACAATATTCCCTGGGGCTGTTGATTGTTTCCTTTTCAGGCCTACCTTTCATCGTGAAACTGACCTGAGATCGGTTGCTCAAAATGCCCTGAGTGGCTCAGAGATGACAAAGATTCATCCCAGAAGTCTTACCTGTAAGCTGACATAAGCTGACCATGGTGGTTGGAAGGAGACAGCCTGGACGACAAGTTGGATTCTGTAGCTCCGGTTTTTGTTTTTTGTAGCAGATGTCCTGTCATATCCGTGCAGAGTTTCAGGAGAGAAAGCTCCCTTGCAGCGAGTTGGTGAAAAGAATCAATCGCTTCAATTAGGAATGGAACGATACATATCAATACCTATTACACATTATTACACCATATTTGGAGTTATGAACATCCATTAATCCCAGCTATCTTGATGTTCACCAGGGTAGCAGGATTTTAATCCATACCCAATAATTGAATCCTGTTCAGTTTGTTCTCCACTTCATTTGGTGCTCTCCACTTCTTCCCAGGGTCGACCAGGGTCGGACATCGGACTCTGAGTTTCTGTGACACTGTGCCAATGTTCTGCAGCGGGGAACAGCCCTGCGGTGGATCAAAGATTGGTTTGTCCAAAACGTGGATGATCCAACTTAATCTAAAAAGCGGTTTGCTGGGTGAACTGAGGGGTGAATGGCTTTGGTTCCAGTGGCTAGTGGGAAAACAGCTGGACATGGATTTCAAGCAGCATAATCATGTATGTAATTATTTATATATACTATATATATACGCCTTTTTGTAACACAAAAACAACATGTGTGTCAAGGATAACAAACATATTCAAATCATATAAACATCCAAAAACGACACTTGACCGAAAAAACCATCCCCCAAGCTTCACAGGATCATCTAATTTTGCTCTCGAAGGTTAAAACCTGAGACCGCCCAGTGGTAAGGAAGCATCCCCAATCGAAGGTTCGTTATATTGGATGGCATTGGATGGTTCATATATATACATATATGTAATTATATGTGTGTATATATATTGAAATCCCCATTTATCATCATTTTTCCAGTGTTTGCTTATACAGTTGGCGAATCCCATTTGTTGGTTTACAAGCTACTAGTATCTAATATATTCTGATATAATATGCCCATGCAAAACCATCTTTTTTGCGCCGTGGCAACACATGGCACCTTCCTTAGGTACCAAAAAGCGAGCGAAGCCTGCGAAGACAGGAGGAGTCTTTTGAAGGAGACGAGGAACGTACAGTTCAAGGTGCCACGATGGGTTTCAAGGGCCCCTGGGCCCCTGGGATCGGGGAGATTCATGGAGATTCATGGAGATTCCTGGGATCGGAGCGTGATACAACCTTTGGAAAAAATCCACGGGTATGATGGAGAGTCAACCGTTTAAAACACAACGGGGTGAACTTGGGTGAAATACCTGAGGCAGCAAACTCTAAAATGGCATGTGTTTAGTGGAAAGTAACCTTCCAACCCCCCACTCATGGCAGGGTCATCATGTCACTTCGTGATAATGAATATCAATGAATATCATCCCTATGATTGATGCTTCTATCACAATGATTTCACCAAAGTTTGCTACATCCCATTTTTTAAACTATGTGTTCAACATATCCCAGCAAAAAAACATGATTTGTTTGCCATTTTCCCACCTTGATCATCCGAAAGGTCATGATCTTCCCACCTGAAAAATCCCAGGCCAGCGCCGTTCCAGGTGTTGCCCAAGTATGGCATAGAAGCTACAGAGAAGGGGACCTCCATCATGGCAGCGTGCGCTTGGCAATTGGACATGGTCAATAGTGGTTAATAGTGGTTAATAATGGTTAATAATGGTTAATAATGGTTAATAATGGTTAATAATGGTTAATAATGGTTAATAATGGTTAATAGTGGTTAATGAGATACTCTGGTTGGTGGTTTGGAACATGGCTTTTATGACTTTCCATCCCAATTGACGAACTCCATCATTTTTCAGAGGGGTAGGTCAACCACCAACCAGGTAAAGATCTCCTACCTAAGAATGGTGATTTAACCATCACTGGTTGGTGGTTGAACCAATATTAACCAATATCAGATGTGAGATATGAATGGAATATGAACCAATACAACAGACAACATGGATCAACATGGTGGTTTAAATAATATGAACCAAATAACAAATGGTGGTGTAATTGATGGAATGTGACAAGTGTGAAAGCCAACCCAAATTGCGATTTTCACCAACAACAATAGCAAAGAAAGGATTCTTTCAGCAACAATTTTTATGGTGATTTTTCACTGGCATTGCCACGGTGATTTAACCATTAATGTGTGTGTGTGTCGATCAATCAAAATTTGGTCGATCTATCAATGGAGATAGCATATTTTTGTTTAGACTTCACTAAAAAACCCAAATATGATGTTTTTTTTCAGGTATGTTTGCCATCCAATTTTTACATGACAGTGAAAACGCCCCGCCTAAACGTGGCAGGTCTAGCATTTCCAAAACCGGATGACTTCTTGCCAGTTTGAGCTAGGGTTTTTTGGGGATTAGCCACGTTGGTTGATCACTAGAGGTTCCCCCCTGAAAACCAACAATTAATTGGTAGATGATAATAAAACAATAATATAATATAATTTTTATATGGTAGATTATAATAAAGAGTAGACCAAACCGGACCAATATTTTTCCGAAAAGGACTGTTGGTTTCCAAGCCGCTTTGAAAAGGGAATAACAATTCTGGAAATGGCAGCAGAACATCACCAGCTGAATTATCGAGAAATGGATGAGTGTTCATTGCCAAGTTTGGTTAAGAGGTGGCGGGTTGTTACATGTTGTTGCCCTTCAGTAGATTTATATGGATATGGAAAACCCACCAGAAACAACCATGGATTTCGCATGTGGTTTTGATAATCAACCAGAGGCTCTAACCCAATCATTTTCCAATTCGATTCCACGTACTCTTCACAGTGTATTCCAACCTATCAAAATCCATGAGAATAATTATAATATACTTCCAATATCTTCCAATCATGTGATTATATCAATTGCAGTACGATCCTTTTTTATATTCACAGTATATAATTATTACCATCTGGTTATTTAACATAGCCATGGAACATCACTCCAGATGGTTTTCAATCAAAATGTTATCCCATCGTTTGGGCCATTTCCCATGGCTATGTTAGTCATAACCAGAGGGTCGAGTCAAATTCAGCGAATTCGATCCCTAGGTGGATTGGATCTGTGCAGCAAGGCATCAAAGACATTGAGGCGCCTGTGGTGGATGATGTCACTGAGAATGGTGCTTGAAGTTTCCTTCAATGTTTATTTGTATTTGTTTGTTCTGTGTTTGAAGTCACTTGAAGTGTATTTGTATGCGTTTCACGTTTAAAGTTGTTGTTTTTCATGCATTTTTTGCTGGTGAGACTATCCAGGTAATGCTGGTGAAATGTCCAGATATTGAATGGGCATGTTTTTGTTGGTGATCAAACAACTTTTAGGGCCTGTAAATGAACATTCGATTTACATCAATTTACCCTCCATGATGGATCTTGATGGCTGATATGATAATACTTTCCGAAATTCACTTCACTTCAATGCCTGAACCGTGATGAATGTGATGAATAACTTTTTGATGGTCAAGAAGAGTCAAGATTACAATCACTAGTCATGGCATTCGACATAAGCATCCCAGCTGTTTTCTCTTTGGATTCACATCGAGTTTCATCGGATTTTCCAGGCTTTTGATCGATTCAAATCAACAGGATTACTATCAACCAATCCATGGCATCCATGGTTTTTATTGAATCCAATTCTCAGGAACTAGGAACCATAGAATATCATCGATTCAAATGTCATCAAATTTCCGAAAAATAAATCCCTTGCTGGATTTTTTCATTAATTTTCCATGGATCCATCGATTTTCGGACTAATGTTTCGCATTTTCCATGGATTGTCCTTGCTTTTTTTGTCCATCGATGGACAGGAGAAGGTGGCTCTTTCCATGCACCTCTCTCGCGTGCTCTATATCTCAAAGCTGCCGCTGGTGAAATCCAAGGTACGGCGGTGCGACGAGGACGTTTTTGAGTCGCCAGCAAGATGATATGATGGGGAAGTTTATGGAAGTATAATCTTGATATATATAGATATATTACATTATTATTATGATTATTGTTTGTTTATTTTTATTTTTGTTAGTATGATTGTTATTGTTGTTATTATTTTGGTTTGGTTATTATTGTTATTATTGTGGTTTTGTTATCATTATTGTTTTTGTTATTGTTATTATTATTGTTAGTATTTTTGTTATGTTATTGTTTTTTTTTTTTGTGTGTGTGTTTAATATTTATTTGTTATTTGTTGTTATTTGTTATTATCATCATTGGTATTATTGTTATTTTTATTGTCTATTATTATGATAATTGTTATTATTATCAGTGTTATTATTATCATTATGACTATTATTATATATGTTATTATTATCATTATTATTATACTGACATATTATGATGGACTTATGAGATTCTAAGGGATTACAACGGATTATAATGGATTATGATGGGAATTCTGAAGGGAAATCTGATGAGAATGATGGGATCATGATATATATATATATATATATCGTTAGTGGAAGTAAGACGGGAAAATCATTAGGATATGTTACAGGATATGATATGTTGATTTAATGGTGATATAACCCCCCACAATAGGGATCATGCGGGTATACAACTACCAACCAGTCAATGGAGGTATAGTGGGGATATAGCCAACAACATTACTGGTTGGTGGTTTGGAACATCAATTTTATTTTTCCATACATTGGGAATATGATATTCCCAGCAGACTTTCATATTTTTAAGAGGGATTGAAACCACCAAACAGATTATATATTATTAATAGGTAAATCAGATTAAAAAAACAAAAAAACATCTATAAATGGACCATTTTCCGTGGCTATGTTAAATAACCATGCAGAGGGTAACATGATTTTTCTGGGTGTGCTTGAACATGTGGTATCTCCCTAACCCCACCGGTGAATCATGATTTTCCCTAACAGCCATGTCATCATGTCCGGGGCACCGAATAAATGGGGAATTTGTTGATATCCTAGCAGAAAAAGTTCATATTCAATATATTTCAATATGATTTACCGTCTGGTAAACTAACATATCTATGGAAAATCACATTTTTTCATGGGAAGACTCACTATAAATGGTGATTTTCCATAGTTATGTTCGTTTACCAGAGGGTTATCATATTCATATGTGAAATTATAGGTTTCTGATTTGTTGTGACTTTATGAATGTTGTGTTGGGAATACAGAGCCATCATATAGGCCAATGTCGTTCCCAGAGCCAACGTTTGTGAATGTTGACACTACTTGCATACTTTGATCCCATGGGCATATATATATATAAACATGTGTGTGTGTGTTGTAATTGTCCGCTTCCAAAAGTAGGACCAATATTTGTCCAGCAGGGCGGGGAGGTTTTTTGATTTTGAAGTTTCAGTCCATGGAGGCTTGCGCATTGTGGGCAAAACCGTGTGTTTTTGCGCATTGATTTGGGCCAGTTTCGCTTTGTTGATGAGGTGTGAACTTCATGTCCCACCTTCTCGAGCACAGTTAATACAGGGAATAGAACTTGTTCAGCTGAAAAAAGTGACGGGTTTGAAGGAGCTCACAACCTGATCAAGAAATATACGAAGCTCTTCCTGTCTGAGAGGCCATCTTGCGTCTGTCGGCGCCATCCATTGATACATCCTGCAGCTGGCGGAAATCGGAAGGCGACACCATGCGACACTTGATACAGGATCAAGCTGGCCCCGCCACCACACTTGGGCCCTGTTCGGACTTGGATTTGGCACCTTTGACTTGACAAGATTGACCAGCACCTCCTTGGAAAGTACCTTGTATAATCACCGTCCTTAGTTTCACAAAAGGCCAAAGCCTGCTAAACTATTGCACAGAGGAAAGTCTGGACAAGATGTTGTTTCTAGTATTTTCTAGTGGTTTGAATTGTGAGACATCAAGAAAAGTGTTCAAGTTTTTGACCTCAAGGTTTTTTCTGTGTCAATAAATGGGTAGTGTAGTAATTACTTCATGTGTTGCTACGTGTGGGGATATGTGCTGTATATACCGAGATGAGCCATGTATCATCGTTTTGTTGTTTTCTTATGTTCTCTTGGTTTACTAGTTTTAAACATCATACTTTGAACTTCAACATCAAGTTTACATAGAATAGAATACATAGGATTCACGTGTATCAAAATTTGAAATTATTTGAATAACCATATATATATAATTATATATATACTGTACATACCCATAGGATCCATGTATGGTATATATGCTCACATTGGGGGTATATTGATGGTAAGTGTTACCATATATAGCATACATGGATACTATGGGATAGTTTGGCCCGCCTTACAGTTTATGTTTCTGGTGGCACGTGTAAGATCCAAGAAATTCGCCGCGGGTCCTAACCAACAAGGGGATTATGTATTCCATTTACATTTTATACCCAGGAATAGTGCTTACAACCATAAATCATTTACAACCATGAAATGAATTCTATAACTCATTTCTTGCGAGTTAGCATGCTCAAGCTGACTGGCAAGCAAACACCTCTTGCCCAAGCAGTCCCCTGCGTAGGCAACGCTTGCCGAAGAAGAGGTTGGCGACCCCAGGGATCCCAGATCGATTTTTCGGTGATGGTAAGAGGGGGGGGACTTTCTTCCCGTTCTTTTGTAGCCACCAAAAAGATATGTAGGGAAGCATAGGGAAGTAATATACCATAAGTAACCTAGATTTTATCATAGAATTGTCTTGCTATTTTTGTTGATTTTGCTACATTTGGATCCATGTTCGCCGATCTTCGCCGCTGCCGTAATCATCATGGAACGCCATGCATTACGGCATGACGCGGGGTGCACCTCAACCAATTATTTTCCATGAACCTGCCATGATACCTGTTTGGTGGGGTTGCAGACAACGGCCAATGGTTTGTGTTTTTTTTGCCAAAGATATGCCCTCCCCAGTGCACTAGTTCGATATATATATATATGTATATATCAACCATGAATCCACAATCCTATAATTCTATTATCTAGATCACATATGAGAATATTATATATTAGCAATCATTAACATACATTGACTATATTTAGGCAACTTTAGTCAGTTACTAATTATTTATACATTAAGCAACTTTGACTCTGACTAATAGATGTAGTTAATTACTCATTAATCCGTTACTATCTATTAGTCAAAACTGGTTAAGCACATAATCATTAGTGAGACTATATGTCATTTAACCAAATTAATCATAGTTACCCATAGGTTCCATGTATGCTATATATGGTAACATGGATCCCATCAATATACCCCAGTCATGTTAGCATTTTTCTACCAGCACCATGGATCCTATGGGTTACTCATCAACTCATTTGGTGCAATGTCACTGCACCACCCGAGGCCTCCACCCGATCGCAGAGCCCACCGGAGACCCGCGCCACGCGGGACTCGCCGCCGGTCCCGGCGCCCGAGCGGCAGCAGTGGCTGCCCGTGGCGCCGGTAGCGGCGGTGCCGGCGCCGCGGATCAAGGCACGGCACGGAAATGAGGAGTTTTGATGATCACATTACCATTTACCCTCTGGTAATTTAACATAGCTATTGAAAATGGCCATTTATAGTGGATTTTCCCATTAAAAATGGTGATTTTCCATTGCTATGTTAGTCTACCAGAGGGTATCTACTAATATCTTCTAATGGTAAATGATAAACCATGTTCACTAATATAATATATATCACTAATGATAGAAAATATATTACATAATAATACATAATAGCGTATGGAGAACTAGATGTAACTGGGTATATTTCATGTGTTATATATATATATATATTATAGTGCATTATGGTATATATATTGTATACTGACTAATCAGAATCACGTCCCTTTGAAGTATCACTACCATTTGTTGCTGGTAAAAAGTTCTCAATTTTGTTCATCATTACCCAGGGATATCGCTATTTTCATGCCAAGCGCCGACGCTTTTCTGGCAGCTGTGCCACCTGTCAGATGGCTGCACCAACGCAAGCCGCTACACCGTGGGGACCGCAGATGAAAGGATGTGGAAGTAGTAAGTAGCGTCAGTATCCTCCAGTAATCGAACGGGGCAATGGGAAATCCCCAATAAATAGAGGTTTCTAGCTGGGAAATTCATCCATAAATAAGTGATTTTCCATGCCCATGTTTGATTATGGGAGGGTAATGAATGGTTTGATGATGTTTGATGGATTCTTAGGCAATGACAAATGTGAGAAGTTTCTCATGATTTTTTTGGGCAACAAACAAAAATGACGATGACTGACCTGCCACTGAGTAATTTATATATTTTTAGTGCCAACCAGATGGGGATGTCATACAAACTGCGTAAAACAAACATGGTTGATCATGGTTGCAAAGAGTAGTTGGAATATTGATGATGTGGGGTGGGTCAAAACCTGTTGAACGCCACATTTAGCTAGATAAACATCGATAAATCATGATAAATCCGAGCTATTTTGAACAGAAGGGGTATCCATGATGTTTCACTGACCTCCAAATCTTGTCCCAGCTTGAGAAGGCGTTTGGCAACTGGCATAGCAGTTGATTTGAAAGCCTACATGAGGCTTGCTTCGATACAATTCTGGAAACTGCAGTTGCCAACTGTCGTAAGATGACAGACAATCCTTGGAGTAAGGTACCCAATTTCGAAGAGTGCGTGAGCGCCACAACAAGGTTGCTGGCTCGCTCGCCAGTATCACCACGGATGCTCTCGTAGCGCAGTTGGAGGACTTGGAAGGTAGCAGTGTATCATTCTCGATGAAAGTTGGAACATGCTCCGAAAGCCTCCTTTGCAAGCCGTGCCGTGAGGTATAGGCTTGCGCATTCTGAAACATAGTTCAAACATCCTGGAGTTGTTTTGGATTTAAGACTCATATGGGCTTGTGTGAAAATTGTTCGTATGCCCCCCAAATGGCAACTTGATGGAAAAACATGATAATAATCCACTGAAATTGAGGTATACCTATAATTAATTACCCGATTTTCAGTAACCCTAAATATGTCCAGATTTTGTGGCCCATGAGTAGGATGTTTTTGGTCAATCACTTGAGCTACGCTTCCGCAACTGGCAATGGGATTTCCCCAAATCTAGAGATGTTCCCAGCAACACTTCCATGGCGCGGGACCCTCCCAGCCATGATGAACTCCTCATTCCGCTACTGTGGATGGTTTCGAAATCCTAAAAACCAGTTGGTAGATGGTTTATCCTCTTATAATCTCTTATAATCCCATGATTTACAGTGTTTCATAGTTACCCAGTTGTTACCAACTGGTTTTTAGGATTTCGAAACCATCCGCAGTATGCCATTCTCCGGTGAACCAATCACCTCCGAGGTCAAAGGTTCACTCCAACGGCAACGGCCACACTTTGACGACACCGGCTGTGACCGGGGGCAATGGCTACGTGCCCGTGCAGGAGATATGGGTGTCGTTTGGGGGAGAAAAAACACTGGTGATTACTTGGATGTGCATCCCAGTTAGCCATTGAGCAATCGTATGTATTAACCATATTTTACATATTATATCCATATATGGCTAATATGTGGGTTATATATGTGGGGTATAAAGCACTTGCTATTCTGGGATGCACATCCAAATATTGTGATATCACCCACAGTGGGATATAAAGCCAACCATAATATAGAGATATTTATGAGATGCAACCATGTGCAACCAACTGATTATGATATATGAGAATCACTGTAGTGGATGGGTATACTGGGAATGTAAAATCAACCATTCTATGTGGATAATATGTTGAGATAGTTATACAGGCTATAATATAGTGGGTTATGATAGAACAAATTGATTTGCAGCTTTGTTCTAACATACTATACATAGGTAGCTGATAGCCACCTACAGGGGGCAATTGGTGAGTTTACATCTTACCGGATTTTGCACCTCCAAACGTATAGGTGGCCAGAGAGCAAGCGTGGTGAAGGGAACAAAGGAACATAGCGAAAGTAAAGGCAGGGGTGGATTTACCACCCCCCAGAAAAAAAAAATAGTGATTTAACAGAACATGGGGATTTATTCTTGATTTCTGATGGGCATTGATGGATACGTTTTCTTGGAACTGGCTTGACTCTTGGCTTGGAACTGGTGCATATTAGAGATATATAAACTAACATAACTATGGAAAATCACCATTTTCAATGGGCAAATCCACTATTTCTATGCTCATTTTCTTTAGCTATTTTGACATAACCAAAGGGTAGAGATTAGCCAACTTTCAGGGGAGCCGTTTCACGGTGAATGGATGTGTTCCGCAATGGGGAGACAGGCCTACGCAGCTTGAAGATCAACGGCGTTGTTTTGGGGTGGCCCAAATGCCCGCTCACTTCAATATAACTAGACGTATCAATTTGCTTATCGGTCAAAACCTCAATACCATGTTTTGGCGGATGATAAGCATCCATTGACCAGGGATTTTGATGTTCACCATATACTGTGGCTATGGAATGCTATGGATAATTATAGCATTCCATAGCCACATGCCTTGGCCTCTGGGTCACCGTGGGTCACCAGTCAAAAACTCGACCCTAGCAGGGCTGTCATGTTATGGGGATGGCCACTCAACACCGCCATCGCACCATGGAGACTCCAGATGTTTTCAAGCTGTTTGATGTTCTGGAAACTGTTTTCGGACACTAACTATTTGTTGTTGATCTCAGATCAGTGATCTCCCAGATTCCATGCTTCCAAATCAAGAGTCATTCGTTGCTTGTCGCCTTGTTGTTTTTCGGCTCAACGAAAAATCCGTCGACCCCGAGCCGAACGAAACTGTGAAGAAGCCGACGCCGACGCCGCGGTCGTCCGAAGCGGTCAACCACGCCATGCCCAGGCAGCGGGATATGATTGGATTCTTGGGGTTTAATTAACAGGGTTGAACCAAATTGAACCAAGCATTAGTGAAAATTTGAACATTGGTATTAGATGCGTTTTACAAAAAAAGACATATCTTACCAAAACATACATGAATCATGCGTTTACATGGTGTTTTGATATCGAATTATATATATCGTTGTGATAATAATTATCCCTAGTTTCAAACCATTGGGGTGACTTGCGTTCTCATGGTGGTTTTGTAAGTTTGGGGTTCTAGTTGTTTTGAACGTTTACATTTTCGTGCTGCGTTTACAATGGGCGAAGAATTGCATGCCGGAATGACAGTTGACTGCAACGTTGGTGGAAGTTCGCCGGCATTGTGTAATGGGCGACTAGGTTGGGACAAATTGCGGACATTTGTCGTGGAAAATAACAACAGGAAAAGTAGTCTCTTGGCATTTGGGTAGAGACCTTGAGTAGGTGCGCGGATCATTTTTTGCTTGAACTGGGGATTGATAATACATGGCAATATATTTACGAACCAAAAGGAGGGTGTCTAAGGCTCATGGTTGGCCATATAGTATGAATATTGGATCTATTTGCTATTGGGACCCATTTTTGTTTGGAATATTCTGGAAAATCTAATAATGGTGGAATGCACAATCTGACCGTTCCTGGTGTTAGCCGTGGTAGCCCATGGTTTCTGGACGCTCTACAGCTCAAAAATGCGTGGTTTTTATATCCCAATTATCCCAACATATTGGTGATTCTATCGATATCAAATCCCGAACATATCCCCATGATCTACCATGATAGAATCCGATGATATTTCCGTTGATTGTTGGTTCAATCCCCAATTGATCACCATGAATGAAATCACGGCTTACGCCAGGCACCAGAATAGCTTTGCCTGCGGCGTGGACGCGCCCGAGGCGGGACTGTTTCGAAGATGTCAGAATGGTGGTTGATAATGGGGAACACCATTGTTTATAGATGTTTTATAAAGACATGTTCATAGATGTTAATAGATGTTAATGGATGTTAGTAGACTAGATGTGTTCAATAGTGGTTAAACATGGTTAATAAATGTGAATAATGGGAAATAGTTTTATAATGGGGATTGTTTGTGAGTAGTGGTGATTAGTGGTGATTAATGATGATTAATGGAGGGGCTGGCATTGGGGAATCCCCTATACATGAAGCTTTTCATAGAGAAGTCATCCATAAATAGGGGAATTTCCCATTTCAATATGTCCTTACCGGAGGGTACAACTAAGATGACTGGTGCTTTAAAGATGGATGTTTGATGATTTTTCTATGACTTTTTTCGTGGATGTACCATGTATCTCTGGTTAGATGGTTTGAAAAGCAACGTACAACTGAGGAGCGCCACCTTGTATATGAGCATAGGGGTATAATGGGGTATACATATTTAATTATGAACATATATATATATATAAAACAGAGTTATGATATGGCTTTTAAGCATTTACGATTCCACACAAAAAACGATCCCGCGCGCCGCCCCAGTTGACCGTGGAGAAGCGCGTGCGTCGCGCGGGACGACCCAATGCGAACGGTGGAAACAAGGTGCAAAAGCATCCTGGGAAGCTCCTTGGAGAAGACTGGTGAATAATGGGATATTTATGGTTAATAGTGGTTAATAATGGTTAATAATGGTTAATAATGGTTAATAATGGTTAATGAGATATCTGGTTGATTTGTTGGAATGATCATATTCCCATCATATCCTAGAATATCCTCAATATGTCCCATATTATGGGATATATATATATATAATCTGGTTGGTGGTTTGGAACATGACTTTTATGACTTTCCATATATTGGGAATGTCATCATCCCAACTGACGAACTCTTATTTTTCAGCGGGGTTGAAACCACCAACAAGTAATAGCCCATTTATTGGTGAATCATGGCCTGATTTTCTCTAACTATAGTTACCAGTAGTACCGCACAAGGCGGTGGCGGAAGTTTCAGAATAGGAGAGCTTGGTTGGTGTGAATCACGGATGGCAGAGCGAATCCACTGATGGACTGAAAGGTGGTTGGAGTTATGTTTGTTGGAATGGATGCAATGGTTGCAGTGGACCTAACCCACAACTGCTGGATGTAGTGTGGTGTGGTGCAGCTGTATTGTAGTGTAGTGATGTGTAGTGGAGGTGTAGTTGTGGTGTAGTGTAATTAGTGTAGTGTAGTTGCAGTTGCATTTGTGGTGGTGTAATGAGTGTAGTGTAATGTAATGTAGGGTAGCGTAGTGTAGTCTAGTCTAGTGTAGTGTAAAGTAGCGTAGTTGTAGTTGTAGTTGGTGTAGTGTATTGTAGTGTGGTGTAGTTGTAGTGTTATGTAATTAGTGTGGTGTGGTGTAGCGTAGTGTTGTGTAGTGTAGTGTAGTGTAATTGGTGTAGGGTAGTGTAATGTAGTGGTAGTTGTAGTTGTAGTTGTAGTGGAGTGTAGTGTAGCGTAGCGTAGCGTGGTGTAGTGTAGTGTAGTTTAGTGGTTGTATATAGTTGAAACTGCTGCAAAACCCTCACGTTTTGCTCACTTTTGACAAAGTGCACAATCCCTTGCGCTTGCCACGCAAAACGACATTTGAACGTCCAAAAGTGCTCCGTTCCCCTCAGTTTTTTGCACTTTTCACTTGCAAATTGCTTCGCGCCACAACGGCGTGCAACTTTTCATCTCTCATCTGGCCAGATGGCTCCGCACCCGCCGCTTTGGCGAGCCTACTTTTCGACCCTCCCGAGCCACAAATCACTGGAAAAAACACAGTGTTTTGCGGTTTTGCTACCTTTTCGCGCGCCTGCATCTTCTTTCTTCTGACTCTTTCTCTTCTCTGATCTTCATTTTTCTTCTCTTCTCTTCTCTTCTCTGACTCTTCCCATCTCTGCTTTACATCTGTCCATATTGTCGGAAGTTTGACTTCTAAACTTCCTTCGAATATATAGACAACCATGTTCAATAATGGTTAATGAGGTTCATAGGTGGCCGAGTTCTCCTGTCAACAATCGTTTTTTTGGTGTGACTTTTCTGTACGCCACCCGTGGCCATGGCTGCCCCGGAGATGTACGTGATGGAAGGAAACATGTTGGAGGCGTTTCATAAAGTGTATCGGGTCAGCTTGGATGTTGCAGCCGCCCAGGCGGCGGACCGGTGCTGCGCATGCGGCAGGACTGCAGGACATTCGTACTCTGAAGGTGGCGCCACCGATTATCGACGCATGGGTGTGTGCGAATACTGTTTTGATGTCTTGCACGATCCTGCTGCGACGACCTTGGACAAAACCACAGAGTGCAACAACCTGACCGCAGACGGTTGCGCCATTGCCAAAGATTGGATTGCCTTCAGCAGGTCGCGCCGTAGGTTGTTGTTCCAAGCCGCGGATTTCCGCCGTGCTGTGGAGCTGACGCTGAGATTATTTAGCCACTAAACATGGTGATTTCCATAGCTATTACATATATGTATACATATATATATATATATGAGGGTTTCTTGACATCGGGGTACACCAAAACGGACGGTTGATGATGGAAGCTGCTATGAAAATGGATGATTTGGGGATTGGGGGTACCACTATTTTAGGAAACGCCCATATCTTGGGTTTGTTGAGTGGGGATTTCTACTTCCCCAGTGAGAAATACACCAGACCTGGGGAATTAGGGGATGATTAGTTTTTAGTTTTTCGCGGGCTTTAAGCAAATCCAAGTCTGATGTTGGAATACTTTGTGGGTAAACCAATAATGTCAAAATTAAGGTACCAAATGGGCCCACAAAACTGTTTATGTTTAGTACTGACTATCAATTTTTGCGGTTGATCATTTTGATTTGATGTGCGCTTCTGACACATCCGGTTGTTTTCTTGTTTTAACTGTCCCAGCAAGTACATCAATATAGAATGTTAAAACTACTTAAAATCATCATCCAAGTTTTACTAACCCCGATGGCATGGGGAGATTGCTCATGTCATGCTAAGTTCATCTATCTAGCATATTCTCCAATTGATCACCAAAACCATCAGCTATTATCAGATAGCCTATACCCAACCAACGTGTGGCGGTGAGTTGGAGGCATGATAGCATTGAAATGCCTTTGTGCAAGACGCAACCCCCAAAACCGTTCCTATTGGAACGGGTCGTCCGTTGCTTCCGTGTCGATTTGGGGGTTTCTTAAAATGGGAAGTGCAAACCCGAATCATTGGGTGAATTTTCTGATTTGAAAGTGGAGACTCACCGCAGCGCTTGGCGAATGTTTGGCATGGCATGTGTTGGTCCATTCATGTTAAAGAAATAAATCATGCCCAATTTTAACCGTAAATGGTTGGTACAACTATAATTAACAAAATAATTGGTGGTTTGTTATTGATTTCCTCAGATCAATTATGGTGATCTGTTTCCTCACCCCCATGGACCGCCGTTGCAGTCTTTGACCGAGCCCTTCATCTAGATTGCTGATTTCAGTCTGATCTGCCCATGCATTGTTTGTTGATTCCCAAAGTTTTCTTGTTTTTAGCTGTTCAGATAGCCTTCAGTTTCAACCATCATGAGAGGGTTTTTTTCGTAGTTGGTTCATATTCCCAAGCATCCAAGGGGATTTCTCTACTGCCTGGGCCTCCCCAAGGGTCTCCATCAATCCCAGCGTCCGCATGCACGATCCGGGGGCATTCAGTGAAACTTCGGCGGCACTATGGGGTGGATTGTCTTGGGAATTTCCAGCCTTAAGTTGTGTTGTTTGACAGGAAACTGAGATGTTGATGTATCAAAATCTATGGGGTACATAATTTTGGGGGTATGAACATCCATTCGCCAGCTAATTGAGTGTTCACCAGGGGATTCAGATTTCATGTTTTCTGACCCATGGCCAGATTTCAATGTGATTAGATCAATCCTGCGGAAATGATAGCGCCCCCTGCGATGTCACTAGAATTGATGGTGAATGGGGAACTAGCCTGGTTTTGGTGGTTTCAACCGTGTTTTATTTTCAATGACAAACGTACAGTTGACATGGGATGATTAATAGTTGACCTTTTCCAACTAGGATTGTCATTTTGAAACCATGTGTTTATCCTATGTGGGATGATCCTCGAAACAGAAAGGCAAACCTTGGTGCAGTTGGACGCATGACCTTGCGTCCAATAGTGGAGCATGACCTTGCGCCGACGCTGCTGGTATACACTGACAGCGACTTTGCATCCTGCCCATACACATCAAAGAGATTTTCAAAGAGCACTTTGGTGCTGTATATGTCCTTCAAACTGGTTCATCATATTTCCCACTACTATGGTCATCAAAGAAACAAAATTCGACCGCAAGGAGTACAACAGAAGCTGAGCTCATTGCATGCGCAAGCGCATTATTCGGCGAAGCATTCAATCTCCATACAATGATTGAATCTTTGAACAGGTTCGTGTACCTGTTTCCTTCCAACAGGATAATCAGGCTGCCATCACAGTTATCCAGTCCGGATACAGTGCAAAGCTCCGTCACGCTGGACGAGTCCATAGAGTCAATGTTACATCCATCCACGAACAACTGGATCAAGGTGTTTTTGACTTGGATTACTGTGAAACAACCGCTCAGTCAGAACACAGCATGATGTGGGCATATACTTTGAGCCCTTTGTCCCTGTCCGAAGAGACTGTGTCGCTGGTTTTCGTTCACGACGTCCTGATCCTTGGTGTCCCTTGATGATGGGAGAGATAATCATCATTGCGTTAGTGAGATTATTCCAGTTTAAGCGCTGATGATTTGATATGATATTATGATATTCTCATTTTTTGTTGCTTCACCCCGCCATGTGTAGCAACTTGATTTGTTTTTCGTGGACGTTCTACCCATGGAGTTTTCCAGCAGTTTGGATAGGTTAGTTGTTGAACAACAACTATGTTTTTTGCACATTCTTGTTCCCCTATCATCATGAAATTTACCACTTAAGCTTATCAACCCTCAAGTAGGATTACATAGTATATTATCATTTATTGTCATTGATTATCATATGTATACATTTAAAATTTTATACATATATACATTATATATACATTATATATACATTATATATACATTATATATACATTATATATACATTATATATACATTATATATACATTATATATACATTATATATACATTATATATACATTA
>Ga0126342_10008736_pt1 | contig 18156 bp, 21 predicted proteins | sample Cyp1metagenome_FD_92528 | JGI IMG/M metagenome (GOLD analysis project Ga0126342, IMG submission 92528) | Coral microbial communities from Lord Howe Island, Old Settlement Bay, Australia - Cyphastrea 1 metagenome | ecosystem: Host-associated > Invertebrates > Cnidaria > Coral ... | reverse complement strand
CCGGTACTGCAGTGGGTCTTGAGCCAAAGGGGCGAGTTGATGTACCCCCTGGCTGTGGATCTTTGAGGGCTGAATTATGTGGTAGTGTACAATGGTCCGTAGCCTACACTCTATTCGCAGTATTACAGTGTGTATATATATATATACAGTATTACAGTATATATATATACAGTATTACAGTGTGTATATATATATACAGTATTACAGTATTTATATATATATATACAGTATTACAGTATATATAGATATACAGTATGTATGTACTTATATACAGTATTACAGTGTATATATATACACAGTATTACAGTATTACAACTCTAAGACAACCATCAACCTTCGGTGATATTAAGTTCAAATAAATTGAAATATATGGACAATATATATATATATATTACAGTGTGTATATATATATATATATTGAAATGCACGACAACATAGTGGCACTTGAGTCCAGCTGAGCTGACCCTCAGTCCTGGCCTGGGGTGGCCTCAAAAATCTGGAGGGTGCAACCAAATAGGGGCCCCAATGTTCCACGTAGTTTAGCTATGTGTTATAATTCATTTGTTTATATTCATAGTATGTTGTTTCTTAAAGATGTTTCTGTGATTTGTTTTGTTTACTTTGTTCCTGCTACATTACTATTCGACTGTATATTTGGTCATTGTTTCGTGTAGTTCAGAAAAGTGTTTGTCAAACAGTATAGTCAGTATAGTGGGAGTGGAGGTAGGGCCAGGTAGGGCCCAAATCTTTTGTTGTAAATTGTTCTTCCAAAGTCTTCCAATGATGTGTCCAAAGCCGCTTGGAAGTAGACCGATGGCAAGCAGCCAGCTCAATATTCGTACGTATGTATAAATATGTCTGTCTCTATGTGTTTACAATACCTAATGGGTTATAAGATAGCAAAAGTAAATCTCTTCTTCTTTGCTAAAGCAGATCCCCTTATGACATCACAATAGAAAATTGCCAATGCAGTTGCTTATTTGTATTGATTAGATTGGTGTTTTTTACATGCAGAACTGAAGTTTGGACTTTACAACATCATGGGAGGTGCAAGCACTTGCACTTGTAGAGGATGTATCAAGGGTTGAAACTTAACACCTCACAAGACTGCCTGGATTTCAACCATTTTCAACCTATAACTATCCAGTATAAACCAACGTAATTGAAATCAATCAGAAGTGTATGTATGGTACTCTTGACAATAAGAGCCATCTTAAATTGAAAGTGGCACAACGACTTGTGCATGTCTCTCTCCCAAACCAACAGTGCAAGCCAACAAAGAGCGTAGAAATTGTATCAAACACAAACAATAAATACAGAACACATCTGCACATTACACGTCATCATACTTTCAGAATTGCATATTGACTGTCATTCAGGATACCCTTGCAGAATGGTGAGTTATGCAATGTTGTATTGGTTGTCATGGTAACAAAATTTATGCATGAATGTGCTGATGAAATAATGTGTTCAGCCCAATTTAAATAGAGGTAGCCTGTACTTGCCGTAGAACGATGACTACATAAAAATACATCAAATATATCCAAGGATATGCCTACATACAGACTCTACTTGAAGTCAGAATTTAAATGACCATTCTTTAGACTTGGACAGTAACTAGATACCCTAAACAGTTTGATTAGAGCATAGCGGCCACGCCGATGATGAAACCAAATGAAATAGCAGGTTGCTTCATTGATGACACCAGATTAGTTGACAGACTAGCAACCAAATATAACATGGTTTGTCTTTCAATGCGATAAAGAAAAAAGTTCGTTAAAACCACCTGTTGCAGGAGATGAGTCCATACTCCGATGAAGTAGTGAACGTAAGTTCAGAAACTACAAAAGACTCATGATAAAGACATTGAAGCTGCGTGTATTTAATTCAGGATTCGAGGCTCCGAAAACATTCAAATAAAGAGTTTGAAGCGATGGAACAATGAGGATTTTCAAGCTCTGAAGAGTTCCAAATGAAGATTAACCTCCAAATAAAGATATTAAAGCTTTGGGGAGGCTCCAAGTAAAGATTTTAAGGCCCCCAAAGGCTCCTAATGAGGATTTCTTTTAAACTTGTCGACCCCCACCCTCTGGGAGCTCTGTGCCTTACATTTAATATTCTTGCATGTTTTTTCCTCCTTCCCTTTCCTTAGGGATCTCTAGGGATCTCTGGAGGTCTCTGCGGATCTCTGGGAATCTGCGCGCCACGCACTCACTTGCGCGCCCTCATCATCTTTCCTGCGGTCGTGCAGACACAGGCACTGCACTTTCATCATCGTTCGCTGTGGGGTGGGCTGGGGTGGGGCGGGGTGGGGGTGGGGGGGGGTGGGGTGTGGGACAATAACGTTCATGTTCCTGTGCACACACAGGCACAGCAACCTCATAATCTTTCCTGCGGTCGTGCAGACACAGGCCTGCACTTTCACCATCGGTAGGTTCAATTTGATTTCGACATGTTCCCAAACTGGAATCAACGGTAAACAAATGAGACCGCCAAGAAAATGATGATGATGACGATGACGATGACGATGACGATGATCATGATCATGATCATCACCATCATCATCATCATCATCATCATCATCATCACCATCACCATCACCATCATCATCATCATCATCAACATCATCATCATCATCATCATCATCATCATCATCATCATCATCACCATCATCATCATCATCATCATCATCAACATCATCATCACCATCACCATCATCATCATCATCAACATCATCATCATCATCAACATCAACATGATCATGATCACAAGCGAGGGAAAAAGCGGGTGCACAAGCAAGTGAAATTGGGTGTACAAGCGAGTGCTCGCCCATCTCTGAGGATCTCTGAAAATCACCTTTAGAAGAAAAAGGAAAACGGAAAAGGAAAAAAAGGAAACTTCCCTCTGAAAACCTCGTTTTCAAAACACAGAGTTCAAGGATCCAGAGCTGTGGGGTTCCAGGATTCCAGTGTTGAAGGAGTTTTGGGTTCCAGGATTCCAAGGTGGAGGAGTGGTCCTGCGGAACAGGTAAGAAGTTATTGATTAAACTGTTCGAGCAAAGTGTCACGAGAAGAGTTCGAAGAACGACCGGAAGAAATTTAAAAGAAGCGATGCGATGGCATATTCACGTTGAAGGAAGGTCTGTAGCGAAGTGTTATGCAGCTTCAATCTTGGAAATTCAACACCTCTATGGAAGGAAGTTCAACAAACAACGGACGGGGAGATGCCATGAGATGCCTACCTATCCGGAGGCATCCAGAGGCATCCAGAGGCATCAAGTCCCCTTTTCTGGTCCCATGGAGTCCCATAGCTCGGACAGTCACTACATGTCCACTACATGTCACTACATGTCACTACAGTACCACAGTCATCCACAGTCAATCGTTCCATTGTGTCGTCATGCGTCTCTGTGGGCCTTCATGGCTGGGATATGCCGCAGGCCCCTGCTGGGAAAAAGCAATCCTGCAGCCATGCTTCCAACAGAAAGATTTTGTAGGCAACAAGTTGGAAACATCGTTGGAAACATATCCCGACTCTGTAGCGGTACATCTCACAGCTATGCGTTCTCAGACCTGATCTCTATCGGCGTTTCACCCTCCAGGTGGCAGCCTCAGTCAGAAATATGAGATGCAGAAAAAGACAAGAGATATGCAAACAGCTGCGAGAGGAAAATGACTCCTGATTACAACAACATCCAAAAAGGAATTCGTTCAAACGTAAGGTTATTTGTTTGCTTCTCCAAATGGCAATACGGACCTACAGAGAACGAAGTCTGTTCAGATTGCACGGAGCTGGTTGCCCAGCTGGTCTTTGAAGTATCTTCTGCTCCAAGTCAAATGAATTGCCAATCTTTTTAAATCTGCTGTTCGAGAAATACTTGATTCGAACTTTCATCCCGGGCCATACTCTTTAAGGCTTCAAATACAGCTGAGATGCAGTCTTTCACATGTTGCGAATTCACGGAACTGCATTCAGAGAATCTGGAACCCATTGCTGTACGTACAGTATCAGCTGCTACTGCGTAGGTCGTAAAGTGTCAATGTGTCAGGTGATCAGAATCAATATACAACACTGCGGTGGAGTGGCTCCGGACCGTCGTGGAAAACAATAGCTATAGACATAGCTAGAAAAGAAAATTGGGCATGTCGGCCGGGCACTGCATCTTGAATCTTGACAAGGATGTCTTGAGGATGTCGCGCAAGCATTGGCACTGAGATGTCCTGAGATGTATCCTATTTCAATCGAGGCTTGTTCTTGAGCACTCTCTGCTGCATCATGGAAGTCAGGCTCTTAGCTATCGTCTCAAACATAGTAATCCCAGCCTACCTCTTTTTATATGAAAGTCCTGAGTCCGAGGGGGGTTCCAGCATGGCATGCTTTCAAGATCTTTCAGACGAACCCGACTGTGTCATTGGGTGAGACGTCCTTCCTGCGCAGCTCTGCGCAGGGCTGCACTTGGTGAACCTCGTCCTGGCCTCGCTCAGCAGAGACCGGAAACCGTCGCTAAATTGTCGCTGTGGACTGGGTCCTACAGCCTACAGGACTCCTCAGAAACGGTTTCCCTGGCAAAGCATGAAGTCGATGACATGATGACCCCCAAATGTCCACAACTTGTCTGGGCACCCACGTCGGCAAATTGAGCACCACGAGATCTTTAGCTCGTCTTTCCATGTCTGTGGTTTAATGGATAGGTCTTGGTTGTCTCCGGCTTGTCTCCAGCTTGTCTCCCTTTCGCGTTGTTTTGTTCTGAAGCTCAATCATAGCCTCTTAGCCTTGACAGGGTAACTTTCTCCCGGTCTTTAGACTTGACAATTGAGGAGTGTCAACATTGTTGTTTGAGGTCTGTGCTGGTATCGTTTTTAGTTTGGGGATATGCTTCGGTCATGCCATACGGTCATCCTCTTTGGCACTCCGCTTTTGGGGCTATTTGGGGCTCACAATCAACAAAAGAGACTTGGACATGGGGTTCACAATCAACAGTGACATAAAAGAAAAACTAAAGAGCTCCGCCAACTGCTGAACAACTTTCTGATTCTCTCCATGTCTCTCCATTTGTTTGAGATGTTCGTACTTCATATATCTTCATATATCTTCACTTCACAAAGTAATTATATCTCACACTGAATGTAGGTTTCATGAAACTTGCAATGGACCTGTGCTGGAGAGTCAAGCCGCGATACTCGAACCTTGCGCAGATACAAGTCGAAACCAATCGGACGAAACCAATCGGACTGGCCCCGCAGGTTTTTCTGTCTATGTCTGTCTGTCACTACACCTTTCTCGTCTGTGAGAAATCCGAGAAAGGATGGGTAAGCCAAGTGGCAGTTGGTTAAGTCAGCAAATTGAGTGCCAACTGATTTAACTTCGTAGAACGATTCGTAGAATGAACTGAGGGGCAGACTGTGTTCCAAATTGCAAGGGCTGAATTGCCAAGCCAAAGGGCAGACTCGAGCAGAATCACGATCTGACACGGATCTCCAATGAGGCACCACAGCCATAGGAACAGTTTCTCAGCGCAATTAGCATTCGCATCATAGCCAGCGCGCCAGCCAATAAACAGATTTTCCGGCGGAACCAAGCTTGGCCAAACCTCAGAATCAAGAAACGGTGCAAAAATGCATGAAACATTATGAGCATTTATGAAGCTTGAATACGGACAATGAGGATTCAAAATGATTCAACTGCACAAACTGTCAAACAGGTTGATTGTTTTAAATGTCATTGCAGCTTATGAATACCGTATTCCCCTCAAGTTGCAATGTCGATGAGCTTTGGGAAGGCACATCTCACAGTTTCACAGTTCACTCTCTGCCCTCTCTGCCTGCTGAATGCTATCGATTTGAGACTGTGACCGTTGACAGGACCAGACGGCAGGATACCCAGCAAGAAGTACACCAATGCCTCATGCGACGGAAACTGAGACACAATATGACACAAGAAGGAGCTTCAAGGGGAGGAAACTGAGACAAAATGTTGCAAGCCTTGCAAGCCTTCCAAGCTCAAGGAGAGGATTTTGCGGCTTCTTGTGGCAAAAAGTCTTGCTCAAAATCCCTTTGCCAAAGAGCAACAAAGGACGGGACCAGAAGTGGCTGACCCACCTGCAAGTTTTGGCAAAAAATAGAAACGTCAAATCAGCAAATCTGTCATTGAAGCAACATGTTTCAAATTCTTTTTGGGCACAGTGCATACCTATTCAAAAGGGTACAAACCCCCAAGGTCCTTGAAACGCGATACGAGCTTTGTGTCAGGCTCCGCAACACCGCGATACCCGCCTTGGTAAAGCAGCATGAATCAGCCGCAGTAACCCATCTCTGAACGGGAAGGACGGCAAAGATTCTGCAAAACAAGCACTCTAAGACTCTAAGCACAAACTCTTTCCGCCGTTTTAAACCTCCAAATTGTTTTCGCATTGGTACTGTAAAACTTATGCAGCGATGAAAAACATTTTCTGCACCGAGGATACAGCAGTAAAAGATCAGCAAGGCCAAGGTCTGGCACATGGAGGTTTTAGAAGCACAATTGCGACATATTGCAACGAAACGTCGATCGACCGATATACCCCTGCAAGAGTGAAGTTCCTTTCTTTGCAGCATTTCAATGTCCATCTGGACGTTGCATTCAAGCAAACACATCACAAACCAAAGACAGTAGTATCCAGCGCAAAAATCTTGCAAGAGTGACAGGCAGTATCAGAGCATGGATGGCTGACTGTATCCTTGAAGATGCAAGAAAAGAGACCTCTGTGTCCTGGAAAATCGCCTTTTTTGTTTTCAAAAAGACACATCTGAAAACACAGTCTGAGAAGAACGCAGCCATCGAGGTGGTGCTTCCTCCACAGGCTTCACTTACAGTTTCACATCCACCCGGTCCATGCGTGTGAAAGCATGTAATTGTTTTCTTGACAAAGAGTATGCAAGAGTTGATGTGGGCATCAATTTGGATAGATCAGCGTGCCTTCCCACCAACGCTCAAAACCAGTATCAAGGTATTTACCACGCTGATCCCACCTTGCAGTACCCAACAGTTCCGGGCTCAAATAGCACCAGCATGTTGTGGACTAATGACTAATGCACGTTTGCAAGGGTCCAAGAGATCCGAAGGACCTAGATGGACTTGGGATCTCAGGGTTGAGGGAACATGTGGATACATTTGGTCTGCTCAATGATCGATGTTCATGGAAACATCTGGACGCCCTTGAAGCCAAGGCAAGGTTGAAACCTACACATGCTGACTAAGACTGACCAAACAAATAAAGCCCCCCTCAAAAAGGCAACTCACAGCAATTCAGCAACCTTTACAGTGCCTTTTTTACCTGCTGAAGTTATATAGGTGCTGGGTTTCTTTTCCTTGCCTCCGGTCAGCTGCTTTCTGTCCATCCTGGTATTCAGGATTTGTATGGATGTTGTCATCCATTTTTCCATCCATATCTCCTACAAGGCTCCCGGGTGGGAGGGCCTGGGGAGGCTTGAGAATGCAGAGGCAGATCAATCGCTGTCACACCTACTGCCAGGTGCTCGGGGTCAGCTGCTTTCTGTCCATCCTGGTATTCAGGATTTGTATGGATGTTGTCATCCATTTTTCCATCCATATCTCCTCCAAGGCTCCCGTTCTTTCCCATCTGTTTTGCATCTGTCTCTGCTGAAACCAGTAAATACCAAGCAGCTGTCGGAATGTGATTCTGTCTAAACAGCTTCACTTTTTGCAGCATGTTTGTAAAAGTCTGGGCAGCTTGCATGATTCTCTCCTTCGTAGCAGCTGGTTGTTGAGGAAAAAAACAACGTGGCCGAGCTTTCTTGGAGATAGATCTCCATGGTTCTTGCACTCAACCATCTGCCGCGCCTTCGTGTCAGTTCCGCATCCTCCAAGAGCATCTGGAGGAAAGTGGCTCCCCCCGCGCACATGCTGCCTAGATCCAGTGCTCTACATCCAGGCTTTGAATTTGCAGGCAGTAAGAGGGCCGGAAGCAGCTGTCTGAAGCGGCTTCGCAGCAGTTGTGGCGCAGCTTTCCAAAGGCGCTCACCTGGTTTGAGCTGTTCAAAAGCGCAAATGATCAACGCGACCAAGTCTCGTACTCAACCTTTGCAACTTGGTGTCTCACAGCTCGGAACCTTGTTTTTGGTTCCTGCACCCTGAGCAGTACTGAAGCTGAAGTACGCATAACGTCTGATGGTAGTATGTGGTCTCTCCTGTAGGCTGCAAGGACTTCACCAATCCTACAGATACCTCCCCAGCTAAGGTCCAACAGGCCTGCAACTTCGATCCATCCCCAGCACATGCAAACAGCGCACAAAGCCAATAAGACCTGGAAAGGGCAAGCTATGTGATGCTCAAAAGGTTCTTCACGCAGCCATGAGAATGCAACATCCCAAGCTCCTGTAAGCAGTCGTCGGGCTGACGGCCTTTCAGAGTCGACCGCGTTGATCGTCTCTGAGTAGTGGCTGTATGGCCCCCCTGCTTCGTAGAGCTCTTTGCCGTATTCAGCCAAGCACTTACAGAGTTTCTCAGGGTTTGTGAAGGCCTCATCTAAGACTTTCTGAAGACTTGACCCCTTTCCACGCAACCATTCAGCAAACTGTGAAAGAAGGCCCTGTCTGTTTGTTTTTGTGATGGGCTGAACCGGGCGCGTGAACTCCAGCGAAACATGCTTTCTCCTCTCCACCCTCGCCAAGTCCTCTGCATGACGGGGTGCAAGGCCATTGCTCGGCGCGCCGGCTACCAAAGTCCAAAAACCTCTAGGGGCTCCTATGCTAAAACACCATACAATCCAAATCCATACAAACCTGACCTGACCCGGGCCTTCTCCTGGAAATCCAAGGGTGGCATCAAAATCAAGGACGGCTTGGTGAAGGGAAATGGGAAGACTGCGTTGGCGACACCTCCACTCAAGAGATTTCAGGACAGGTGGAATGAACGTTCTAGGCCCAGAAAGTCCAAGGACCAAGATGACCCAATTTGCTGCCCAACGTTTGAGCTTGGGAAGCTCTGCCAGTCTGAAAACTCCATCAAAATCCAAAGACTGGTAGACAGGGCCATGAGCAACAGGTCCTCTCAAATCAACGGACCTAGTGGGATCATCTGAGACATTGAGACGGGTTGGACAGAAATGGTTTGAGGCAAAAACTCCAAAGGCAATAGCTATCGCCATGATCTTCCGAGAAGTGGTGCTAGTGCATGGGAGGAGCTTCTGCCCTTTGCAGACGAAAAGAGAGATTGAGGAGTCCAAGAGGAAGGAGAACCTACCTCCGCCCAACCGTGCTGCTCTCTTGTAGGCTTGCAGGTAAGACGCCAACGCCAAAATGCTTATATGGCCATGCCCTACCCACTTCCAACTTGATTTTTTTGCCACCTCTCGCATCTGATGACCTCGTTTACAAGTGGCTCCTCCAAACCCCTTTCATCAAAGTCAGCTGTGAGACAGCATTTTTCCTCAAGCTGCAAATGGGCCTGGAACAGGTTTGAAAGTGCTGTCACTAATCCAGGGCAATAGAATGCTGTACCTTTTGTCAGCTGGCCTTGTATTGGGATGTGGCTATGATCTCGGCTGCACCTCCGCATTGTGGAGTCGGGATTCATGTTGCACGTCAAAAATCTGCTCTCCTTTTGGTGAATGCTTCCAAAAGCGCAGGACGCCGTGGAGACTTCTCGAATCCCTGCATGCCAGAGTGAGCATGTACAGCCATTCTGTGAGCCAAGCCATCTTTGATTTCCCGGGCGCCTCCAAAAGCCCCAGCACTTCAGCGTGTAAGGCTACCCAGAGCAAGGTGAGCCCACCAAAAGCTAAACGGTTCCCTACCCAGACCTTTGGATTCTCCTCACAGAAACCCCGAGGCTGGGAATAAGATCTGCCTGCTGGGTGAGCGGCTGGAGAGAAGCTGGTGCATGGCGGCTTAATAGCTAATGCTCTGACCCTTTTGTGTTGGATCATGAAGATAAGCCAGCTTAGAACCCGCTCAGAGGTGAGGTCATACTGTGGGCTATACGTGATATCCAGTATGGGGCCTACCACAAAACCTCTTTTCGCCATGAGAGCACTCCACTTCCTCCACAAACCTCAATGAAGTCAAAATACTGTGCAAAAGGCCGGCTCACTTTCGGGCCCTGGGCATTTGCATCGTCAGCCCAGGCATCTGGAAACTCTGACGACCAAGCTTCCCAGTCCTCCTCCTCTGTACCACAACGCTCTCGAAAAAATCTTTTGGGCCAAGGCTGCAGAAACTATCTGGCACCTTTGAAGCCCCCTGACAGCCACAATGCGCACATCGCTTGGGGCCTCGCAACTGCAAAAAGCTCCTCTCTCCTGTGACGCATCTGAAGCAAAAACCTGATTGGAGACTGGCGCAAGAAGGTTTGAGGAGGAGACAGGAAGAATTGCTGCTGCAAGTGCCAACTCGTTTGCATGTCTTCTGGGGAGGTGGAAAAGAGCATCCTCAAAGGGAGAGCTTGGTTCATTTGGAACCGTCTTGAAAACAAAATCCAAAACTGCCATAGAAACACATCTGAAGTAAAATGCCGAGACCCCTCCTCCTACCCAAGGGGAATGGAGATCTCCTGTTGTGTATGCCATCTTCCCAGCTTGAAGCAAAATCCAGTTGAGCGCAAGCCTTTTCTCTGGTGCGGCCGCAACTGGGATGATGCCCTGTTTTGCCAATGCATATGAGGAATCAACGTGGGCACCAACAGCAGTTGCTTTTGAGCAGTCGATCACATCTTTCTGATCCGATCCTGCAAGCTTCTCCTCAGCATAGATTTCTTTTGCCGCCTTGAAAGCTGCAAGGCCTGGGTTGCCAACAGACCCTGGCCTCTGGCGAAGGGAGCTGATGGGCACCTGAGCAATGTTGAAAAAAACATCTATCACCAAACCTTGGAAAAGTCCATTGGGTCTCGGCAGCTTGTCTGATCTCATCCAGTGCTACTCTTGCAAGGCTCCTTTTTCCAAAAGTGAGCCAACATGTGCGGCGATTCCAAATTCGACTCCCAGCTGGCCTCCTTGCAAAACTGATCTAAAAGCCCCAAAAACAGGGCATTGGTCTGATACATCCCTGTCGGCAAAAAGTGGTCCATGGAGCTCATCTCCAAAAACTGTTCTGTCGATCCTCCTGGGCAAGGCTTGGGCTCTTGCAACAAAACGTTCATAGGCCCTAGTGCCCTTGAACTCTCCTAGCTCCATCTGGGGCCAAAGCAAGTTGCTCCTGGACCTTTCAAGTGAGCAGGACATCTGGTGATAGAAGTCTGACCTATCTGTAATTGATATCTTGACCCCCTTTCCTGGCGGCACAAGGAAGCGGCAGATCTGAGAACCAGCTGGTAGGCTCTTGCTGGGCCCAGGAATTTTGCACTCATAAGCATTTCGCCACCTTCTATCGCCAATCTGCCAGTCCTGGGTAAGGGACTTGTGGGCGTTGAAAACCTTGACTTTGCCTTCTGGGCCAGGTTGAACTGTCCTAGCCGAGTGCAGCTCAAGTAGGTTGTTCTGATCCCACTTTGCCAACAAACTAAAAACTGTATGCTTCTCCTCAGCTTCAAGATTTGGCAGCCCCCTCTCATAGACAGGCCTATCGAGCTCGAGGATCTGGGGCTCGACGTATGGCATCCAAAGCTCATCAAGGATGTATTGCGCTGCATCCCAAGCCCCTTCTCCAGAAACTTTGAGACGGTCTGGATCCAGGGATGTGTAGGTTTGAGACGTGGATCCCAATCATTCTTCTTCTTGATTTTCCTACCTGCAAGCTCCTCATGATACGGGTGGGAGGAAAACCCCAATGCAAGGGATGCTGTGAGCAACTCCTGTAGTCGCGCCATCAGCACCAAATTGCGACTCCAGGGTTACACGCGCTCACAAGCATCAGATTGGGTTGCCTCCGGAGCAGATCCAGGGGAAAAGTGGCTCCGGCACAGTATGAGTAGTTCAGGGCACAGATGGCCACAAGTAGCGGTCTCTCAACCATATGCTGTGTTTTTCTCCTCTGGTCATGCCCGGGTCCACTGCTGCAGCTGGATGGAAAGACGGCAGGGGAAGTGGAAAGAGAGCGGTAGGAGGTGACTCAGGGCCAATACCTGCCAAAATCTGTTCGAGTGGCAAGGATCCAGCGGATGATAGAAAAGCACCAGGTACTGAAAGAGAAAGAAAAGGTTGCTGGCTTTCTCAAGGAACTTCTGACCTGGTGGGTGCTGAATGAATTCATCAGGCATGCAAGAGGGCCCCACGGTCGCTTCGGTGGAAGCTCCATATGGTACTGTGTGGGGCCTGTGCTCAGGTGCTACCCCTGTTGCTCGGCTTGCGGTGTCTGCTGCTGGGGGGCTGAGAAGTTCTGACCTCCTCCTCCTCCTTGTCGCCGCCTCTCGGGGTTTGGCTTTGGCTTTGGATTAGGATTTTGCTTTCCCTCTGGCGGCGGAGTGCCTTTGGAGCCCGTGGCCTCGAACCTCTTGTTGAACAATATCTCGTTCTCCTTGATGTAGGCCAAAGCAGTTGTTGCCCATGTCTGAGCACAGAGGGCCCCGAAAGGTTTCCTCCCACCTGCTGCCGCTTGGTTCCTGTTCAACCACAGGTTCTGCGGCGGGTCGTCCAGGAGACCCAAAAGCCATGCCACTTGCCATTGGCCCCCGTCCAAGGCAGCTTGTTCCAGCATGACAGCTAATAGGGCCACATGGTCCTGCACTGCTGGAAGGTTTCCCTTCGAGGCATGGTTGAAGACATGTGCCAGTGCCGCATCACCAAGCCTAGCTCTCGACTCTGGCCGTGCCCACCAATCCTCTCCAGGTAGTAATTTGTCAGAGAGGTGCCGCCTCCCTCCTTCTTTCCTGCAGGATCCATTCTCCTCTGAATGTTCTGGCACACCCGTAGGTAGAACTGGCCAGATTGCGATGCCAGCTCCCTTTGCAACTTTTCCCTCCCCATCGATCCCTTTACCCCTATGCTTGGGGCTGCACCTGCGAGTTCGGTCATGGGGCCGGTCTGGAAAGAGTGGATGTGGCTGACCTGTTCAGCGCTCTGTGCAATCAGGGCCTGCGGGTAGTGATCCTGTAGGGGACTGGCTGGATCGGCTTCGTAGGTGTTTGGCTCGTCCTCCGGAAAAGTCCGAAGATCCCCAGTGGGTGCCATTTCTGGCTGGTTGCGGGTTCTTGGAGGGGGCCCAGGACGTGTGCTAAGGTTGCTGGGGCGGCTGCCTGTTTTGCCAGGTGTGCTGATACGGGCATGCTTGCCCCGGCTGTTGGCTGTGCATACGGAGTTGTGGGACTGGCAGCTTGTGCCGGGGATGCTCCCAGACCCGCTGATGCCATGCGCTCTTGTTGATCTGCTAAGGACTGCAGCTGAGCTGTCAGGGTTGGCAAGATCCCCATAATCTGGTCGACCTTGCTGGCCAAAGATGCTACTGTTGGCTTCTTCTGAGTTGGGGCTTTGGGCTATGCAGCTGGCGGCCGCCCGGAAACGCTGGTAGTGCCATCTGCTTGATTTTGCCCACTTGCTCTTAGGGCACTCCTTCTCCTGGTGGGATGTGGAGCCTCCACATTGCCTTCCTCCTCCTCCTCCTCGTGTGCAGAGTAGAAGATCATCCTGTCTCCTAACTCGTTGGCAAGCCATTTTCTGACCTGGGCCATGAGATTGTCCATATTGATCAGGTCGGTGCTCCCTTCCTCCAGGAAAGTTGCACCAAAGGGGAACTCTGGCAGTTCTTCTGCGAAGGGCTCGAACATTGAATCTGCCGGGGGTGATGCTAGATCTACCACGGCCACATGAAGGGCCCTCTCTGGATCCTGGATGCCAAAGAAGGTTGGCACGGTGCACCTGAAGTGTGCCCCTACAAAAGGCTCCTCTCCTGGGATGGCTGGCACTGAGGCTGATCTGAGCATAGCATCGGTCAAGGCGTCTCCTGGGAAGGCAAGAAGGAGACCACTGGGGAAACGGATCTCCTCCATCCGCTGCCGTCGGAACAGTAGTGGAACATATGGAGCTGAACTCTCCACTGGAAGCTCCTCCTCCTCTAACTCCATTGATGTTGGGCGGGAAGACTGATGCCAGCACCACAGCAATAAGCCTCAGCTTCAGCCAGGCTAGGAAAGCCGTGGCAGATGGTGCCTCCGTCGAGGCGTCCTGTGATCCGATACAAGTCGGATGCAGTGGATACTCTGGTTGGCGCCTGGAGTCCTCGAGCCTTGAAGATCATGTAAACCTTTGGAGCAAGGTTTAAAGCCTGGGTGCCCCGAGGCTTGGCCAAGCGGCCAGCAAGGGCGAGCCTTGCCCAGTATCCGGCCTCAAATGCCCGTTTGGCACGGAATTCGAAGCTGACTCCTCCTCCTGCAAGACGCCTACAGTTGTTGATCAAGTGCTGGGGACACGGTGGAAGAAGCCCTGCAAATCCTTCGTAGTCTCCGTCTGGGACCAAGGACCTCCTCCGATCTAAGTCTGTATAGGATGGACCTCCTCCTGACCTCTGTCGCTGATAAGCTCCCAGTCTGCTGTAGCTGATGGTGCAGATGGGGCTCCTCCACTCCTTCCTGCCTGAGAGTTATGGCCAGTGATAGCCTGTCAAGGGCCGCAATCAGTTTTGACACCTGACCCGCCTGATCACTCATTCAAGAAGGCCTGGTAGCCTTCTAGACGTCTCCTGACTCGAGGGTGGAGGGAAGATGCCAGAGAGGCTCCCTGAGAGGGGGAAGAGCGATGAAGAGGACAGAATAGCCAAAATCCAAAGGAGAGGCAAAGTCCAAGACAGAGAGAAAATCCAAGAAGGAATGCAAGGAGCAGCGAAGCGAGAGTGGAGGTGCCACAGTGGATGGGACACTGCAATCCCCAGGGTCCAGTCTGAAGTCCTTCCCTTACCAGAAGAAAACCTTCAAACAAAGCCTGGTACCACATATACACCTGAGGCTTGAGAATGCAGAGGCAGATCAATCGCTGTCACACCTACTGCCAGGGTTGCTGAACTGAATTACTGTGTCTGTGGGGTGCCGACCTACTTGTGCACTTTTAAGCTGAATAACACATTGAATGACACAATTTGTTTGTGCAGGAACTCAATTCTTCGGCTGAAGTTGAGAGATGGGCCTACTTCTTCCAAACAATGGCGCAACCTCTTGCCATTCGTCACACTACTATACTATACAAATCCAACAAAAGTGCAAGCGCCCGCTGAGAACCATGCAAGTGAAGGTAGTGAGCTGAAAAGAGATGTTGAAGCATCGGACGGCGCCTCACATCACTCTATGCTGTACAGAGTGTGTTTCACTTGTAACTGTTTTTTATGTTTTTTTCATATCAGTATCTGCTCCAACTGTTTGTGGCCCTTGCGGAACAATTCGAAGCAATCATCCACAGGAGATGTAAATTGGATGCGCAGGGAGCACAAACAGAGTTAATGCAAACTCAATGAAGGTTGTTCCACACGACCAAGACGAGGTCAAGGAAAATGGTCGTCTAAGCCCGTAGTGTCTGATTTGGTAAGTGTCTGAAGTCGTCAATGCTGGCTCTCAAACCTTTGCAGGTACAATGTACAATATCGGTCAAATCCAAAAACACAATTTGTTGCACTGGGCGTTGGCCAGTGTTTTTTTTTAATGCGGAGTTTCTATGAAGCTGTAATCATTGAACATATTGAATTTTCGGGGCTATCCAAATTACAAATCCACCAGCGCCGAAGGGGCCGGAGCGTGATAGTTTAGGAGCCCACTTGGCTCCAACTTCGGCCCGACTTGGGTCCAACATGCCGCAACTTCGGCCCAACTTGAGCTCCACATGGGCTCAACACGGGGGACATTGCCAGCCCAATACGAAATCGTCAAAACACGCGTTTTCACTTGTATTTCTATGTTTTTTGGGCATCGATGACGCTTAGTGTTGAGTAATGTTCTCCATTTTATGTCTCCGTGAGGTGCAACTTGGTGCGAAGCCCAACAGACCAATTTGTAGACTCAATGCGATACGCTGAAAACGCGCGTTTTTACCACTAATCCGCCGGTAGCAGGGGAGCGCGTGAGAGAAGCAACTTTTGTCAAGCAATTGGAAAAGACATGTTGGGTTTGAAGCTAGCTTCTAGGCAGTTCAGAAAGCAATGTTTGGCACCCTGGGCTGCCGGCTGCGGCCCCGATCCGTCCTTCACTGCCATGGTGTTTTGGTGCTGCGGCAGCGTCCTTGGGCCCGAGGTGGCCGAGGTGTGCCAGACGAAAGCCTCCTGCAAGACGCAGCAAACAATTTGGAAGCTGGCAGTGCAGAACGACAGGTAAAGGCCAGGTTTGTAATTGTAGCTAGTTTCTAAGCGTTCAGAAAGCGACGTTTGGCACTCTGGGCTTCTGGCTGCGGGCCCGATCCGTCCTTCACTGCCATGGTGTTTTGGTGCTGCGGCAGCGTCCTTGGACCCGAGGTGTGCCAGACGAAAGCCACCTGCAAGACGCAGCAAGCAATTTGGAAGCTGGCAGTGCAGAACGACAGGTACTCTACACTTTACACTCCCCACTCTGCACCTTACACTCCACACTTCACACTGTACGCTCCACACTTTACACTCCACACTCCACGCTTCACACTTTACACTCAACACTGTACACTTTACGCTTTAAGCTCCACACTTTACACTCCACACTCCGCACTTTAAACTTTACACTCCACACTGTACACTTTACGCTTTAAGCTTCACACTCTACACTTTACACTCCACACTCCTCACTCCACACTCTACACTCCACACTTTATACTTTACGCTCCACACTTTACACTTTACGCTTTTCACTCCATACTTTACACTTTAAACTCCACACTCCACACTTTACACTGTACACTCCACACTTTACACTCCACACTTTACACTTTACACTCCACACACTACACTTTACACTCCACACTCCGCACTTTACACTCCACACTCCACACTTTACACTTTACACCTTACACTTTACACCACACCACACTCCACACTTGACACTCCACCTTCCACACTCCTCACTCCACACTCTACACTTTACACTGCACACTGCGCACCGTACAGTCCACACTTTATCCTTTACACTCCACACTTTACACTCCACACTCCACACTTTTAACTCCACACTCTACACTTTACACTTTACACTCCACACTTGACACTTTGCACCCCACACTCCACACTTTACACTTTTCACTTTACACTTCGCACTCCACACTCTAAATTTCACTCTTCCATCCCACACTTTACACTTTACACTCCACACTCCACAATCCCCACTTCACACTCTACAGGTTATATTTCCCACTCAACACTTCACTTTCTTCACCCTCCATACTTTGCCCTCCACCTCCTTCCACATTCCACAGTCTATAGTACACTGGTACGGTAACGGGGCAAAATGGAACAATCTACAAGACTGTTCAAAAACTTGTTTCACAAGAGTTTTACGTGACTGCATTCGGGTTTGTTGGTTTCTCTTGTCTTTTCTTTTCTTTTCTTGTCTTTCTTTTTCTTTCTTTGCGTTGCTTGCTTGCTTGTTTGTGTGTGTGTGTGCGCGCCGGCCTTGGGTTTAGCACTAGCGTCCCAAACCTGGAACAAGCATGGCCTTTGAGCGCGCTGTTCAGGGCAGGTTGTGCAGCACAGCTGTCAGTTGAAAGTCTGCCATGCCTTGCCTACCAGAGAGGCCGGCAACTCTTCAATGTTGTAATGGATCAACCGCAGTACTGGAGGATAGTTAAAGTCGACCTGCCATTGAATCTGGTGTTGCCAGGCACAGAATTCACGGTACTGCCAGCTGAAGCAAGCATGAAACCATCCAAGAGCACCGGATATACTTGAAAGATCTTGAAAAATTAAAGGACCGGGTAACCCCGCATGTCAACTTCTTCCGGTAAGCACAAAACAGGTGTGAAAATGGGATGGGAAAGGCAAGACGGATAAAGGAGATGGTGGAAGACAGATTGTGAGAAAGAGCTGTGTGTGTGTGTGACAACGTGGTATGTGAAAGAGTCGTGTGACAGGTTTGTGTGGGAAAGAGTTGTGTGTGTGTGACGGAGTTGTGTGTGTGTGGAACATCTGAATAGATGTAAAACCTCTACTTAAGCAGGGGGTGGATGCGTGGTCTGGTAGTCATCCACCAACGAAGACACTGCCTTTCCATGGTGATATGACGAAGGGACGCCTTTGTCACGTACCTGCTTCATTTTCGGACATGGGATGTGGCCAACCCAAGAACCACCAT
>Ga0126342_10008735_pt1 | contig 18156 bp, 13 predicted proteins | sample Cyp1metagenome_FD_92528 | JGI IMG/M metagenome (GOLD analysis project Ga0126342, IMG submission 92528) | Coral microbial communities from Lord Howe Island, Old Settlement Bay, Australia - Cyphastrea 1 metagenome | ecosystem: Host-associated > Invertebrates > Cnidaria > Coral ... | reverse complement strand
TTCTTACTCTTTCTCTTCTGATCTTCTCTCTGCTAATCTTCCTCTTCTCTCTGCCTCTGCCCTGCTCTGCTTTTCATCTCTCCATATTGTCGGAAGTTTGACTTCTAAACTTCCTTCGACCAAAAGACTATTTTGGATTAGTTTCTGCTTTCTACCCATCTAAGATTGACCTAGATATATTCACTGCAGTGTAATAGCTGAAGTTGGGGTTTGATCACCAATTACTGGGATACATCCAACTCATTCACCTCCGCTCTCAACAGAAGATGCATAAAATCCCCCGGTGCAAAAATAATGGATCATCAACAACCATGCAAACTAGGTGCCCAAATTTGTTAGGAACGTTGGTTTCCAACCAATGATGATACAACTGTTGGAATAGCTATAGTTGAATCAATTTATAAGAAGTGTGTAACTGTAACTGTGTGGTCATCTATGCGGGTACAATAAAACCATAAGAATACAACGATTGCAAAACTAGAAGCACATAAATACACACAGCCAGTGACACAACATGACAATATGACATAACTTTCTTGCAACTGGCATAATCCCATTAAGTGTCCCTTGGGAAAAATAAGTTACGGGCTCGGCTTGGGCAGGTGGGAAGCTGCCCTTGACCAGGAGGTGGTCCCATCGAAACCATTTTTCTGGGCAAATTATAATAATTCACTAACCTGAAATAAGGCTCCACGAGGGGATGCTTCCCTTTACTAACCATGACTATAGTGAGGGAGAACAATGAGGTCGTGATTAAATTTACCCAGATTATTATAAACAGCTGTTCAAGCGGCCAGGCCTTTCCGACTTGATTTGACAACTGCAAAATTGTATCTAGCTGCAGTGATGTGGACCACACATTGACCAATAAACTCCGTGCAGCTCCGTACTCCGTGGCTATTCTCGGTTTGCACAACTAGGTGTCACAACTAGCTGTGTCTACTGGGACGTGCATCTCAGGAGTTGGAAATGGTTCACAACTCACGACCGATATATTTCACCGGCTAAAATACGGTACTACCCCAAGTCACCATGGTTGTTTCAATACAAATTCATGCTCATCCATGAGGACTGGGTGCATTTTTGCTACTCCCATGACAAAACGGAAACCTCCATTTCATTGGATTTCTTTAAGAGAAAATCTGCAGGAAAACCCCATATTTCATAGGAAAAACACGTGTTTCCGGTGAAAATTTTCCCTTCAACCAATCCAATGACCATTGTTTTGCCAACTTATGGTTGGTGGTTTCAACCATCTTGAAAAAATATGAAAGTCAATGGGAAGGATGATATCCCATATATTATGGAAAATAAAATTCATGTTTGAAACCACCAACCAGTGATTATTAACCACTATTAAGCATGATTAACCATCATTACCCTATACTAAACCAATGTTTGAAACCACCAACCAGTCTTTTTCAGCTGAAACTCGAAAAAACATCTGACATCGACCAGGGCACCGTATCCTCGGAGTCATTGGAGGACTTGGACGCCTCCGTTTGACTTGACGAACGGAAATGCGCCTGCGCTCCGCACCGCTGCGGAGCGCCGTGTTTGGCGGGGTGGATTTATTCAGGGGTACGTCATGGATTTTGTATTGAAAACCATGGAATTACTATGGATTACTTAATGATGATATTTGATTACTATGGAATTACTATGGATTACTATGGCAAATCCGATTACATCCCATTAACTACTGATAAAGTTGGGATATTTAATGGGATGTAATCGGATTTACGCATTAAAAATGGTATTGCGGCAATAATCTCATCCTCTGGTCATATCAAATTGCCAAAAAGGAACCCCAAACAGGTCCGATACTAAAGCACTTAAATCAAAAAAAACAGGAAAAAGGGATTAGATTGGTGTTAGAACTAATGAAACAGGTTGATGGCAAATATATCTGCAATTTAAATTACATGGTGTACATGGGGGTACTCTTTGTTGATGTTTTCATAAACGCATTTGAACCGAGGCCCATCAGTGTAGCCATATGTGGTATTCCCAATACTTAAAAAGTTAGTATTGTTCACTCTGACCCATCCCCATTTGTGCATTTGTTTTTTTTGAAAATAGGGTACCTAAAAAAATCTTACCAGTACGGTTTGGCATCATTTGCCCCATTCAGATGCAATTTTAGGGTTTATCCATTCTTGGACCATTCTGTCACAATATGGGGATGGGTCATGCCAACTATATTTTTCCAATATATATATATATAAATACATAGTTAAGGGATCGTTGGTATCATTGCTATCTATGAGTACCAGCAGCTGACCTTTCGAAACAGATGATTGATCAACTGACTAATCAAATGCAAATTTTCATATTAGAAACAGCATCTGATATTCAAAAGGCTTGAAGCATTGAAACCAACACCAATCTGAAACTTGAAGCTGATTTTTACTTACTATGAAAAACTGAAATCAATAGAATCAACTGTTTTCATCTTTTCATTAGTTATATAACTATTGAGATCAATTACCCCACTAACTATTGTGGAGTCAGATCACTAAGATCTATGAACAATAGTCACAACCAATAGAAAATAGTCAATGTCAATAAACAATAGTGATTGATAACCTATACGAACTAGAAACCCCAGCAGCAGTGAATCAATAGATTCCCAATAGATCATTCATAGAAGTGTGTTTTTTTTTTAACTAGGTGCAGCTAGTGTTAATTCCCTAGGGATCCTGAGTTGCACTTATTGCATGACAAGTGTTGATGTTTTTTTTGGACTATCGATGCCATAGTTTCATATCCGATAGGTTTTTGTTGATGACATTTGCGGATGCCATTGGTTACCATCAAATCTAATGATTCATCATGATTCCATCCCTCGACCAATGTCGAACCCCTCCACACTGCCCATCTTCAAGCCGCCACGGACACCATGCCCACTTGCATGGAATGCATCTCGGCTGCATTTTTCTGTGTGCAGGGCAGGGCGTTGGTCAAACACCAGTTCCTGGTTGCCAACATACCAACCGCAACTGCCATCGGAGTAATATACGATACTCCATGATTGGCTTTGCAACAGCAACAGCTAACCTTTTTCAGCAATCCTACATTATCTTCATCTTTGTAGGTGTGGTGATACTTGATATTGTATCTATACATCAATATTGATCTTTAGGTTTAGACCATATTAAACATTAATGATTGATCTTGTTGGTGAATTATTTTTTTCGTCTATTATAGTATACCTATATATATAAATGTTTTCCCCCAAGTGGATAAACCTAATATTGGTTTTAACTAATGATTAGATCACTTTGGCAGATATAAAGTCAAAAAAAAAGACTATCAATTCCCGTTAGACAGATAGATAGATAGATAGATATATATGCATTTCTCCAAGTGGATGAACCGAATATAGGTTCCCATATCCCCGATTAAGACACAGAAAAAGACTAGATAATTGTCAATAGTCACAATCGTGGTGATTGATAACCTATACGAACTAGAACACATAGATACCCCAAGTAGTGGATTAATAGATTCCCATTATAACATACATTTCTCCAAGTGGAAGAATACCTAATGTAAGCCTAACAGTGATTTTTAACAATAATTAGATAATTGTGATTATTAACAATAATTGTGATTGATTAACTATAGTGAATGTTAGATAATATTGATTTATAATTAATTGTGTTACTTTAACTATTACCCTCTGGTAAATTTACATAGACCCTGGCAAATAGGACTTGGAAGATGAGTTTCCATTAAAAATTGGGTTATTTTCAGGGTCTATGCTTATTTACCAGAGGGTAATTAAGTGTTACGTCAACTATTAATGTCAACCCCGGATTAATAAACCATATTTTATTGATTAGGGGGGTACTCCTCCAATAGTCATAATCTAATACTTAAATGGTACCCCCCAAGTAAACAGCCTTAGGGGTTTATTAATCCAGGGTCCAGGGTTGACATTAATTAGTTCATTGGTCAACCTCTTCCCACATCCCAGCCGTTGCCACCTGCCGCCGTCGCTCATAGCGCTCCTCCCGCGCATTGCCGTTCGGCGCCGCCGGGCCCGGCAGGGCCGCGAAGAGCTCGGCATGGCGCGGGGCCCTCGGTGAGGTCAGCAAGGTTTTTCTGTGGAAACCATGGGAAAACCATGGCAAAATGGTGCTTTCAATGGATTTTCAGAAGCAAAACTGGTGATTTCAAAGGGATTCAAATGGTGACTTGAACAACAAAGACGAGGATTTAAGATGGTATGATGGGATTCAAGCATGATCACCAATTGGGTGTATCTAGAATAAACACATATATATATAAATATCATTGAACATATCAATATGGGAACAAGTGGGACATCACCAACAAACTACAAAGTAATGGCTGGTGCTTACCCCCCACTTAAAGGGGATGGTTCATGGGGTTTATCGCCAACACTATGATTGTTAGGATTGTCTCAAGCTGTGAGGGATAGCAACAAATTTGCGGGTGCCGATCCGTCTCGACACCAGGGTTTTCCCATTGGGAAATGATCCGAAAAAATGCTGGATGTTACCCTAGGCTAAAATAGCACAGATGTGAAAAGAAAAACACCCTTTGTTGATCATTTTTCGAAGGGGTATCCCTGGGGTATCTAGGTGAATTTACTGAAGGATATCTGTTTAACTCGGTAGGTTGGCGTCCAAAATGGCCAACCAAAACACAACCTGAACTAATCAGCAAAGGTGTATGAAATATAGTGATGGTTGGTGAGTGGGCTATAGTGGGCTGCAATTACTTAAAAGTAGGATACAATCGTTGATTAAATTCAGGGATCATCTGAGCAGTTCATGTCTGGGGGCTGCTAGCCAACTAAGATGGAAACAGTGGCAAAGGGGCACGTTCACCAACAACAGCCGTGGGAAAATGGGTTCATTGGCATTATGAGTGTCTGTCAAAAGCCACGACATTCTCCTGAAGAGTAACATTACATGAACCTTCCAAGTGGGATCTTGACTGCGGTTTTCCTCCTATAGACTAGACATTGTATTTAATTGTTTCCAGAAACAATTAGGGATGTGAATGGGCGTGGTCGAACCCTGATACCATATTTGTGGGTGTAAATTATGATATTTCACCAGCCTGAAAAGTTCAGCTGTATTGACTATCATTCCGGTGAAAGAGAACTACTCTTCACCAAGTTTGACCATGTTTCTCTGGCCAAACTCCTGATTTCGTCCTAAATCCACACTGTTGGGACTAAAATCCTCATGGATTTTCTACGCTCAAATCCCCAAGATCAAGTGATATACCATGATATACCTGGAATTTCTTGGATGTTGGTGGTTAAACTATGTGAAACTGCTGTTTTTGATGCTTGAACACTCCATGACACCACAGGGTTCACATAGAAACTGCCCCGTAGATCCTTGTAGAGAAAAACCAGTCACCACCATCTCAAGGGACCTCCAGGGACCATCTCCAGGGCATCCCGGCACTTTCGCCAGCAACTGCGCGCTTTTCGGATCAGACTTCGCCTGGACATCGGCGCTGGATCTGATTGGCGTTCCGGGGTGGATTACTTGCTGGTTTTGACATACCAAAAACGCATGGAAAATCACCAAAAACGATGGGAAACCATGGGAAAATGGTGATTTATATGGAAAATCACCATGTTTAATGGATAAATCAACTATTTCGACTGAACCATTTTCTATGTTGCAAACTGTAAACGTTTACCAGAGGGTAACCCCACTCATCCATACTTATCCCACTTAGTAAGCAGACTAGTTCACACAAGGTATAAGTGGATCAGCCTCACTTATCCCACGAGCCAAAGCCAAGGATATGACGTGGGATGAGCCACCACGTACTGGTTGGTGGTTTCAACCCCTCTGAAAAATATAAAAGTCAGTTGGGACGATGAAATTCCCAATATATGGAAAAAATGTTCCAAACCACCAACCAGTATTGTTCAAGGGATTTAATCAGCGAAGAAGTTGACTCCATGGGACCAACTGCGGCTAGCCTTGTAGATACACTTTAGCTGGAGATAGGGAATAATTGTCCGTCTATGGATGATATTTATGGCAACAGTTGCCTGCAAATGGGTTTTATGAAACGAAAGGATTTACCTTCACATCCAAAACACATTGGACTGGACCATTGGATTGCAAAAAATACACTTGAGTTATCTTGAGTTATGCCGCTTCTTCGCTTTTCAATACAGCGAATGCCAGAAGCACAGAATTTTGCTGAAATACTGCACACCCCTACAAAGTGGGGCCCCGTTTACGATAGCTGCGACCCGCCATGTTAAAATCTGGTGAAAGCGGCGTGGATGGCTTTACGCAGCAGAAACATGTTTTCATGGCCAATCTTACCCTCTGGTAAACTAACAGTTTGCTATTGAAAATGGTCATTTATAGTTGATTTACCGATCAAAAAATGTGATTTTCCATAGTTATGTTTGTTTACCAGAGGGTAGATACCCTGCAAAAAAAATGAAATTCTTAGCTGGTGAACGTAGATAATCTCATCGATATCAAAAGACTAAACGATTAAAGTACCATCCAATATGTTAACCTAGTTTTGGATGGTTCTGATTTTTCCCCACTTGCGGTACCACAAATGAATCGAAAAGTAGACCTTATCTACAACGAACCCAGCCGAGGTTTACCCAGATTCGAGCTGTTTCAATTTCCAACTCCAGTGGCTTATACCATCTGGTTATTTAACATAGCCATGGAAAATCACCATTTTTCAGTTCGGTAAACTATCTATATACCATCTATAAATGGGCAATTTTCCATGGCTATGTTAAATAACCAATGGCTTATATTTATGAGCATTTCTGATTGCAAACGTAGCTGTTGGACTTCCTTCATGGACTCCCATCAGTTGGTTGAATGGCGGTGTAAATCGCCAATGGCTGTACCATTATGTACCCAACATGTGCCCACCCAGTGATGTTTGTTGGTTTAGCCATCCAACTCTGGTATAATGCTATATTCGCCTAAGTTAAAATATAATTTTGCCAAGAAACTGTGGCTCCATACTTAGCAAATGGATGATTCACCCAACTTACAAACCATACTTGCGTGCCTCAAAATGAGGGGATACCACAATTTATTATAGTAGAACATACTGCCTCTGATATTTTAGTAGAATATAGTGTTGTAAAATTAAAGCAGTACCCGCCTCTGAATCTATTTACTCCAATAGAATATACTACCTAGTTTATTGCGGGTTGCCATGACCTTTTACTGAACATTGCTAGTCATAGCCCTCACATACCCTGAAAACTGTTTTGTTTGTTTCCTGGCGAAGTTTATCAGTTCAAACATCATGTCTATCCATTTTGATGGGTCAAACCTACCTTTACCCACCACCTTTGGTATGCAATAGTTCTGAGTAAGTTGTACTAATTCACAAATCTGAAATAAGGCTAACTTGGGGATGATTCCCCTTACTAGCCACCATTCCAATGAGATCTCAGTGAGGTCGTTATAATATACTCAAAATAGTTAGTCTATCAACCCCTTTTTTATTTGTAGTCTATAGTTATTTCATCACTATAAACCCAACACTTAGCCAAGGCAATTTCAAGCAACTTAGCGATTCCGAACACGGGGGGCACCATCTTTGCAAAGTAGATTGTTGGTTAGTTATATATCCCATTAAATTATCCATGATTGTCCATTAAATAACTCCTATTAAATCAAAACTAAATCTCATGAAACCATCACTAAATCCCATAAACAACACCCTTTTGAATCATCACTAAATCACCATGAAATCCTGTTAAATGGCCACTAAATCCCATTAATCCTATTAAATCATTCCTGAATCCCATTCAACCACCACCAATTCCCATGAAATCCAAAGTCAAATCCCATGAAATCCTATGAAATCACCACCAAACCCCGCGACCTTCCGGTCGGCTGGAGGACGATTGACTTCGCCTGGTGAATCCAATGGCGCGCACTGGGCGTTGCGGGAGCTCATTCTCCAAGCAGTTGGTGTTCTCGTCCAACGCCTTGAATATGTGCTACCACCAGGATCTACTGGGGCTAAGGCACAAGATGGTCTCAGCGTGCTTCAGCTGGTGGATTATGAGACGGTCTCACACCCCCCTCTTGATCCCAGATGCCAGTGTAGATCGAGCCAAGTCCTTTTCCCCATCTCATCTTCCAGTACACGTTGCGCACTCCCCGGGAGATGCTTCGAGGAGCTCACCGACACGACCTTCCCATTGAATCCCCTTGAATCATCAGTAACTCACCCAATAATGTCCTTTTGGTAAAAATAGAGGGGCCGGGAGCTGGCCCAAATCCCATCTATCATCAAACAAACCTGTTAAAGGGGTAAACCTTCAACCCCCTCTTTTTTCATCAACCAACCAATGGGAATTTGGGACATCTATGCCTCAGATCCAGTTGTCAATGGGACGTTAACATCATAAATCAGCAAGCAAAATCCCATGGAAATCTCCATTTTCCTATGGTTTTCCTATGGTTTTCCTATGGTTTTCCTATGATTTTCCTATGGTTTTCCTATGATTTTCCTATGGTTTTCCTATGATTTTCCTATGATTTTCCTATGATTTTCCTATGGTTTTAGCTCCACTCACCGTTGCAGATCCCTTCGTTTCCCGACCCAATCCCAGGCGACCTCCCTGTCACTCGACTCCCTCGACTCCCTGGACTCCCTGGATGCCCGGCGCACGCGCACCAGCACGTCTCCCTGCAGCTGTGACGCATTTCACCAGCAAAAAACGGGTGATTTCACCATGAAATCATGGAAAATAGTGGATTTAATGGGATTTCATGGATTTACAATAAGTTTTTAATGATTGCTTTAATGGTTTTACGATGGGTTTTATTTATATTGGTATTGTTCTGGCTGAATTAGAATGACTATAGGTGTTATAGATGTGATAAACTAGTCTCTTGATGTGATAAGCCATGTGTAGGTACAGTAGATGTTTATAACTACTGATATAACCTCAAATCCATCCATTCTTGTTGATTTTGGTTCATACTTCACCAACTCAAAACCAAATGTTCTCAAACAGCCATTTAGGGATAATTCCCCTAAGCATCAGCTTATTATAACTTATGGCGACGTCACGACCTGAGGGTCAGGATCAAGCCGGATTTCTAGATGGCACAATTCACTTAGGACCAGTTATAACTTATGGCAAGTTTATAGATGGTTAGGTGACAGTGATGATCACCCACTTAGGAGACTTCCGAACCAGGGTTATTGACCACCAAGTGAAGTGATACTCCAAGGGACGGGTCAAAATTTGAACACTCGGAATTTCACAGATCTAACTGCTCAAAGTCCAGCGCAATTGCTCAGAGCGCACACTTGCGAAACAGGATTTTAAAAAAAACTCCAAGCTCCATGGTGGAGGTGGAGGAAAATAAAGCAAATGAGAACAGGAAGAGCATATAATAATTATAATATGTGACAGTGCGAGTCAATCCGCACGTACCGGGACCTATGGAAACCCGAAACAAACATGCAAGCCAGGAGGTGTGCCAATGAAAAGGTTTGCCGGAAAAACAGGCTGCAGGCTACGCCACCCCCAAAAGTTTCTGGCCAGCCACCAAGTCAATGAAGCTGGTTCAAAGAGGAAACAAGGGTGACAATGTTACAAATATGATTAGGTATATAATCTAGAATGAAGAATCTGAAAGCTGGCTCAAGCATTCAGAGGACGTCGAAGGCGTTGGTATGGATGGAGGTCATGGATTGGTCATGGATGTCCAACGTAGATGACTACAGGGTGGAAGGAGATGCTGCCATTGCAAGTTCTGTTCGTCGGCGCCCGAAAAGTACGGACTGCCACACACAGCTCTTGCAGAAGTGTGGCGTGAAGCACCTCCCCATCAGCCCCTTCCCTGGCAGCTGCAGCACTGGAAATTTTCTGTTCGTTCACTGCCAGTCAGGGTCTGCCTGGCTTATTAGTTTTTTCCCCTGGTGCATTTGTTTAAATTGCATTTTGGCACTTATGTTACAGATGTCTGCAAAACCATTTCTGGATTTGTTTATCTTAGCGATTTTGAACCTCTCTCAACGAACTCATGTCGGAATTGTCATGGTGGCTCCTTTAAGATGATTCCGGTTTTGTTCACTGGGCGCTTGCGGCCTCAAAATTCCCAAACCTAGTGTGTTTTTGTTTGCACGCGCTTGTTCCCCAAAGTTCTCGACAATTTCTCAAATCAATTGCGGGCAAAAATAGTGACCCCAAAACTTTTGGCTCAGCAGTAGGGGCTATGTTTGTTTTAGCAGGACGGCTGGAATATGATTCGTTTCGACGTAAGGTTTCGCAAATGGTTGGTTGCCAATCAGGTACATGCAGTTTGTATCAATGTTTCTTGTATGACCATGTTAGCATACATTATCTATCAAGGCTGTCCAGTGTGTACCCTCTGGTACACGTTTACATTACTATGGAAAATCACCATGCTATCAATGGGTAAATCAACGATTTCTATGGCCATTTTCAATAGCAAACTGTTACTTTACCAGAGGGTATACTCCATCAATGACCATTACTAACCATTGCTGACAATCATTAACCATTATATATTATCTATTATTAACCATTAATGTGTGTCATTTTCTAACTGCAATGGACTGGAAAGAGTGGCGCTGTAAAAGTGCCATCTTCCAGGCCCAACTGGAGCTGAACGATTTGCAGGTGGGGTATCGCGGAGCTGATTTACGCAGCATCATGGGACAAAGGAAAAACGTCGAAAAACCCAAAGCACTGCAAGAACATCAATCCGATCTAATCACGCTAAAATCATATTCTCTTTTCTACCAACTTCACTCGAAAATCCAAATCCAGGCTAAGTCACCCTGCTGAAATCCTGCACTCACTTCGCTCGGATTTGCCTTTTCAGGCTATCTACAATTGTGTCATCTGTGTTTTCTAATTTGGAATTTGTCTGCAAATCAAAAACTTGGAAAAGACAAACTAAATGGAGAATTGTTGAATATCAAAGCTAATTTCATTTGATGACACCCGCAAGGCAAATCTGAATTTACGTAATGGCTTAAAAAAAAAAAACATGCGCCATATCCCTTCCCAAATTTGTTGTCAAGTAAATGGGGAAAAACCACCATGTATCCACATATATTTGCTCATGTTTTGGGCTTTATCTTACTTCGCCAGCTGGCACTTTTGCAGCTCTGACAAGGTTTTATAGATGGCACCCTCACAGCAATAACAACAACATCAACAACAGCAACAACAATGCTATTAATCAATTCTTTTTTTACATAGATATATTTCAACCAGAGACACAGACACACACACAAAAAAAAAATATACACACCTGGTTAATATGCGAACACGAACACACAAAAAGCATCAATACAAACTTCGCGCACTTCATTAGCAGCCAAAGATACGAACATTTTAGTTCAGAAACCAATCAACATTCCACTGGATCTTTTACCTAAAAAAGATAGTTCCAAGTCAGTGTTGAACGAAAAGTCTTCCAGTCAAACATCAATGCTATACCTTTCGTTGACAACAATGCTATACCTTTCGTTGACAACATGTGTGAACGTTCATTGTGCAAAATCATGGGTATAATTGATATAAAAAAGACGACCCAAACCAAGAGTTGGATACAATCTATCGAACTTTCTCTGCAAACCTTGGACGAAAAGACGCAATTATCCCAGGCAAAAGACCACAATAGCCAGGCAGACCCTTCAGTGCTAGCAGGCTGATGTGCAACGCTTCCTTGAAGGGTGCCGTAAAAGCTACCCAACAAGAAGCGTGTGTACTCGCCATCGCGAGGTGGTTGCGCACGTGGTCCGCAGGCGCCGCAGGACGAGATTGGAGCGTCTGGAGGGCGTTGAGGCAGGGGCAGCTCCAGTTCAGCACATGCTGGGGCTGAATAGGAGCACCACCTCCCTCTGCTTCTTCAGCACCGTACGTCGTTGGCATCTCCATAGCCATAATAGGTCCATGTATGGAATATTTACCTACATTTACCCCAAAAATGACCCAAATGTAAAGGTAAATATTCCATACATGGAGCACCTGGGTGATGATTGATCACTGAATTTTCAGTCAAACCCAAGTACCCTCTGGTAACCTAACATAACTATGGAAAATCACCATTTATAGTGAAATTTCCCATGAAAAATCATGATTTTCCAGTTCGTTACTGTTAAATTACCAGGGGGTACCCTCCGGCAATGACCTCCATGGCTAGCTTTTTCCACCCACCAGTAGGCTGACCTCCGGTGTCTTCTCGGGCTCAACAGGCTTGCCAGCAGGCGACCTGGGGGCCACAAGGTGAGGCTGGGGGGCCTGGACAACGGCAATTTGATGAACCAAAAATTTGGTTTTCCATAGGGATTTATGGCTGATTTATGATAAGTTGATGCACAGTTCACGCCTGGTTAACGTTTGGGTTTTGGGGGAGACAACAAAATAGTTAATGGGTTAATGGGTTTACTAAAACCAACTTAAACATCACTGGCTGGGCCTCACCGTGGAGAAAGTTTGGGATTCACCGATAGTTGGATGGGCAAACCATGGCAAACCAACTTACAACAGGGTGAACCAAGGATCTACAGTGGATGTCAACCCATTCCTGTCACCAACCCAGGTGACCCCCTGAATAAGAGGGGCTTCTTTAAGGCTGAGCAACCAACAACCAGAAATTTTAAGGCCTAAGGGACACGTCTTAACCAGCTATTCTTGAAGTGTCTGCTCTGGGGAAGCTGAATCCTCATGTCTCCATTTCAACCGATGGAAATTGGAGGTACCTACCATATACATATATATTTATTTTTTGCCCTTGCTTTTTAGGGCTATGTGAGGGAATATTCCCACGAAATGTGGCGAAACATGTGCCAATCAGTAGCTCCTCTTTAGGGTCTTCAAAGTCCCACTGATGATGTTCTTTGTTCCAATCTCAACTGATTGGTGGTGCAATAACCATCTTGAAAAATATGAGTTCGTCAATGGGAAGGATGACATCCCATATATGAAATGGAAAATCAAAAAAAAGTATTTAAAAATGTGTGAAACCACCAATCAGTCAAGTGGTTTCAATTCTTCAAGCTAATCTCGGAGAGCCAAGGAATCGTACAAGCAACCCAGAGATTCAAGATGATCCAAGAGATAATTGTTCAGATGTTCCCAAAACTGAATCTCGTTGCCCCACCGCCAGTGCATAGAATGACAGAATGTTACAAAACTGCGAAAACAAAAAACATCAACAACTTGGAATTTCAGTGAAAAAAATCAGGGCTCAACTGAGAAGAATTACTATACGGATTGTACTGGCCAGTCCCGCTTGAAAGATTTTCCCATTTTTGAGGTTCATACCCTCCGGTAAACTAACATAACTATGGAAAATCACCATTTTTAATGGGAAAACTCACTATAAATGGCCATTGTCAATAGCTATGTTGGTTTACCAGAGGGTAACCCTGGTGATCAGAAGTCCTCTGCTTGTCACGTTTGTTGGTTCGTCGGACGCGCAGCAGCGATCGTTTGTTGGCCCAGGCATTCTCGAACTGTGACACCACGGCCTCGAACTCCTTGATGTCCGGGTACAGGTCCACCAGGTCCACCAACTGCTGCAGAACCACCAGCTGACAAACGTAGCGGACAAGCTTCAGTAAACATCATGGCCAGCCAGATACCTTGCAAAATATGACCAATTCTTAGCTAAGGGCTCGATAATCCTATGCCAAGTCAGACTAGTTAGGAATAGTTTCTACCCATCCAGTCGATTCACCATGAAAATAACAATTTATAGTTGACTTATCCATAAAAAATTGTGATTTTCCATGGCCATCTTAGTCTACCCATCCAGTCGATTGACCTACTTAGATGGACCATGGGAAAAACGCGATTCCTGGTTAGTAACTGGGGATTCTTTACCCCCTATATCTAACCAGTTAGTTTCTGGCTAGTTGACTAACTATAAATGGTTAACCAATATAAATTGATATCTACCCCATTAATTATAACCCATTTACTAGCTAGTTTTCCCTAACTCCATGTCTAAGTAGACATTGGTACATCATCTCCGCTAAGCCTCGAAGCCATGTAACTAGGGCCTCACCTTATAGGGCCATATCCCTTGCGGACCGGACCTGACGGACCTAGCTCCACTCTGTGGGCTCCCTTTACCGAATGGGTATGGTAATATACTAATACTAAGGTAATATACAAATAGTCATCTAATACTATTAATGTTGATTGTATGTCATGTTTCTTGCGTAACGCGACTGGAACATACAGTAAGTGCCATGAATTCAATCACCATGAAACATCTCCATTCAATCCCTTTAGGTGAACTTCCACAACAAACCGCCATTTTTCCTGGTGAAATCACAATAAACAAGTAAACATATTTTACACCATAATTTTGTTTAGCTTTTAGCTTCCATAAAATAAGGAAATATTCAAGATTAGAGACAAACATATCTCTCAGATGTAATCAAACCTCCAGTATATTGTATACTCTATTCTGTAATCCATTTACTGTATATACCCAGTTGTTTTCCGCATTTAGAGATTGGTTTAACTGATATAGTATTTCGATGAATTTCGTATATTTCCATAAATTAAAGTAGGGGGCCTCACGTTGTAAAATTGTGAGTTTTTGTGTTAACTTCCAAAAAATCGCATGTTTTGGTCTGGAATGATCCTCCGCATCACCTGCTCCCGCCCTCATCGCCCAAGCAGCCAGTGTTCAGCACGACGCAAGCGGCCCATGCGACCCAAACCTCAGCGTCGCGCGCGAATAGCGGGAATCTCTCATCTTTAAGCATCAACAAAGGTGGTTGTACAACCAAAAAATAGGCTTTTCAACAATTAAGAATAAGGCTTTCACCAGCAAGAAACCCCGAAAGTATATACAATGCGGGACCTTATAGTTATTTGCGTACCATAAACCATAGTTAACCTAGTTGGAAACCAATTTAGCTATCGTTTGGGGGCCCCACGACTTGTAGGTGGTTAGAGTCAAAGATTCACCAAAAAATGGGGGTCCACAGATTTCGGCTTCCGTTTCGAAATTCTCCCGTCAATCCACCAAGAAAATTCAGAAGGGAAACACATGTGAAATTAACCATCAAACACTTACCAAATAAGTTAAATATTTACATTTAACATCATTCAACCACTTATTTCACCAATTTGATTTGATATGATTAATATTTGATTGTTCATAATCAATTATTAAATTGGTGAAATAAGTTAAATATATTCATAATTATTCATTAAATATGACATATCATATCATGATTGGAACATATTAAATATGAAATTAATATTAAATTGGACCATATATTGTTCCATTTTAACTTAATATTCCAATTGGTCTTAATTAATTATGCTGAAATAAGCTAAATATCTCTGAATCTCAATTGAACCATTATTTCCGCTGCTGAAATTCCACCTACTTAATCCATCCATTCATGTGGTCATTTTGACTTAAATCCCATGTAAATCCCATTAAATCACCATTTGTGCTGGTGAAATCTATTGAAATGAGCATGTTTCATGAATAAATTCCTTAAATTCTCATAAATCACCATGAAATCCCATGAAAAATCATTATGTTTATATGGATAAACGATGGATAAACCACATTAAACCACCATGAAATCACCATGAGATTCGCCCAGCGACGTCGCAACAGCTCCTCGGCGTTGGGCCGTTTCTCAGCATCGCGGGTCAGCAACATGGAAACCACCTGGTTGAACTCCTGTTGCGTTTCAGGGTGATGGGTTCTTTTTAGGCCTCTCTAGGATTTAAAATGGTGATTTAATGGTGATTTACCCTCTAGTTATTTGACATAGCCATGGTATAGATGGCCCATAGAAATAGATGGTTTACCCATTAAAAATGGTGATTTTCCATGGCTATGTTAAATAACCAAATGGCAAGTCCAAGAAATGGTGGATTTGATGGGATTCAGTGGCAATTTTGTGGAAAGTGGTGTGTTTAATGGAGGATTCATGCATGGTTTGATGGTGATTTGATGGTGTTTAATGGGAAGCAATGGTGATTTCAAAGCAAAAACAATTAAATATTAAGAAAGTGGGATATCATGGTGATTTGCCATGGATTTCATGGCAATCTACTGGGAAATAATGGTAATTTGAGCTGAGTTCATGGTGACTTATAAGGTCTTTATAGGACTTAATGGTGATTTACTTGTGATTTGATAGTGATTTAAGTCCAACAAATCGTGATTTGATCTGATTCAATCGTGATTTCATGGAAGGTGGTGTTTGTCCAATGGAGGATTGATGATTAATATGATTTTAATGGGATAAAAATATCATGATCCGGACATGATTTTTCATGGTCATTGATGGGTTCTCTGATCCAGTAGTCATGGTCATGGTATTTTACCAAGAACCATGATGATTTTTATGGGATTGAAGAAAGAAACATGGGATTTCACAAAGGATTTCATGATGACTTGGGATTCTGATAAGATTTAAGCAACATGAGGATTCTTGATGGGAATTTTAGATGGAATAAGTTACTAGTCACCAAGATGGATATGTTGCTACATTTGCTTTGCTATAAATATATATATATATATCTCTCTCATTTACTATGTAATCCCAAAACAGTATGTTTGAATATCCCCCATGACTCCTTTGGGTTGCAGTTCCAGTTGTAAGATGTTATAAGCAGATATAATCTAGGATCAGCAGCATGGGCAGAAAGATCTCGGACGGTTCCAAGATCAGCGGCCATGGAGGGCATGTGAGCTCCAAAGATTTCGATTGTCTGCCCCGACAACTGCCGGGCATTGCGAAGTTCATTGCGAACATCCTGCAACTCACGTCGCATCCAGACGAGCTCGCCATGCATCCGAAACACCACATCGACCAATTCGTCTGTAGAAGATGAATTTCCAGGCGTGTTCGAAACTCGAACACCGCAGCCTGCCCTCCCCGGGCGCCCAGATAAATCTGATAGTTGAGCTCAGCTGCAGCAATTTGGATTTCAGATCCCATGGCAGATCCAATGAATCTGAATCAACTCCACTGAAGGCAGCAAATGGGTGTGCTGATTGGTCTCGAAGGCGATGATGAAATCGTTGATTTCGCTCCGCACAAGTCGAGGTTCAAAGGAGCTAATAGGTCATTGAATGTCCAGGGCGTATTCTCTGGTTGGCGCGAGAAGTGGTGGATATAACCATAGCATACCATAGCTGTAGGGGCCCAACTTATGGGCTTTATTACCATAGTTATACCCATAAATATCCACCCCTGGCCTGCACCCCCACTATCTTAGTTGCAAGATAAAAGTTTAACTTGTAAGTAAATTGTGTTTCTTGGTCTATAAGATCCATTAACATCCATTAACCATAGATACATCTACCACAAAGTGGTGCCCCCAAGATAGCTAAGTTGATTTACAACTCCAATAACTATGGTTTATCATACTTATAACTATACTTGCTGGGGTTTACAAACCAACTTATAACTGGGGGGGCCACATTGCATCATCTACCATGAACCCAAGTTGTGTTAGTTATGACTAGATCCCCGAAATGAGACCCGACCCAGCCCCCACCAATCCCCGGAATCCCCCGCTCCGCGGGGCGGCTAAGTGGAGCGTATTGACCTCTCAAGACCGCCGCGATCACGTCCTGAACAAAACTTGGTCAACCTGAGAGAACAGCCTACTTAGATGGGCCATGGGATTAGTTAACTGGTTAGTAACATGGGGATAAAACCCTTTATATCCCCATTATAATCCATTTACTAACTAGTTAACTAACTCCATGGTTCATCTAAGTAGGTCCAGCCCAAAATCATCCAATTTGCTGCAGTTGTAGCCCTATAGCTGGCTTATAATGATAGTATAGCCTTAGTTAGCGGAGTTATTTCATCCCATTTGTAATCTGCAGTTGGCCCAGAAATCTGCGAAGCTTTCATGCACGGTTTCAGCGAAATTACTTTACTTCGTGTGATCCCCACCATGACATTTATACATTTTGTTACTGGCAAATCTTCTGGCATTCTATCTGACATATCTTCTGACATTCTATTTGGCATTCTATCTGGCATATCTTCTGGCATATTATCTGGCAAATCTTCTGGCATTCTATCTGGCAAACATTCTGGCACTTTATCTGGCATATCTTCTGGCAATCTATCTGACATTTTATCTGG
>Ga0126342_10008734_pt1 | contig 18156 bp, 17 predicted proteins | sample Cyp1metagenome_FD_92528 | JGI IMG/M metagenome (GOLD analysis project Ga0126342, IMG submission 92528) | Coral microbial communities from Lord Howe Island, Old Settlement Bay, Australia - Cyphastrea 1 metagenome | ecosystem: Host-associated > Invertebrates > Cnidaria > Coral ... | reverse complement strand
TATTGTCTCTTGCACTTCTCACTATTTTGTCTTGATACTCCTCTTCTCGACTGCCTATAACACAGCTTTCATATACCGTTTCTAAAATTGCATCTCCATACTAACAAGAGAAGATCCTGCTCCAATCGTCTGACTTGTCGCTAAGACTCACGTTGCCAGGCAGACAAATGTGGCTGCTGCAAGCTGCTGCAAGCTGCTGCAAGCTGCTGCAAGCTTACTCCGCGCAGTCAACAGATTGGAGGTTCGACGGGTTCGAGGATGCCATGAGAAGGTCAGCTTCAGGATTCAAACATCTTGCATGGTTCTATCAGTTCCCTCCGAAAAAACTCGACTGAAATCCAGCGCCTAGACTGCTAGAAGATTTTTTTCAGCATTCCACATCTTCCAAAATCCAATTTCTCGTCCACCAAAACTTCCGCAGAGCACATCAGTCATTATTCCCCATTCAATCAGCAAACAAGTCATTCTTTGTTGCAGGGTTGCAGCTTCTTGGCCTGACAGGAGTCTCCTCAAGGCGTCAGAGCTTTTTTTCGAATGAGTCTCAGCTCTATCTTTTTTTGCGACTTGTTTGGCAAGATAATGCAAGATATGGGGATGGGTCAAAACCAATAGTACCCCTGGTGAACATCATAATAGCTGGTAAATGGATGTTCATCCCCCTAAAAATGGTATGTATAGGTATTGATCCATAGCCATATGTGGAAGCATTGAAGCGCACATTTCATGATGCCTGGCTATCACTGCTATCTCAAGACTCTTTCAGGGACTGTCCTGCATCCATCAGGCCCAAAACCATCAAAAAATGAACCTCAAGATTGGCCAAGTTGGACATGATAGTGTTGTCATGTCTTGTCACCTCTTGAATTGCTCAAAGTCTTACAGAGTGTTTTCGAAACCAGACACAGAGACTGCACCACAAGGCTGAAATCAACGGAAGGAAAAGCCAGAGAAGACAAGAGGCGGCGGTCGCTTCAGCACCGCGGAGTTCTCCTCGAGCGGAACACTGAGCAGAACAGAATAGTTGACAGCGTTGACAACAGAGTTGAGAAAATCCGCAGAGCGGAGATTCTTTGTGTCCAGCTTCGCCAATGCCAAGCCCATTTTAGCGAAACATCAATGTAGTCTGAACCGCTGATTCTTTGTCCTGCTCGGACGCATCGAAGCAAATCTCTACGGAGTCTTCGAGTGAGTTCAGTCAGCCGGTGGCCTTGGCCGGCCTGTTCATGGTCACAAATGTCCAGCTATTGTGTGTGTGTGTCGCCCAACATATTCTCATCATGCCTCCATTGTGCGCATCCAAATGTATGTACCCAACCTTATGGATCCGTTTTGCTCACCCAAATCGCTTTGTCAATATTCTTATCTCAATGAGAAAGCTGCCGGAAGAAGCGCAGATTGCGTAGATTGGGCAGACAAGGAAAATGACTGAGACATTGGAGATTCTAAACCCACATGGCCGCCTGGTCAACAGCAGCCAGGGTCCTTAGTACAAATGCTGTCTGGAGCTGATGCTTGCAGGTCTGGATTCACTGCTGCTCTGTGACTTCAATGGTGCTACAAGTGCTTCACTGAGTGTGCTGTGTCATTCGCTGCAGAAAGCGAATCAAGAGGGAAAGCCATGCAGTGGTTAGCTGAAAAAGCATCTGCTCCTTGAGTCCTGCCCACTAGGGCTTGAAATTTTAGCCGAAGCTCAGCAAAGTGCAAATTGTGTCAGATTCTGCAGAGTACGTGTTCAAGAAACATAGGGCCTGAAGTTCGTGAGAAATTCTTAGACCAGAGGGCGATATGACCGGTTGAAAACCAAAGCACAACCACAGCCAGTTTCAGTAGTCTCAGTCAGCTTGATTGATTGTTGTGACTGTTGTGACTGAAGCTCTAGTGAAACTGTTGTGACTGAAGCTGCAGTGGCTCAATGGCTTTGTGTGTTGCAGTTTCCTTGCCTGTTGCCAACTTCCTGCAGCCCGAAAAGCGGCTCCAAGCACTTGCAGATCTGGCTTTGGCCTCAGCAAGGGAACTCATTTGGGGTGGAATCCCTGGAAAGTGCTGCAAAAAAAATGTACAAAACGGATCAAAATGGTACAGGTCTCGCGGAATGTGGCAATGCGGTCGAATACTTCACTAGGTCCGCCGGCACTTCAAGAAATGTCTGCAGCGCAGCCTCCCATCTTTGAGCCTTCTAAATTCAGTCGATTCAACTTTGGCATGGCAAAGTTTGGCCGTTCATCTGCAGAGATTGCAGCAGTAACACTAAAGAGAAAAGCCACTACGAGACAGACTAGCAGTGACTGGCGCTATCGCATTTGACTACCTGGAGAAAAATGGCTAGTGCCTCCAGTGCAGTGACTGCATGTGATGCTGTGACATCGAGCCTGGTGAAAGCTGCCTAAAGCCTCCACATAGGATGGCAGTGTTAACATAGCATTCAGGCCTTAGCTGGATTTCAAATTTACTCAGCGAAACACAAAGGCGCGAAGCCGCAAAGCCTCAAGATCAACAAAGTTGCAAAGCTCTGTCTTCCTGTTCTTCCTTTCCACATTCTTTAGAAATAGTCACCGGAACGCAAAGCTCGGGATTCCAGCATTTCAACTCTTGGAAAAGAGAGAGGCTATGTTCCCATTCCTCACCACGAAGGCAAGCTGCCATGACCTGTGTTCCGTGGCCGCAGTGATAAGAAAATGACAACTGCAGTAACTGGAGTGCAGCAGGGTTGTTTTTTTTTCGAGATGAACAACAGATTCAGACACCCCATAGATGCCATAGATGTGAAAGAAATTGAAAGAATAGGTTTGCTTCATTGGAATCATCTATAGAATCTATATATATTTATATATTATATGTGTGCATATATACTGTATATATATATATATATATACTGTATACTGTATATATATATGTATACATATACAATCACCTTACGGAACCGCTGAAAAAAAACAAACATGTCAGTAGTCCCAGCAGCTGAATTGAAGCTTGTGGCATCAGCACGCAGGCGCTGCCTCCGAACCTGAAAAGCACATCGCAAGGGTCAAGTTACATGGTACCCGGCCTGGTTATGTCAACATAGCTATTGAAAATGGCCATAGAAATAGTGGATTTTCCCATTAATTTAATGCTGGATCTTTCCATAGCTATGTTAGTCATTACCAGAGGGTAGATGGTGTAGATGGTCATCCAGCCTATCTATTGAGAATCCTTATGGCAGCCTGATGAGTATGTCAATTACTATTCATGGACGGATGACCATCCCCCAATATGGCTATTATAGGCTATACAGTCCAACTCTACGCAAACACTGCCCCAAAAACATCCGTGAAACCCATGGCCCCATGGTCACTGAATTGAATGAAAGCCGCTGCAGCACACCAAGAAAGAAGGATCGAGTCTTCTGGTGCTGTTTCTCAGTCTGCTTCAGCGCAAACCCCAGGCTGTTTGCAGCTTTGCTGAGACCATCTAAGACCAATGTCCGAACCATAGCATTGCCCAGCCTCCCGCAGAATCCACAGGGCATGCTGCCATTGATGGCCTCTGAACAAGCTCAGAAAAATGCCAACTCGCAGATTGCTTGGATCATCTTTGTCTCTCCGAGGCGCCTTTAGCACATGAACTGGCAACCTCAGCCACGAGGGAAATTGACGGAATATGGAGATCTGGAGATCTTGGTGTCGCTATGAGTCCAAGTGGGTAATCTGTGCCACAACGAAAATCTGTGCTGTAGTATCTTGCTCAATCGGATTCAAGCGTTCAACACTCACCTTGAATTTCAGGGGCAGCTATGAACCATAAGCGCTTTGTAGATTTCATCTTTCTCAAAACGTGCGAATTCTGAGGCTTTGGCCATGTTAAACAGGACAATGCTCGGCTGTTTCTCCTCAATCCCATGGATGCAATCTGCTTACTCGGTGGATGAACATCCAATTGTCCGACTTGCATGTGCATTTGTACACAGCATGAGCAGCTGCCTGCAGTAAAAGACTCACAGCGTCTGCCCACGATGCCCCCTTCTCACACCTCAACTGCTGAAATTGCAAGCCAAAGTATTTAAGAATTTCGCTCCAGAAATGATACAAACACGAAGCCAGCCCTTTGCATGAGCATGGTCCTGTGGCTAGCTGAGTCGGCGGCGCATTGAGAATCGCTCCAAGGGTAACAACATCTGGGGAGACTTTCAAATCCTGACTCCAGCTTGGATCGTGTCAACCGATGTCAACTAATGTCAACTAATGTCAACAATGAACCAAAGACTGAATCAGACTGAATCTATTCTGTCTTTGGTTCATGTCACTTTGACAGTCCGGAACACATTTGTCCTGAACTCCTGGGATTAAAAGGAATGCAGCTTGGGCTTCTCAATAAGTGGCATTTCGGCATTCCACCAGTGAAATCGAGTCAGTCGTACATAGTCGATCATAGTCGTACTATATTTTGTCAAGCTGTGGGTTTGTCGTCCCCCAAAACGATGGCCTTCATTTCTTTGAAAAGGCGAAGCGATCTGCTCGTTTGACGACCCTGCAAGCCCAACCCAAGCCCGACCCCTCTGCACGTTTTGCTCTGAGAGACACGTTTGAGAATTGTCAATAGGGCTCCAATTGTAGGATCAGAAGTTGATGTCTTGCTGAAATTCCATGAAATTCCTCCGTTCAGCCAGTACTCTTGCAGAAACGAACCGTAATCTTTGATCTCCATTCTTTGTCCCCAATCAATTGATAGGGACTCCACCCCCAACGTTCTGATCGTTCTTTATTGCACTGAACATTTCCGGCCTTGGTGCAACTTGTGATTGTTGCATTATAGGTCACAACATCCTTGTCCTTCACACGCTGAAATGCAGCCAAGGCCTCTGGCAGAGAAAGCTTCCAGGCTGTCTTTCAAACTCAACACAGTCAAACCGCAAAACCGTGGTAAAACCATAAAACAAGCTTCAAAACAATCTTCCAGATGCTGCCAAACTCTATCTTCAAACTCTTCAAACTCTTCATCTTGGAAACTTTCTGAAACTCACCTGTTTCCACGCAGATGCGTTTGCACATGCGCTGATCGCTGCCTCTATCAGAGTGCACAGCGCACAGCCAATTTTTTCTGCTGTGAGTTCAAAAATGTTCAGAGTTAAAATCATGAATGAAGTGAAACTGTGAACAACTCCTGAAATCAGAATACTGAAGCGGTTGGTTATATTGTGGAGTTGCAGAAAAGTGAAAACTCAGACATGATTTTTAGATATTTTTTGCCGGATAAAAATGGAGTCAGGGTTTCAGAAACCAAAGATTGTTTCTATGTAGATTTGGAACAAATCGGCAGTCTGATGTTTGAGGTTTTGATCAAATAAGATATGTGATCTTGTGGAAATACTCTACATCTTTGACAGTAAACAAGTTTTTTCAGATTTGCCACTACTAAGTCTTCAGATTCCACACAAAAGTTGAACTTGGAAAAGGCCATCGCGCTTCGAATATAGGTTATACATGGTTGTAAAGAAAAGCAATAACTTGCTGTAGCGCCAATGACAGAATGTTTCTTTCAAGGATGGGAAAAAAGGTTCTGTGTATGATTGCAAAACCATCCAATGTCGTTACCATCTAATGTCAAAGTTTTTCTTCTGGCCTTTATTGAATCAATGTGTTTTCTTTGAGCTGTTGGTTCAAGAAAAAGACTTCTAGGAAACGAGGACAACACTTTGCTGGACGAAAGCTATCTTCAAGGTGGTCTGACCAGTAATGAAAGCGATCGTGCTTGCATGCCCACAGTCAGGCGCGTTTCTCAGCATCCGACATTCTGACCCATTCTACAAGACCGTGTTCCCTACCAGCGTGGAATGGAGAGGCTCGTGGTCAAAGAGTCTCAAATAGTGAAAAGCCATCCGGTCTCATTTCGCAGAATTCCAAGTTGAAAGCTAAAGTCAAGGTGCGTTCTTGGCGTAAAATTTGTGCTCAAATATCAGTTCATAATTCCACACGGCTGGATCTGTAATTTCACTTTCCTGTCTATCTCAGCATCCGTGATTGTAACTTCAATCTTGAGATCATTCTCACAGAAAAAACCGGCAAGTGGGATGGTAGAGGTACCTCCGACAGCAAGATCAGGGCCCTTTGCCATTGTGCACCTTTCCTGCAAACCGAGCCCCGCAGCGAAATACTATTGGAACCGACTTGAGAACGGTTTAGGTGGACGGTCTCTGCAGAGCAATGCTGGTTGTAAAATCCCATTGTGCACCACTCAAAGATGATATGTGAACCAATTTGCGTGCGCTGTTTGTCATCGGCAACTCATTCGAGTCTGGTGTGTATATTAATTCATTTAGCTAGTTATTTATCTATCTATCTGTCTATCTATCTATCTACTTATTTATTTATCTATGTTGTGTATGTCTACAGTACAGTATTTCAAACATTCTTATACAGTCCTTTTCGCGTAGACATGCAGGAATACACAGTATGCACAACACGTGGTCAAATTAAGTTGAAAAAAAGAATCGCCAAGAAAAATCGCACAAGACTCTTGCCGAGGGTCTCCAGTGAACTCAGCAGGCAATTCCATGTCACCGCATCTGGCAGAATCTCCTGGCTCTGCATGCGCACTTTACTTGATGGCTTGAAACTACAAAGTAATAATTATTAAGTAATCATTGAGTAATCTATGATCATATTCAAAGAAAGCCTAGTGAAACTTGCGACTTACGAAATATCGGAGTGTCCCACCTCAGTAGATCAGATCTTCGGATTGCTTTCCTGACGCTTTCCCGATTGTCCCAGGTCATGGGGTCCTTTTGCCCCATCTCCGCCAGCAAGCTTATGGAAGAGATCCACTGCTGGGCCTTGCCACACCTAAGACATAACTCCATCGTACACGACAAAAAATAACATCAGCCTTCTTAAGCACCACAAATCAGACTCACTGGCTCAACTGCTTGTGCTGCTAGAACTGTGCTTTCGGTCCATACCACGATCTCCGTGGCCTGACAAAATCTTGTTCAACAAGAATCTGAGAAAAGCGCGAACTTATCGCCGAGTTGTAGCTACTGTGGTCTCCCAAGCCCTGCACGAAGACAGCAAGTACAAATCGCACTTGCACGGTGATTCCAAAGGTGCCCCAGACAACACCGCAGTCTTGTCCACAAAATGAAGTTCACGTCTGAACATGTCACAACATAACAACATACCTTTTCTCCCCCATTGCTTTCACTGCTCAAATCTGCCTCGAGCAACTTTAAGGCATGCCTTGGTTTGGTGAATCGATTGTAGCCTCGCTTGTCTCTGGAATGCCGTGCCAAGACTACATGGAGAGCATGAAAGCGTTGACAAAGCCTCCTTTTTTTGATGGGCGGTCACTCCATTTCCTTTCGACATCTCTTTGAGATCCAAAGAACATGCTCAAATGGCTCGAAGAAAGGGTATCTTTATCTCTGCAAGATTGGTTAAGATTGGTTAAGATTGGTTACGATTGGTTACGCCTTGTCATGCATCTACTCAAGTCACTAAGCAAGAGCAGTTGTGGAAGCAGATTGAGAAATGTCTTTAGAGATCTTTACTTTTACTTTAGTCACTTTAGTCTTTGTTCCTCCTCTTTTGTGCCCCCAATCAGAACAAAAAATGGCGAATATTGCGATGGGCGAATCACAAGTGACGTTTGAACATGGCATGGATATGGTACAGGACAGTAAAGGGCAATAGTGTGCATAGTCATGGGAGCTGAATTCCAAAGTCCTTTGCACCGTGGCAAGATGTAAGGAAATCCTGACAATCTATAAGACCAGGTGGAAGGGATAGGAAATGTGTAACATGTGTGTGTGTATCTGTGTATGTGTATCTATACATTATATATATATACATACATACATATGTGCCTGTGCATTTTTGTATATGTGCTTGTGTGGGTTAGCCATGCAGTTTGAAGCCAGGATGCAACCATGCGCTGCCACGCTCGCATGCAAAAAGTGTAAGCTTTTGCCCTCAGTTTGCAGCATGGCTCACCATGGCTCTCCATGGCTCTCCATGGCTCTCCCATTTCCCTCAGAAGCTTGAAAAGTCTTTATGGCCCGCCTTCTGCTTGTGGAACAGATCTCTGTTTCATCTCCTGAATCCGAAAAGGCTAAGAGCTTGGGACCAAGCTTGGGACGGATTCTTCAGAGCTTCAGATTTGTCCTGGAAAAGCTCCAAAGCCAATCTCCACTCCGTGGCCTTGCCCAAATCTGCAGCATTTGAGAGGAACAAACTCCAAAGAAAAATCCGAATCTTTGAAAAAGCCTGACGAGGTGCCAGCAGCAGCAAATCGACTTGGGATCCGTTTTCAGAATCTGTCCAGGGGGTACACTCTTGTAGCATCTTGTGGCTCTTATGCTATCTGTTTAGTCGCAGAACACAGAGCCTCCGGCCTTTCCACACTGTGTGATGAGCACCTCAGATAGCTCGAGACGGCCAACCTGCAAGGATAGTCTTGCCAGACTCCTGTAACAGCACTTGGCTTTTGGCTCCGAAGAGGACATCATCGGCTTCAATTCCAGAGGTTCGTGAACTGAGCCTCGTGCTGGCTGGGCTTTTCCTTGTGAACTTTTTTTTGAAATAAACTAATAAACCCATGAAAAAATATTCAAAGGATTTAAAAAGGTATTGCAGCACAGGAGCTGTTCGGCCAGTTTTGCAATGGCCACGTACCACAGTGTGGCCTTAACAAAAAGTGCACCTTGTTTCTTCAAACCAAATCAAAGCATCAAATTCTGATCTCTGGCCTCGCCGTAGGCACGCATGCAAGTGGCAAGCCTCAATCACGGTTGGAGAAATGTTTAGGAGCGATTCGCGCAGCGATTCGCGGAGCGATGTGAAAGGTGGGACAGCTGAGATGTGCACACATATTTGTTGACTTCGACCTACAAGAGGTGTTCTGAATTAGACAAAAGGGCACAAAATCTCAACGGGGAACGATGCAAGGTTCTGGCCTTGTAGTCCTCCATCTTTTCGAAGAGATGCAAAGCCATAGCCTCAAATTGCAGCGATTGCACTGGAGTCTCCAGAAGTTGTAACTTGGACACCTGGGTTCATACTCCAAATATCTCCAAATGTATTCGCAGGCTCAGGCTTCAACCCACTTTTGGACGGCAACCTTTGGATGGTAGGTGGAGACGGCAACACAGGAAGCAATACTGTACTGACCAAAGCAAATGATGCCATTCGACTCAATAAGGTCGCACCATGCATTGAAGCTTCCATGCTAAAGAAGTCTGAAGAACCACTCTGCGTACACTTTGTACAAATGCTGGAAATTTGAAGCACAGAAAAACCAGAACAGGCGGAACAGGCTCATAAGCCGTCATAAGCTTCCCACACATGCATTCATCGCTGCATTGAAAGCAGCAGCGTCGACTTCGCTCGACGCCACCGCCTTGGAATTTACCCAGACTCTGTGGAGGAAACAGCCCAATACTGTCCCAATACTCAAAGATCTCAAAATCTTCGTTGCAACTCGTGCCAGTGAGAGCCTCTGTAGGTTCTGACTGAAACGTTCTCAAGCTTTGCAGTTCCAGGATGCAATCGCGGTTGATTTTGACAGGCTTCCACAAACTAGTCAGTAATTCTGAGAGCCCATTAAAGGTATTCAGCGTGGCTGTTCCCTTGACTGGTGCGGTGGTTCATGCATTTACATGTGCTGACATCACATAGACCTCTGGATGGCATCGCATGTGGAGTGGGAGGCAAAAAGCAAATGCCGTAAAGAGCACAGTTGCCTCTGCGAAAAGGCTCAAAGCGGCATCCCACCTCACTTGCTAAAAATGGACAGGCAGGTTTCTCCTGCCCTTTGGAATGCCATGGACTGTGTTTGAGGCGGTAGGGTATCAACGTGCTTTTTGTCTTGGAAAACGCTCTGGAAGATACGCTCCGAGGCTTCAAATTAGATGAAAAAACGGGTGGAGTCGTGGCATCACTGGATCGATGAAAAAATCTATGGCTGAAACACTGAGAAATGCTCATAGCATCACAATTGAGTGTGGGTGAGAGAATCAGGTTTGCCATGACACGTAGGGTCCGTAGGGATCCGTAGGGTCCGTTCCATGATGTGAAAATGCAAGTTTGCCATGCCACATCAGATTCTTTCCTTGCTAATGACTGGACGGGGGCCGCACCATCTGTACATGCACAAGCATACACAGGGCCATATCAGTATTGCTACTTCTGAGGCATGCACTGTTTTGCTCGCGCAGCTTGTTTGATAGATTTTGTCAAGAACCTGGTCCATGCGTGTGAAGAGATTCGATACAAACCTCCTAACAGTGCCGACACCGTGACACTTTCTTGAACCAACTCCGCCCTTTCCAAACAACACGAAGCAACGAACCAAAACACATTCTAGGCCGCCTGATGCACAACGCCATCGCAAATGCTCACACCGCAAAATCGTTCACTACCTGCTACACTGGAGCCCTGCTTGGATCAAGCACCAAAAATAGCCGTCAATGTCTGCAATTGTTCACATTCTTCCTGACTTCCCGGAGCCTTTGATAAAAATAGACTCCATAATCATACTATACTATATTGTTATGATATATAACAAGCCGCCTGAAGCGAGCGACATGGCTGGGTAGCGGATTTCAGACATGGTGTGACAAATAACTAACCCGCGAGATGGAGAAACCAATAAAATCAATCAAGTGGTGTGACTTTGATGAGAACAACCTGTAAGCACATAGGTAAAAGCTTTACAGCTATCGTGAGATTCAGAAAGGTGTGCAGTGAAACAAATGCTCTGATTTTCTTGAAACAGGAGATGCTTCATCGAGAGCCAAATTCCTCTGAGGCACGAGTGTCTGCTGCTGTCAATGTCCAACCATTTCTGATCAGAGCCAGATGCTATCTACATAGCCTCTTAAGTTGTCCTAGAGTTTTCCGTCAGTTCATGTCAATTTACAAACCATGCCAAGAATGGTCACATTCAAGAGTAGGAGACAAAGAAGAGCACGACTCAGACCCTATCTTTAACGGCGCAGTCTATGAACAGGTATATGTCCAGAGATGTCCAGAGCCTCTGGAGGCGTTGTGCCATTTTGGGTGCATAAAACTCCAAATACCTGGCGGTGCTTAGCAGTGCTTAGTAGTTTTGAGAGTGTGGCCACAGTGTGGGGTGGCAAGTGGTTAGGTGACTTGCTCTCTGGATCGGGAAAGTCTGCCAAGTCTGCCCCTGCTTTGAAGTCAAGAGTCTAAGGGCACTTCGCAAGCACAATACCACCATCCCAGATCCGCAATCCAGTTGCAAGCTTGGCCCTCGTGGCAAAACGATGCAAAAGGACTGACGGATCCTTCTGCGAGACGAAGATAGCCATTTGAGAAAATCAAGACTCAAACAGTTTCAGCAGTTGCAGGCTACACAATGTCAACGGAAAGCTTGTTGTCTGCCCCTTTGAAAGGCCATTTAGGTCATTTAATCAAATTACATCAAATTATATATACATTACATATATATATATATATACATACATATTATATATATATACATATTATATTATATTATTATATTATATTATATTATTATATATATATAACTACGCCTGAGTTTTCGGCGAATCAGGGGGATCAACGGTCAGAATCATTGGCCTGTCGCCACCAACAGTCTGAAATCCAATGGTTCCGACCGTTGCATTTTTGCCGTTTGCTGCTCTCGGATTTTTAGAGCCTCCCGTTGATCTTGAAATCACCCTTGAAGTTGTAGAGCAGCATAAAGGACTGGAAAGGTGGAAAGACGTTCAAAATGTGCAGACAATACCGGTGTGTTTCACAATCGACATAAACTGCCTTGGGATTCATGAACTGCCGCCGTGCTCCTGCGGCAAGAATTCCATGAGGACAAAAAATTGGTTGTACGCAGCTAACGTCCATCCTCCGCTTGAAGTGTTTGTTGTTGAAGTAGGAACCACTGGTGTAGAGCCAGTGCTCGTAGTTGAAGTAGCAACAACCGGGACACAGCTGCCGATCCTGCTATCCGCTGTCAAGTCAAAGGATGTGTCATGGATCTGCTAGGCGGAAAAGAACACGAGAATAAAAGTGCAAAGTGCAAACAACTTCTTTAGTGCCAGGGTGAATAAGAAAAACACAAGAAGGAAGCCTAGAAACATAGAGAAACACTGAAAGACCAATAGACCAATAGTGAAAGGACTCAACATGACTTGTTTGGAAGCACCCGCTGAACCTTGTCCCATAGCCGCCATAGCCGCTGACAGTTTGTACCGCCTTGATGTAAATGTAAATCTGCGGAATGCATTGGATGCATTGGATGCATTGGATGCACTGTTCTCCTTTCGAGACCCAAAGCCTCCACACACTGACTGTGTCACCATTCTTAGATCGTCGCAGGGACTTGTATCACCCTAGGAGCCACCACAGGCGCTGCATAGACCTGCAAAGGTAGCCATGTGATCAACAGCAGTCAAGGAAACTGGAAATGTGATCCACACACATGTGGCTCCTGCAGAACAGAACTCTCAAGCCATCTCTCGTTGGAAGGTTTGGGGGGTAAGACGAGTGGCAAGCGAAGCGCAGCTAACCCATTCAGGCCTGCGCTCCAGTTTGTTGGTGTACTATGTGCGGCGTGCAGTAGGCAGCGCCGAGGTAAGTCGCCGTTCCCGCCATCACGGGTGGATAAATCAAAGCTGTTGGCCACAGCACGAAGACCTCTCGAATGTTCACGTCACCTGAAAGATACCATGATCCTATTGAATTTACTATTGAAACATATTGAATCTGTTGATCAGGCTGCGCAGTGCATATGACTGTCTGGTTGTAACTTGCCAGGGTGCTTCTCATGCTTCACGAAGCCGATAGTGTGCGAGGTGATTGCAATCTCTGCAAGACAAAGTTGAATCTTCTGAGCTTATGAAAGTTAATTCTGTGTATGTGTAGAGTACCGATGAAGTGCAAAAGGAAATCCCGAGCTCATCGATCCGCCTGTACCGTTTGAATAAATCTACAAGACAACCTGCTTCGGGCTGGACTTGTTTTTACTTTCCGCTTCCAGATTCATCACTGTCAGATCAAAGCATCCCAAAGTGAGCTGACAAGAAGGTGATCCCAAGGGAAAGTTAGATATGTCAACTGCATTTGCCACGCAATTCCAGCGAGCACACATCAGGATCTACCGAAGGATTTGATTGAAGGATTCCCCTGACGAATCATGAAAGGTCGAATCATAGCGCTTGCAAGATTGCTCGCAGAGGTTTAGGGAACTTTGCCATTCCTTTGGCGAAGCTAAGCTGCTCCGGTTCCAGCTCAGACATGCGATGCCTCAGACCAGGGGGACAAACAGGGTGCGGAAAACTCCAGAGTCCATCCTGGCACTTCAGGAAAATGGTCGGACAACAGGAAAGTAATATGTTCACGGATTCTTCACACCTGAAAGAGGGACCAAGACAGGGATTAAGGTTCTGAATGCTGTCACGCCAAGGTGCGCATTGGCATCCAGAAGTAACACCAAAGCCAGCGAAATCACCAGCAACCATGGCAGCTGCTAAGCCCAAGATTCGTTGCGCCGCGAGGAATACGAAAGCACCAAATGTATCCAAATGTTTTCAACATTGACACAGCTCAAACACATCAACAGACTAAAGGATTAAACAAAGATGATTAAAGTACCAGTGAGAACGGTGAGAGTCAAGGTATTACACAAAAATCAACAACTAGATCTACTAGATGCTAGGCTCAAGCTCCTTAGCTGCCTTAGCTCTGAGCCACAAGCCTATGAAAGCATGCATTTTTCATGATTTCATTTGTCAGGTAAAATTGGTAAATCAGCTACGTTGGTGTTTCCCGGTGTTTGTGTCATCAAATGCAATGAAGCACATTGTTGACGCAACTGCCTCAACTGCGGAGTGCCAAACCTTCATTGTCTAGTTTGGCTCCACATGGTGCATAACTTTCAATAAATTGCAAGGCTCCTCATTTTTCCAGATATTTCCAGAATGCACAACGAGTGAGGGAGTTGGGCGCAGTGCTTTGAACTGCAGTGAAACTAGTGTTGCTCTCTTGAAAGCATATAGGATCCTTGTCAGGGTCCCTTGCATGGAAATAAAACGTAGCTTCGACGCTCAACAAGCAATATGTCCAGAACCTGGATAGCAGATCTCCCTACCTGAAATACAGATGTGAAATATCTTGTGAATTGCAACTAAATGCCACTGGGAGACTTCAAATTCAGGTGACCAAGTTTAAGTTTGTGCTATAGTTGTTACTCCATGTGCAAAAGTTTGCACTATTTCCGTTTTCTGCTTCTGTTTCACAAGTACTTTAAGTACATCCCAATGCCGCAAGGTCTAGCTGGCAGGTGTCTGAGCTTCAGCTGCATCCTGAGTGGAGAACTGGAGATGGACTATAACCCACGCGTTGCTGAGCATGAATCTTGACAAGTCTCCAAGAGCACAAATTCTATCAAAATGTATGATTGATATTCATTGATATTTAAATTATCTAATATGTATATATATATATATACACATGCAACAAGATGTGAGATGCTTTGTAACTGCAAGTCTTCCCCCCCGCAACACACATTGTCCTCCTGTGCCTGCACGCGCTGCATCTCCTAGCAGTGCAAACAAGACCCAGAAGAAGATTGCGTGAATTGCACTCTTCCTGGCTGGTGATTGGTTTCATGGGATGTAAACAAGATGAAACAAGAACATTCGTCAGCCAGATTTGCATTGGAAGGATCCATGATTTGCAAATGCTGCAAAAGCCAACACGGCCAACACCATGAACCACCACCAGGACTACCTACGGTAGTTGGGTCCTGGAGTTGCTGTTGCCGTTTTTTCAAAGCCTGGCACCAAGACCAGACCGAGGCAGCTGCCCACAGCCAGACACAGGGTATGACATGGCAAGACACCGTAGGTAGTCTGGCAGAATTTATGAAATCACAATCTGCCCCTTCATGTGGCACCCATATGGCACCTTATCTCTTTTGCGTTTCTGTAGTTAATGGGCAACATGCGATTTGTTGCAAACTCTCTTTTTAATCCACAGTGACACTGATGGCCTTGTCATGGACTTGTCTTCCAGTTCCTGGTTTCCTGTTCCTATACTTCAGACATCTTCAGACTATATGTGTGGTGTAAATAGATGAGAAGGCTATCCCATTCAACATGCAATGGAACAGGAGTCATCACTGCATCAGGATACTCCCGTGATGTGAACAAGACTTCAGCCCGTCTTGGGATGAGCCTCCATCTTGGTTTCCATAGCTGACAACCAGGTGTCTCCACAGGCCTTAAAAAACACAACGACAGGTGTCTTACACTGACCCTGAACAAAAAAAGCTGCACTTCTTGTCGCCAGGAAATACGACACTGACCTGGATGATTCTGTTTAATTCCTTTCCGGCTTCCCTTTCGAGGACTTTTAATTTTTAAGTGATTTATGACCAAAGTAGCCATTAAGGTTGTCCTGTTCATGTCTCATCCGCTTCTGTATTTCCTAATCGCTCATATGTGCCTCTGAGCAGAGTTTCTTCGTTCCGCCAGCAGCAGACGGATCCGGTCTTTCAACTGCATACCTTTGAACGAGAATCGCATGAGCCCATGGCGGGCATGGCTCCGAGGAAGGTGACTTTTTCACACAAAACTCATGCTTGTCAGTCTAACATCCTGAAAAACAATTGTGGCTTCAACAAGAACAGCTTCAAAAGGTGCCTGGTGAATACTGAATTCTTGTTCAATTGGGCAGAGAAAGGCATCCAAGACACATCGTGAAACTTTCGCAGTGCGCCAACCCTTCAACACCCCAAAACACCAGAACTGCTATTCCCAGAATACGACCGTGTCCCATCGCATCAAAGCCCAGGTCACTGTGCATAGAACTGTTTGAAGCACCTCAGAAGTAGAAAACCACTGGAATTGTGCAGATGTCCACTATAAAGATGGTTCGCGATGGCACTTTCAGGATCAAACTGATAGCAGCAAAGCTTTTCTTCGCCCAGTGCTGTGTTTGACCTGGCACATGGATGCACATGGGATTAACCCTCTTGAGGAAATGCTAGCCTGGCAGTCGACAAAAAGTTTTTTTGTAATGCATCTCACCAAATTAATATCATCTCTGTCCGACTCGCCTGCATTTGGCATGCACAAAGACCTAGCCTAAAAGAAAACTGTGATTGACAACATAAGTTTCAACATTGTGCACAACACAACTTTGTCTGCCGGACGTTTCCGCACTCTGGCTCTCTGCGGGCAACTTTCCTGGTGTGCTTGCGCCTGTCCAAACTTCTGAGGCTTTGAGATGTGACAAGCAGAGGCACACAGCAGGCGCAACAGCGGCATGGCAGAGCTATCCGCTGTGCTGAAACAGACAGGCACGAAGTAAACATGCTGAAACCAAGGCACGTTCCAGGTTTACTTCGCTGCCGCCCAACATCGTCCAAAAGGATCCGACAGAAGCCTGTACAGATCCATCATGTGAAAGAGAAGAAAATATCACGGTCACGTTTCAGGTCTTGATAGTACCAGTGGTGATTGCTTTCCATCATCTCAAACCTCCCTCCAGAACCAGTCGGATTGCAGTTCATGCACTTTAGAAGATTCATAGTATCCCAATTCCATCTACAGAAATTACCACCTATTAGTTTTATCCTGCCATAGCTGTGTGCACATGGCGCAAAGCCAGACCTTTGCTGCTGGCACTTTCTCTTTGCGGGAATCCGCAGGCTTGCCACCTGTTCCGACTGAAAGTTGCTGGGATCAGCATCCAGTTGAAAGGCTAAAAGGACTTGTTAAATCTTGTTAACTTGTTTGCTGAACTTTGCAAAAAAAAAACAACACCAGGTCCTCGTACTGGGTTCAGCGGGTTCAGCTTCGCCAGGCAGGAAAAGTGCAAGCGTTCATCTGCCTTGTCTCCATGCTTGCAATGCCTCTTGGAAGCTGGCTGCCGAGTCCTGCAACTGATTTCGGAATCTGCACAATCTGGACAATCTGGACATGCTTCGGCAAACCTCCTCATTGAAATTGCCTTCCAGCAGGTTCATCGAGAAACCTCCACCTTCCAGGCAAACAAAGATTTTGCAAAACGGGTGAGCCCTTCACAAAGCCCCGCCACATTGCAAACTGTTGCACATGTGTTTTGAGAAATCTTGCAAAACTGTCTTGCCAAACCTGCTTCTTGTGACTCGCGTTCGGGAGGAGAAACATGTTGTGCAACCTGAACAGAAAAAGAAAAGTGGAGAAACATCTAAGTTGAGGCTATTCTCTGAAACATGATGCACACTGCAAGTCTTTCTGCAACATGTACCAACATGTCCAAAACAGAGTTGAAAGCTCATCTGTTTTGCTGTTGCTACTGATTAGTTGATATTAGTTGAAGCTACCCTCAGCACTCTGACGTGTGACACATAAATCATATAAGACTTACTGTAGAACAGAGTCGGGCCTCGGATGAGAAGCTTACCTTTCTGCTTGGTTCCACACCTCTATCTCAAGATATCTCAAGTGTAGACACGACCAGAGTTGCATACTCGTGGCATAGCTCTGGTTCGTCATGATCCGTCATGGACTCGTCATGGTCTAATGGGCAGACTTTGATGCTGAGATGCTTTCATGGAGAGAACCAAGATCGCAACGCTTTGCTTGGTTTGGCTTCATTTCAGCCAGGCGCTTCCTACGATCTACAGTCTCTCTGGAAAATAATTGTAGGGTTGTCCAAAGTGTTTAGCATCTTTCACTAAATAGATGAACATGCACATAGGTTCCAGCTTGGTTTGTCTCGCCGCTTGCCTGCAAACACATTCTATGTACAGCTACACCACCCCGGTCCTGAGTTTAAGAATGTGCCCGGCAGCCATTCCAATTTGCTGCATATGCTGCTCCTTGCATTCACTGAAGCAATTGGCCTGACTCATGACTCATGTCAACAGCTTTGATCGTGAAGTATGGTGCATGGGCTCTGCAACATGTGAATTGTAGCCACCATCAATATCATGAAGGCAGGCTCTGTTTTCTCTGCTATTTAGCCACCATCGTTGTTCTGAAGCTGGAATTGAAAGCTACAGTGCTGCAGCACCTTCGTTCAAATCCGCCCACACCGCTTTGGCGGTGAAGGCGTGCTTATTGGGGGGAAACAGCTACACTAAATGCTCAATCACATTTGTTAATATAGCAGGCGCTTTATCAGCTTTAGCTGGGGGGGGGGCCAAAAACGGTTT
>Ga0126342_10008733_pt1 | contig 18157 bp, 14 predicted proteins | sample Cyp1metagenome_FD_92528 | JGI IMG/M metagenome (GOLD analysis project Ga0126342, IMG submission 92528) | Coral microbial communities from Lord Howe Island, Old Settlement Bay, Australia - Cyphastrea 1 metagenome | ecosystem: Host-associated > Invertebrates > Cnidaria > Coral ... | reverse complement strand
TGTATGTGTATGTGTATGTGTATGTGTATGTGTATGTATGTGTATGTATGTGTATGTGTATGTGTATGTGTATGTGTGTGTGTATGTGTGCGTATGTGTGTATGTATGTATGTATGTATATATATTATATTATTATTATCCCATGATATCCCCACTTAATCCCCATTATCACTTGACCCCACCTGCAGGGCCAGACAAACTTCTGTCCTGCGGGCCACGGGAGATCTGTTGAAACCAACCAGTCATAGCAACCAGACGATAGGTACTGTAAATTCCCACTTTAAAATGGTAATAACCTGTTTTCTGTTCTTGTATATATATATATATTTTGGGGGGGATTACTATAGAGCAAAATGTCAGACAACCAAATACAACACATGATATCTCTATTTGACTCTTGACTTTGACGCGGCCTCAGGGCAGTGCACTCCACTCCTGCTCTCCACTACTATTCATATATGCGTACCGTATATACTGTATATATATATATTTGTCTATATGTATACAATATAGTATAACTCGCAGCGTCCCCACCCATTGCCCATGCAACAGCACAGGAGAACATGTTGAAATCCACACAACAAGTCAATTTAAAAAAAACAATGGTGGCAAGTTGATCTGCTTCCACAGTATTGTTGAACATATTCTGACCCCCATCCCAGTGATTTAATTTTGGAGCACCCGTTCTGGGTGTCCACTTCTGCACAGAACACATGGTTAGACATGTTGGGATTATCTTTCCAGTCACAGGGATAGTCAATCAATGGTTATTGATTGAAGATTGTCTCCCCATCCATAAATGCCACCGTAACTCTAATTAGATAGATGTGATAACACCATTTTTAAGCCGTATATATATATATATGATATATGTATGATCGGTGATATACTCACGCAAATGATAAGTATACATATATACTTGACAGGTAAAAATGTATACATGATAAGTATACATATATACATAATATACATAATAAGTATACATGTACACATGATATGTATGATATTATATATATATATGCACATATGATATTCATATATCACCCCATCATTTCCCATCCACACCGGCCACTGCTGCATGGCTCCAGTGCGGCTCCTGCTCCAAAACGAAGATCCAGCAGGCGGCACCGCCAATCACCACAGGGCGTGGGTTTACACCGCCGGTGTCCTGTGCTCCGATCACTGGTACCAGGCACGGTTCCGAAGCCTCAAATAATCATTGGTCACTTTTCGGAGCTAAATTTTTGCATCCATTCTTAATGAATATTTTTATCATTCTCAATCATTTGTTTACTCTTGCATGGTTGTAGTTGTAATGTTACAAATTCATGCTAAATCTCCCCACATTCTCTTGGTTACAACAAAGCTTTGTGGCCAAAAGAAAGACCAATGGTGACAGGCCCAGGGGACCATCACTTTATATGTTTCATGACCATCCAAGGGAAATATATTTGACCACAATTAAACATAACTGACCTATATCATCTATCTATATCTATCTCATCTATATATATATATATAATTCACTATATCCATCACCTTACCATAATCTTACCATAGTTGTACCATCATATTTCCATCATAAAATTCCCCACTGCACTACTTCTTTCAGGTATAAATCTGGAGTCCAACCATTTCGCCGCCCTGGACCGAGTCCCCTGTGCCCCTCCTGCAACTTGAGGCAGTTGTCACTGTAACGCAAGGCATCTTCCAGCATGTGCCTCCCGGAAAGGTGACCAGACCGACCAGACCCACTTCAGTAAAGGTCTACTTAGTCTACTGTCATCCATAAAGACCCGTTTAGATCCAGTTTACATAATTTTCTACGAGAAAACCTTTCCCTGTTTGTGGGTCCAACTGGGGCGACCAAAATGACCTCGTAAAAAAGGCTGGTGAGAGCAACTGCTACAAATACCACCGTTTGCCCAAACGAATGAATGTTGCAATTTATCTGTATCCCATGTTTGTTTGCCAAATTCCTATCTTTCCTGTTTATATCCCCATCTTCGCTGGTTAAATCCCTGGCTGTGCTGGTTAATCCTAATTTCTTGATTGAATTACTATGTATGCTGATCAAACCCTGAATTTGTTTCGGAACTTCCCTTTTCGTATCTCTTTGGTGCTCGAGATATCCCCAAGTCGAAGTCAAAGGCCGAAGAGAGCCTGGACTGCACCAGCAGCAGCGCTAGGCCAGGACCACCTGGCAGGACCGTATCCTCAGCATTTTTTTGATGACCATTTTTGGGGACATCCATAATCATATCTTTCAAATCCCATTCAATCCCCATCTTTGTTGCTTGAATCCTTACCTCCAGTAATCAAACTTAAGATACAACCTACTGTAAAGGCCATTTATTATACATATATATATATATATACATATATATATATATGTATCCATTTTTGTTTACCTCTCAAGTTGTTTCCCCGAAATCCGCAAGATCCACAAGTCCCAGGGTGAAATTTCCCCCTCTCCGTCCACCTGCCTTCGTTCCGCTCCTTCAGCACCCGTGCGAAGCTGCGCAGCACTGCTGCCAGGCCCTGTCGTGCTGAGGTGCCGCGTCCTGCCATGGCAGGACTTTGGTATTCTGGGATGGGAAATCATGGGAAAAATACACCACATGTTCTGTTTATTTTTCTCTCTTTTCTTTGATTTTGGTGGCAGTTTCTTTGACTTTCTTGGGCTTTGGGGTACCGATATGATATGAATATGTGTATATATATAATATACATATACATAAGAGTGTGTAATTATATATATATATAAATTATATATATATAAATATAATACGGGTATTTTGTTAATATGGCAATGTTTGATAGTAAGGATGTTGAACACCGACCTTTGCCGCATTTGAAGCTTCAAGCCGCCTGCCAAGCCTTTGATCATGAATCGAACTGGGTGCCATGCGAACTGTTGGAAGAAGCAGGAGCTCCCTACTTTTAAGTCATTATTAACATACCTTGATCTGTTTATATCTGTTTATCACACGCCCGTTTTTTATTTAACATAATAATCATAATGACTTAAAACCTTCAAACTCGAAAATGAAGCCTGACATGACCAGGAAAATCAGCTTAGATTTCCCATGGCCCCCTTCGCCACTTTGTGCCTGAATCAAAATCAAAATCACAGCGATTCAGGAAGGGCAAATCGCTCACTATGAGGTCCACGGAGCGATCTTCCTGTGACCCCAGCAGAGGCTCTGAAGCAGAGGCTCTGATTTTTTTGCGGTGGTTAAAAGTTTCGGCAGATTTTTGCACAAGCCCTTGACCTTTAGTCGATCAAAGAAGCTGCTACTGAATGATGAATGACATCAGTGTACTGGAAATTGTATATTAAAAAAGGCATAGTAACTTTGTAAAATGTGCACAACATATATTTCAATACATTTCAAACATGCGCGCATATCACAATATATCTATCACACTATATCACAATCACTTCGGCTCTCTTCAGGTGGTATAATCAGAACCAAGCTTCCAACTTCAACTTCCGTGCATCCCACTTTCTGGTTTCCAGTCTAGAACCTGCTGCCACGGAGAAAACAATTTTGGTGGTTCCAGCTCCTAAACGGGGCACCAACGACACCAACAAATTCATCAGGTATTTTTTCGTACAAAAACACCATGGATTAAGCACCATTAAACAATATTAAACACCATATTTGCAGTCTCAATGATTCTGAGAGATTGCACGTTGGACAATCACCATGCTCAACCTGGATGAAGGCCTTGACATTTACAATAGTCTATTAACGGACCATTTTCATGGCTACATTCGATTACCCAAGGGTATGTATAACATCACTACCCTTTTAAGATAGGGGGACGTACCCTAAACGTAAGCTACATTTTAGACGTATTTAAGGGAGGGGACATAATAATTATTATATAACTTTCATTTTTTGTGTTCAAAGTACGTTTAATTGCACATGTTCATTTTAGTATATAGTTCCCCGCCTTTTTCAATGTCCTAAAAAACCTAGGGGGGCGTTCAAAATGTAAGCTTGCACTTTTGAAAAAAACATGTAAGAAGGTAAACAAATGTAAAATGATAGTCTAAAGGTCTGCAAATAGCTGCAGAATTGCAGAAAAACACAAATGTCAATTAAAAGTTCGTAGGACCTCGAACTGCTTGGTATTTCCAATACATTCTACACATTTTCAAAACTTTTTTAATCATTTCCACATGTAACATAGAGGTATAGGAGGTACAGTAAATGATTCCTTGCAAACTACTGGACAACCCTTGAACTTCAAAAAACTGTAAAATGAGATGTTGAAGGTCTTCAAAATTACCTCCTATGTATGGGGAAACAATAGAATACAAATAAAGATCTCAAATGGACCTCAACTGGACCTCAAATGAACCTTTATGGGGTCCCCATGGTAAACCCCTTTATGTATCTACATGATCGAACTTAAACACCCTTCTGCCACAGTTCCTATCTAGCCCCCCTTGTGACCCTCCAACCATAATACAATAACAATCTAGACATGTGTCATGTTGATTCTATCTTATCTTTACCCTCTATTTTGAGCACTTTCTACAAGGAATAGTAGGCCTCAGGTGTAGGATGGTTACATTTTTCTATCTTAGCTTTACCTTCTTGCACTTTCTGCAAGGAACTATGGACCTTATGTGTAGGATGGTGTTTTTTCTATCTTATCTTTACCTTCTTTTTTAAGCACTTTCTGCAAGGAATTATAGGCCTCAGGTGCAGGATGGTTACATTTTTCCATCTTAGCTTTACCTTCTTTTTCGAGCACTTTCTGATTTTCTGCAAGGAACTATTGACCTCAGACATAGGTTGATTACATCCCCACAAAGACACCTCACAAGAAGTTTACAAACTGCTTGCGGACATTTATGTAACTATTTTTACCTCTCCCCCCCTATCCGTAGAGTACGGGGGGGAATAGGGGGGTACGGGGTGACGTATTTATTACGGACTTTCGACCCCCCTAAAATATATAGTAAGTCCGTGCGTGCTTGTTTTTGGACCTAGGGGGGTCTAATATACAAATAGCCGCCCCCCTCGGTTTTTTTCCCGAGGGAAGCATGTTCCATCATATTTACCTTCACGTATGACTTCACGGATCATCCTACTATTACTACTGTGCAAAGGTTGTCCGCCAGCGCCTGGCTGTAGTCTACCCATTTTCTTTGCCAACTGACAATGCATTGCTGCAGTGTGACAAGCACTTGGATCCTGCCGAGCACGGTGTGCATTGCTCATTTGACTGGCTGGTTGCACCAAGAAAGATGTACAGCACATGTGATTCAAACATTCCATTTCAATCCACTTCACCATATGTTTGCAGTAGTTTGACTTTAGCACCAAATGGATCCAAATGGATTAAACATATTTTTTCGACGTGTTTCAATGTGTTTCACATTTCATGGTGAACCTTAGATACCTACCAAAAAGTCTAATTTTTAGCTGGTTCCTACATTTTACATCATTTTACCATTGATAGCAAAGATCCAAGTACTACAGTAAAGTGCATTTACTCTCCGGTCATCAACCGTGCCTGTGACATCCCCGAACTAAATGGATGATCCCCCTATTTTTATACCCGATTTTATTCCATGATAACGCGAGCATCAATGGAAATCACCTATTATCACCATAAATATATATAAATATCATAAGTCCCCTAGAATCATGGGAAAATCACCTATAAAAAATCACACCTATCATCTTTTTTAATGGGAAAATCACCAGAAACTTTATCAAGGGATAGTCCCATAAATGAAATCCCCCCAATGGGAACATCCCACACCTTGTCCGAGGAGATGCACAGCAACGCCGGAAAGCGGCACGCAGCTTCCACCGCAATGGTGCCCACCCCTGCAGCGTTCACCCATCGTTTCCCCGGGGAAATATCAAAGGTTGTCAATGTTTGTATATATATATATATACATATGTATAGAGTTGTATATATAATATAACTATACTATAACTATAATATAATATATATGTTTGTCCCTCCCAAATACGATTCCATGTATAGGCCATCAGACCCATCAATTTGGATTGAATTTCTTTCACCATAAATAGTCCACGAGCGAAATCATCTACTGCGTTCACCGTTTCACCATAGTAAAAAGTGTTCGTTCTACTAGTAGTGAATGAATAATTCCAGTAATTCCAAATTAGAGAAAGAAACTTAAAAAAACTCAAATTTTCTTTTACACCACCAATGAGCCTCTAGTTGGGACCCCTTTTTGTTGCCTCCAAAGGGATCCAGAAGCAATTCGCCCGGTCCTCGCAAAGACTTTGCTAAAGCGGTAAAAAAACACTGCAAGATGCACGCCAATGTACTATGACCCATAGGATCCATGTATGGTATATATGCCAACATTAGGGGTATATTGATGGTAAATGTTACCATATATTATATAGCATACATGGATCCTATGGGTGATGATACAGATGATACAGCAATCTCATTCATTGGATATGAATGGAATGCTGGAATAAGGCTGCATGTGATTTCGCTTCTGCATCTGAGCATTATCAGGTAATGTACAGTTTTCTCTGGGTATCGCCTGATTTCGTGTTTGCACCAAGAGTCCGCAAGATGCGTAAACTATTTGCTTGTCTTGACAGTCGCGAGGTGTAAGAGGAGATAGTGGTTTTCTCGGCGTATAGGTTGCCATGTGTGCGTAGGTGGAACGCAGGTAGACAGCGATACGCGAGGTAACAGGTATCACGAGGTTTACTATGTTTACTAGAGGTGTGGACTTCCGCATGTTTGCGGAGCACTGTAAGTATTGTGCTCGAGGCCCAAACGGAAGATTTGTTTCTCACTGTTTCTCTATCTTTCTATTGGTCGTGCTGTGTGATTTTGATTTGAGATCTGTCTATCCGCCTATTGACCTGTTGTCATCTATCACCATTTATTCCGGATCTAGACTTCTGGGTCGAAAGTTTGCAAAGAATCCATCCCTGTCTTAGACTTTCGATGGATAAAGGAACACCTCTTCCAGCATGTTCTAAGGTTGGCGTATATCAACAATCCACCAAATATCATGAAACCAGTGACTTTGAAGTGATAACGATGGATGTCCAAGACCCCATGCTTGTCAGATTTGTTTTTTGTTTTCCGCATGTCATGCAATTACAAATATGCGGTTGCTTCTGGGACATTTCTGGACCAAACGAATACATACCTATAGTCGCATTTCAACACATTTTACACAATCAGAGTTAGTATGATGTCGTGCCTACGCCTACTCGACATGTGGTGTTGGGTAGCTGGACAAGTCACGTGGCCCCGCCATGTTCAGCATCAGCAGCGCAGTCGAGGGCCGCAGGCGCGGCAGGTTGCGTACGTCGTGCGGCAGGTAGGCCCGTCGATCCTGGGCGCCGCTGTCACTGTGGGATGGAAGGCAACAACAGCGAGGAGAGTTCATGAAGCAGTGCAGTGATATATATATATATATTACATACATATATGCATATATGTACATATGCATATTGTGTCATATGTGTATATATATATAGACATGCACAAGTACATGTTCTATCAATGTATAATGTATGTTCAGTATATATATACATATGTATACGATTAAACTATATAATATACATAGATTCTGAATACCTGCATTATACATACAATACAATATACACAATACACAGTGCACAGTACACAGTACAGAATACACAAAATGCAATACGCAATATGCAATGTGCAAGACAAGACATCACATCAAATACGTACTTTCGGATGATATTGCAATGATATTGGGCTATAGTGCACCGATATTGGGATGATACTCCCATGGCAGGATCTATGCATAGCTGGGTCCTTTAGTTTCGAAGCTGTTTAATCCATTTTGCTTTTGATCCAACATGATCCAACATTAAGAGCATGACAAATATTGCGCCTCCGTTGGTACGGTACATTACGGTACCACATTTTTGTCCTGGCATCACCCTGGGTCCAACTGGGTCCAATTCCCCCGGGATATGTAGCAAATCTTGCCGCTTTGTGCCAACCAAACAGTTTTTCAGAGAGAATCGCATACAGTATATACAGTATACATTTGATCCCAAGTAATGACTATGGCGCCAAGATATGGCCCCAAAGTCCCTTCAATCCCTCCAAAATCGCATGGTGCTGACGCACTCACTGCAGCGTTAACACATCAGGTTTACCTATGATCCATGGACTCACAGTGGACAAAACACATGGAAAACTTTGACACCATACACTGCATTAGTCAAACAAAGTGAGTACGATTAAAGTATACATATATCGCGCGAAAACTTAGATTTGACAAAGATTTACGCCACTTTACGAATCAGACAGCAACAATCATTAGAAAAAAATATGAAAATATTAAGGACAGCTGATGACAGCTGCACCCAGCTACTGCAATTTGTCACGGAAAGTTTCTCCGACAGGAACGCAATGAAAGTTCCGCTCAGCTCCACCATAAATCTCGCCACGAGGGTTCACCTGCATTCAGTTGGGATATGTTGGAGTGATCACCCCTTTTGTGAGGATGGACAATAAAGAAACCGTTGAAAAACATCAACTTTGGCAGTTGCAGGAAGAGTTTGGAAACCCCTGTGAAAACTCAGACATCACAGTGAAAGCAGTTCTTATGGAACCTAGCAAGTGGTTGCAGCAAGCATCAATGGTTTGGATTCTGGATACACAATCAATCAGGATCCGGCTTCCAATGCAATGTATCCAAGTGTATAGATTGTATAGTAACCATGCAAACAAATCATATCTGCAAAATAACAGGAGCACAACAAATTTGTAATCAGCTCTTGCATGCTGTTGCGCAAAATGCACACATGGGATTCAGGGCAAGAAATACGAATATACTGATGACGCTGATATATACTTAATATTACTTAATAAATCTTAATAAATACTGATTCAGTATATGCTTCAATGTACTGTTTTGCCAGCTTGGAGAAAGGACTGCTTTGCCGGCGAGACATGTTCCTCTCCTGGCTCGTAAAAAGCTCGGAGACTTCGGGAAACTGAGTTGCAAAAGATGTTTGTTACTTTGCATTTTTTTCAATATGCAGTTTGGACTTGTCCCAACAAAAACATGGTTCAGCTATGTTTGGCTTTTGCCACTGGGAGACCATGTCCCCGGCTTCTCATCGCTTCTCTCATGGTTGGGATGGGTTGCGGAGGATGGTGATACCTCTTTTAGGTCTGATGTCGCTGGCTTCCTAAGGTTCCATCACAGCTATGCGGGTTCTTGGAGCGAGTCGCGTCCAAGGGCAAGGGCTTCTTCAACTACGTACTACCATACTTCCATGTACTTCACTTACTTTGCACTTTGCTTGTCAAAGGTCTCCAAAACAACTCGTTCATGGTATACACCACTGGACCAGACCACGGTTGAAACCCAGGTGCTCGCCATTCTTCGCCCAGCCAAAGTCCACAAGCAAACAGCTGGCCACTCAGAAAACCGAAGACTTCCTTGGTGATGTCTACCACTTTGAAGACTGACAAACAGGTAGACTGGTACGGGTACGGGTACATACCGAACAAAGCTTGGTGGAACAAGTATGGATTTGATATGATTTGTTTGGGTCATACAAAAATGCTAGTGATAGGTATTGTGGATTTATGGCGCAAAATAAACCCTCAGTAACGCAGGTTTGTTCGAACCTTCCTTCAGTTAAACTGAGCTCCGTAGCTCCCATACAACTCATTTTCCAAACCCATTTCCTCGGCTCAATGTGGTTCTACAAGGGAATAAGAAAGGATTTGGTCAGAATTTGTTTGCTTTCTAGACCTATTGGATCAAATTTGTTTCACCTACATTAGAAGAGACTTCAGAACAGATATTGGTGAATTGACAGTGTAAGAACCGTAAGGATCTGTCAGGTGCATACCGGGAGACCGGTGGCTGATTGGGGTTATGCACCCATTCATTCGGCCTGATTTGATTGACCTACGGAGGGTAACTGTAGATTCCTATGCAGAGGCAGAGGTTAGAGACAATATCAATTATGCCATGTTGTAGACCTCCAAGAGTCCAACTCGTATCCGTAGAGATCCTCGGCTGCGATGATTGAAACCACCAAAGCTTGAAACGTTTACCAACCCGTGGAGGCAAATAGCACGGGTGGCTGACAACTGAGTGGTTATATGTTATAAGTTATAATATCTATACATGCTTTTTCGGGTGTTAGATCCACTGCCTGTGTGCGATCATCTAGTTCTAGTTCCAATGATAAAATGTTGCAACCACCTACCATTCACACATGGCAAACAATATCGGGTTTGGTTTTAGGGAACATTCAGAGGGAACCCTATATTTGATGAGAAAAAACCTATGAAAAACCATGATTTCATCATGTTTTCCTGTAGATCTTCACTTCAACCAATCCAGTGAAAAAGAAAAAACACCATCATTAAACCCTCAAAAAACTATGACTGACCCAGTCAGAATGTCCAAGTCTCAATCTCCAAGTCTTCATTGGCCACCATCGCTCCAGCACCCATTGCTGCCATGGCGTCTTGGGAGCGAAAACCTCCCAGGCCATTGCGGTTGGGCTCATTTTCTGGATGTCCACGACATTTCTTCACATTTCATGATGTTCCAGATTCTGTATGGTTATGTATGGCTACTTTTCTCAAAACAAATTGGCTTTGTCTGAACATAGGGTAATTATATTCCATTGACTAACAATTATATATATATATAATCAAATTCATTCATATTCCCTATTAAATCCTATTAATTCACCATTATTGGCGGGGATATAACCCATTTTCAGACAGACCCAGTGCCTTTGTGCTGACCATCTCGCACACAGGAGGCCCGGAAGCGGGTCTTCCCGGTGGACCTCCGGCAGCTCCGGGAAGGGGACACCAGCGGGACACCATGGAACCGGCTGGGCAGTTGGGTTTATATTTTAATAACCTATAAGCTATATATCTATAGTCTATACTTATCTATATCTAGTCTCCAAGTTTACATAAGTATAGACTATAGATGACTATAGACTGTAACTTTGGTCGGGGAATGTCAAGGTTACTTATGGTTACTTACAACCCCAGATACAAATGCCAAGAGTATTGCATTGCTAAATATACCAAGTGATTGGCAACTATGGATCCTAACATGATTGGCCCAATCCAATACACTCTGTTGTGCAGGTACACAGGACCAATATCTGGTGCTTGATAGGGATCATGGTGTCCATCATGGTCCATCCAATGATGCACTGCAAATCATCACCCAAAACATCTTGCACGGCTCAGGATCCCCTCTGCACTACAACTAACTTTCCATCATCCTGTAGATCATCCAGGTATCAATGTGTCCATGAACAAATACAACAGAAAACATATGGGAACCATCATCATCGTCGGTGGCTTTTCCAAGGATATACCAGTGATCCGACTATTCCCAAGCCAACGATTCTCATTGGATGGATAGGAATCATGGTGTATATGCTCATACAGAAACATACATAGATCTATGATGATATATGTATACATATACAACATACAGATTTATTGCATTAATCATTATCTATCATATTGTTTGAGTGACTGTACACTCCGGATCCATGGATGGGACCTCTCATCGCTGCTCCCATCAAGGCTCAACACTTCGCCTTGGTGTCAAAGAATATCAATCCTGTGGTAACGCCAATAAAACATCTCCCATTTGGGGATATTCTATAATACAACCAGTAAAAATGGTGACTTTGGGGATGGATTGTTATTGGGTGCACCACATTGCTAAGGATTTCTGGTTGGTGGTATACCTACCCCTCTTAAAAATATATTAGTCAATTGGGATGATGACATTCCCAATATATGGAAACATAAAAAATGTTCCAAACCACCAACCAGATTTGTTAAGGGCTTGTATGGGCATATGAACCACCAATAATAACGATTACAAGGGTTTATTCACCAGCTATCATCCCGGGGGTCACCTGACTGAGGGCGTTGATTGAATCTTCATGAAGATTCCAGGGAAATCCAGGAACTCTGTCTGCAAATCTGGCAACCGAGTCAACCTCTCAAAAAAATGTGAATTTGGAGTGGGCAAATCCCAGTTTTACAACAGGTACGCTCTGCTGTGGATGGGATCATGGCAGCCTGCAAAGTATCTCCGCTGTGTTGCTCGATAAGATTAATATCCGTTTCTTGTTTGTACGTACTCGTGCTTCGGTTTGCATCAAGTTGCATTGTCTTCTATCTAGATACAATACATACTAGTATACTCATTGTATATATATATATATGTGTACATATGTACATATGTCCAAAAACATGTAAATGATACCGCAATTTGTTCATAAATGCTCCGTTTTCCTCGTGGTTTTCTCCAAGTGTAGGTCGTCCATAAAACGAGTTTCCCCACGGTGCAGCTGACGCGCTGCGGCCCAACGGGGAGAGGTGGCAACCAACTCCTGCACCAAATGGGATCAAACCCAGAGACTGAATGGCCGGAATAAGTGATTCATCTATTATGAGTAATATGTCTATGTATTATACATATGCATCATATCAAATACTATATATATATATTATTGTACATATATATATATATACACGTATCGATACACAGTACAGTATCACTACTTACTACAGCAATAGTACCACTGAGACTACAATTGGAAGAATATTGTGCTATCATCTTCAGCTTCCTTTTAAATGGCATAGCAAAAGGTAATCAGCAAAAGGGTACATAGCGTCCCAAAATTTAACCATAAAACTGGCTGGACTTGCAATATCAAGATCTTCAGATTACTATTCCCGTCACCATTCTGATCACCAGGTCATTCTGACTAGTGACTAGCTGTCTCCTAGTTGAGACATGGCCGCTGTGTCCTCCAACTGTCTCAAACTTCCATGAAATGATGTTTCGCTACCTCTCTCAGCAAGCGACCATGGATCAATCACCATGGATCATAGGGAGTGTCTTATCTGCACTTGGGAGATGTGAACGTGGGAGGATGGTGGCATACTGGCATACTCAACAATGGTTATTTGATATTTTTCCAGTTCTTTACCAATAGATCACAACTGGTTGAAAATACCATGCAGGTTTACCAAATGAAACCAGGGTTGAATCCAAAAGTGGGCGATCACCTTTTATTAATGGGCTAAGCACCTGTGGGCGATCACCATCTGACACATTTTATCTGGGTAATGCCTCTTATATAAATTGTAAAACCCGAATCTATGTACAGTATGTGGTGACTTCAATCATGAACGTTTTTTTTTTGAGATAGGCTGAGATAGGGTTCTGGAAATGAAACCACAAGCCTCCTGGTGTCCGAATCATCTACTCCACGTTTGCTGTGCTATGTGACATATGGATACATATGGATGTCTGAAAATGGCATAAATTTACTGCTTGATCATAGTTTTCCTGACGAATATTTTCATTTTAGGGTATCCCCAATTTGTAGACACCCGAAATACATGTGGTGGGGTACATATATATTCCCATGATATCCCTAAGAAATTCCATTACATCCCCAATGTTGATGGTTACTGCATGTTACTGCACCCCCCTTAGATCTGCTGGAAAGTTAACGAATTGCCTCGTCCACTTCGAGCGCCCTGGCTTTGAATGTCATCAGCTGCTGTCAAGAATGCCAAGATGCCCTGGCGTTGGGATGATTATGCAAGGAATAAAAAACTAATGAGGATGGTGGCAGTAATACTACAATTCACAGTAGTACATATAATCCTAGTCATTACTCATCTGTGAATATCCATAACAAAACTAGTGAAGGTGATGGTGATGATGATGATGATGATGATATCAAATGATTTTTTGGTTCATTTCCATTAATGCTAGTGTCATGCACTTGCTTTGAGTTAGATGGGTTTTTAATTCCATTTCATGTCTTTTCAATTTAACCCATTCTTATCATGATGTTGTTGTGAAGGTTCGGACCCACCAATACCATTATATATCGACTAGTTGGTGGTTTCAACCCCTCTGAAAAATATAAAAGTCAGTTGGGCTGATTCTTCCCAATATATGCAAAAATAAAAGACATGTTCCAAACCACCAACCAGCCAATTATTGATAACAATTGGCCAATGATGGCTCGTAATGGGGACCGTGTAGGAACTCCGAGGATTAATTATTTTATGCCTTTCCCTGTTTCCGGCCTACTACTAGGAATGACCACCCCAATAGGTTCGTAAGCAACTATTGGCATCCAGGAATCACAATGGCTTTACACATAGCTGATTGTTAATTCATGAACAGGGTGCTGATTCAAGGTTTTAATCTTTAGCCAAAAGAACACCTGATTCACCCGCATAGGATAGCCGATTGGTTGGCTGGCTTCGCAGCGCCAGCTGGTTTTGCTCTTGTAATCTTTGTTTGTAGATAGGTATCTGATATCTGTTAGATAAATTCTATGGTTCGAAATCATAAAATATCAATTCAGTACACCCAGAATTTGGTCGTCACATCCCACCTGAAAGAGGCCGCAGTGCAGCAGGTAGCGCAGCACATGTCGACGCTGACAGCTTGCAAAACCACTAAGCTGCAGCAGCACCTTGCCCACGAAAGCTTCACCTGCGGCGAACTAAGTGGGCTGAAGTCCCCAAGTCACCAAGTAGCCCAAGATACCGACTGGCAAACATGCTCGCTGCAACCCTGACGTTGCAACGCGTCTGACTTCAGGTGGCTATGAAGATAAAGTTGATGTTATCACCCCAACCAACATATTGTTCATAGGGGATGGCGAATTTTGACCCCTCATGGAGATATAGTTGATATTATCACCCCAGTCAACATATTGTTCATAGGGGGTGGCGAATTTTGATCCCTCATGAAGATAAAGTTGATGTTATTACCCCAACCAACATATTGTTCAAAGGGGGTGGCGAATTTTGACCCCTCATGGAGATATAGTTGATATTATTACCCCAATCAACATATTGTTCAGAGGGAGTGGCGAATTTTGATCCCTCATGAAGATAAAGTTGATGTTACTACCCCAACCAACATATTGTTCGTAGAGGGTGGCAATGTTATACCTCATGGAGATACTGTATAGTTGATGTTAATTCCCCCAGCCAACATATTGTTCAGAGGGGGTAGCGAATTTTGACCCCTCATGAAGATAAAGTTGATGTTTTTATCCCAGTCAACATATTGTGCAGAGGGTGGCAAATGTTTATGTGATGATGATCATGATGTGATGATGTGATGATGTGATGATGATGATGATGATGATCATGATGATGATGGTGATGATGATGATCATGACGATTGTAAGTGTGGAGCAACGTCCGGGTTGGGGCGAACATGTTTAGTGGGTACCTACCTATGCAAAATCTCATCCCTAATTGATAATCCGACAGGATATGGAAGCACACAAGGAATGCATCTCATGCTGATTCATCCTAAACCAGGAGTTTGTTCTTCTGAAACGGGTTAACATCAACGTCTGGAAATAATTATGTACTTGGAACCAAACCAAACAAGTCTAGGTTCATGGTTTCAACATTCGAAATGGAAGGAGGTCCACTTAAGCGTTATTATCAGGCCCAAAATCCAACATCCTCTGCGGGCAAATCATATCTTTCATTCTTTATTCCCCGGGAATTCAACCAACAGTCATTGGGGGATATGAACATATATGTACCAAGTAGGAACCTGCCTGCCACCGTGAGACAATTGCTTGGTGTCCCTTACAACAGGGGAATCCCCTATGCTGCACCATTTGATGGTCATCTTAGCCGTGGGAAACCTCGGTTTGTTCCTGTAGGTAATCTCACCAACAAAATAACATTGTGACTAAATCATCATTTTTCGCAGTTCTTTTCTAGTCTTTATCTTTAAGATTCTTTCTAGGCTTAAGACCTCAGTTTCCATCGTTGTTTCATGGCGATCAGTTGGAGTATCCCGGCATCCCCCGTTTTGATCACGCCTTCTTCTGCTTTGGGCAAGGCGCAGGGCCAACGAGCATCTGCGTCCTTGAGCGCACAGCACGGCACGGGAAACTTTGAGTCTGTCTGTCCGATGATTTGGATAGACAATAATGATCAATAATGGCACAAAAAGGGATAGGATAGGACATCTATGTATATTATCAATTATCACGTATTGCCAAGCATCTCCAGCCATCATACGATTTGGGATTGTCCAAAACTGATTTTTGATGGGATAGTTATACAGTTTGTCCAAAACTGGAGGATTTACCAACGTTGTGGTCATCAAAATGGGGAACGGGGAACATAAGAAAATGCTGATGAACCCTGGGATTTGGTGCTAGCCTATTTTCAGGCAAACCAATATGATTGGGCTATAAACATAGGGAGATAATGGGGATATCACAACGCAAAATGGGGATGTTGATCAACCATGATCTGGTTGGTAGCTGGTACTCGAACCAGAATATGCTCGTCAATTAGGATCATCATAGGACACCATAGGTAAGGTTGGAATCATAAAAAATGTTTGAAACAAACGGGCATGAAATTCACAATGTCATGAACAACTTCATCCAATTTCCAGCAAAATCTTCAGTCCTTCAGTTGATATCAGCTGGTATCAGAGGATCGACATCCCCAATTTCAACTCTTAACACCTTCAAACACTTCAGTCCAAATCCCTTTAAGTGTTAACACATCTATAAGAGGATATATAAGTATCTCCCATGGTTAGATAATTGTCTAGCAGTATCAATCGGATACGTGTCTATGAGTTATCCTACTATGGTCTATAAGTATCTCAAGTCGGATAATATCCTGACCTCTAAAAACATGTACATTTATAAACGATCACCGTATTTGCAGCACTGAAATCACAAGAAAAAAAGACCTGCTGCTCAGAAGAGACTATCTCTGGAGGATTGAATCCATCCATATCTAAATAGAAGACTGTCATCGGTATTCTCCTATATAGATTCTACATCATATGTATTATAATGTATTCTACATGTATGTATTAATAAATATATGTATGAGGTGCTACCCGTTCTGACTACTCGGGGACCACCATCAACGATCGTTCATGTGCTTGGGATAATGACCGTAACTGGTGGTAATTCGTTCTATGGCTATGGGTCAATTCACCATTGTACTGAATTAGACCCCTGTTTTTACATCCAAAAGGGTGTCTGAAAATCGGGTACCTTTAAAATCCATTGGTGAACCATTTTCCCATATGCTCCCTATTAAATGACCATCTTATGGGTATACCCCCCTTTTTCAGACCCAAATGGATGTTGCATGGTCCCAAGCCTCGGCCTGGGTCGCACTCAGCGCTGTCCAACGATGTGAAGCCAAGGGGGGCCATAAATACGACCTGGACGTGGCAGCTGGTTGGGGCCTCAGAACTCAATCATGTGGCTATAGGATGCTATAGGTAAAACATGTAGCTCAAAAATCAGGTACCCTGGTGAAGCCCCAAAGTAGCTGCTAATGCAGTGGGTGTTGACCCATCCACATGTAATTGCCAAAAACCCTGCCACTCTGGCGACCCTCCCCAAAGACTGTTACTTAAGAAACGCCCACACAAGTTCCCCGTAATATTGAATCCCCCTGCATATGGGCCCAAAATGAATCGATCCAAACAAGGGTTTCAAGGGGTGTATTTCATATCTGTGGACGGGATTGCTGAGATATGGCGGTGTTTAGCTTGGACCCACGGCGTTTCGTGACAGTGTAGGAATAGAGCCAAGCTTCATAGACTCTAGACAAGATCCAAACTATTTATACTTAGTGACCCCATGAGCATCGAGACTTAGGCTCATGCGATGCACAAGTCAAATGATCTGCAGAGTCGAAACGGTTGTATATATATACAATATATGATACTATAATATTATATATACAATATACAATATAATATATAATATATTATATATTATATTACATTATATTATATTACATTATATTACATTACATTATATTATATTACATATCATATAATATAATATTATATTATATATTTTTTTATATATTATGTTATATTAAATTATATATATTATATATAATCAATATAAATTATATTCTATACAATACAAATTATATTATATATAATATGTATTATATAATATATATATATATAAATATCAAATGTATGTAATATAATATGTAGACTATATATATTACATTATATCTATAATATATATATATATATTATAGTTTACGTATAAAT
>Ga0126342_10008732_pt1 | contig 18158 bp, 15 predicted proteins | sample Cyp1metagenome_FD_92528 | JGI IMG/M metagenome (GOLD analysis project Ga0126342, IMG submission 92528) | Coral microbial communities from Lord Howe Island, Old Settlement Bay, Australia - Cyphastrea 1 metagenome | ecosystem: Host-associated > Invertebrates > Cnidaria > Coral ... | reverse complement strand
GAGAGGCTCCAGGAGCTTGTACAAAAGCCAGGAGGGGGGCGAGAGGCGCTAGGAGCCCCCAAGCCAGGGACGGGGTGAGCACGAGCCAGGGGAGAAGAGAAATATTATGTTTTTGAGAGCCAAATAAGCACAAATAAGCACAAAGTAGCACAAAGAAGCACAAATAAGGATGAGAGGCCCCAGGAGCTTGTATAGAATCCAGGAGGGTAGGGTGCCTAGGGAAGGAGATAAGTTCAAGGCAAGGGACTGATGGGAGAATGAAAGGTACAGGGAAGGGAGAATAAATAAATAAAGGCACTAATAAGCATAAGAGGGATAGCTGTGAGAATGAAAACGGTACAAAGGAGCAGAGGGTGGAAAAGCAGTGAAAAATAATAATGAAGGAAAAAACAGAACGGGATTAGGGAACAAGTTAGGCAACATGGTGGGACCCGGGACCAAGTCGTCACATGAACAAAGTGAGTTGTAGAATAATGCACACTATTAACACTTATTAGCTACCTAATATATGATACAATTTTCATTAAACCAAGAGTCTCGTTCTGCATCATTACGGCGAGGATATTGCGGTCTGTCCTAAGCTCAAAGGTTGAATCCCATCAAGCATATTGAACTAACTGAATATATATACATATATATATGTATATATATATAGTATATATATAGTATATATATATATTTATATGTATATGTGTTCTTGCAGCTAGTGAAATCATATGTGGGCACACAGATTAATGGGAAAATTGGAAAAATAGACTAGATATTTTGATCCCAATGAATGAACAATCAAGTAAATCGCTTTTCAATCCAAGGGGCTCGTGACCCAGACGATGCCACTGATCGATTTTCAAATCTGTCCTTGGCAGGTGTGCTTATGTATGTTGGGAAGTCTGAATGTGACCTAGGCGTTTATAGAATTTCAATATGATTACAGCAAAACTCACACTCATATTGTCACAGAAATCACTATTAAGCCTTATTACTAGGTATAAGTATGTCGTTGATTACATAGAAATTATGAAATCAATTATATTGTGGTGTTCTGCAACAGACTGTTGAATTTTGCGGACACCATTGTTATGCAAGTGGCATCTTTTGCTGAGCCATACCCATCTGATGCAGAACCGAGATCTGGTGCAGTGCCATGATGTTGTGACTGTTTGTCCTTGGCTCTTTCTGTGGAAAGTGGTGTTTCAGGAGTGCATACTGGGAATCAGAACGCAATCAAATCAGGCAAGGGTCACATGACGATAAGTGTGGAGTCAGACTTCTGTAAGAACTTGGCAGCTTATTTGAACCAGTTAAATTCAGCCTGGGAACACGGTGGGCTAGTGCCGGAGTTCGCTTCAGATAGGTGTCTGGCAAGGTCTTTTTCTTCAGGCCGGATCGTTCCGGACCCAAACATTCATACCCTGTCAAGTGATACAGCCTTGGTTCGAGTTTGCGAGGATCGTCTCAAAAAGATAAAAACATTTTTTACAAAATGAAATAGTACAATTTCAATGCACTTTCTGAAGCCACAGCAGAGTGACACGTCCGCATCGGGTCGCATAAGAGGTAGATTTTTGCCAGATTCCATCACAACATGCAGCACGCTGAGAATTTCATCTAAATCTTTTGGTTTCTGCACTTGATCCGAAACTTTAATGAAAGTTTCCAGCGATGTCGGGAAATTGCGTTGCAAGAGGCACGGGTCATGAGATATATTTTGAAGTAGTCTAGAGTACTATTAAGCACTATTAGGCCACATTAGCAAATACAATATCAGAAATCCAATGGTATCATTGAAACTTGGATCCTCCTGAACCATTGTTTTGCAGAGACACCCATGGAAACTATTTGCTGACATTTTTTCACCCATCTCAAGCAAAGGTAACTGCGCCACATGTGTGTAAGTGCAGCTTGGCTAATGTACCAGTACGAGTTGAGATGTTACACCTCAATAATCTACTTTTGGTATTTGCTCGTCCAAAAGCGCCTGTACATAGTATCTGTGAGCTTCCGCTGGTTGATCAATTCTTCTTCACTTAGCTGCCTTGTATGGCCAGGAGGAGTCATATGAGTCTTGACAGTTGAAACCTACTGCATATCTCAATGAACAAGAATATTTATTTGGTGAGCAAGTTGCGGAAATTGCAAGCTGTCTCCATCCCAATGCTCACATCTCTTGCGCTTGCGACTATTCTCGGGCACGTCGATGGGTTGCTCAGTCTTTTTGCTGGATGAAGGGTTCACCATCAGGAAGAAATAGTTTTCCAAGATCATTTGCGACGACATCAGTTTCCAGACAAATCGGACTAAATGGGAGCAACTTCGATTTAGTTTGAGAAAAAAATGGCTGGATTGGATCAGGTCAAATGGTTTTAGCTAGCCAATATTAAATGATGTACTGTTTGTTTTGTGAACGCCACACGTGCTGAATTGGGATATACTTGCAGTAAATTGGACTATTGAGTTCATGCAAGATCAACAACCATTGTAACCTTCCCAGATTCCAGCAGAGCTGCAAAAATTCATGCAAACCCAGGCTTTCTCCATGAATCTGATGTTTTTCGCGCTTGGCTGTGAATGTTCCTCCCAAGAATCTGGGCGTTGGATCTCTGTTCAGGTACTTGTACTCATGGCGTGTCTGTGCCTGGCAAGCACATTTTCCTATTATTATTAGTATCTAATAATAGCACTAAAAGGACCTACATGCACACACTTTTGATACCAAAAAACAGTTACATTCAGCTTACCAGTCACAAACATAACACCTCGTCCCAGCAAAAAACACACATGTATGTGTGAGGCGGCTAGGCCTTTTGCCAGTAAGGCAAAGCCTGACTTGATCTCATCTCACTTTTGTGCAGCAAAACTTTGCCAACTCAAAACAGTAGATTCAATCAACAGATGAAAAATATTGATGATAGTTAAGCAGAAAATAATTCAGCAATCCCTTTGCACAAGTGATGCGAAGTTCTGTTTGTGCCAGCACTGTACTGTAGGCATTGATTTTAGGAACATTTGAAAACAGCTAATTAGTACTTATTAACACACTTCCAGTGCCAGCCATTTAATGCACAGCAGGTCAATCAGACAGTTCTGCGGTCACGGTCTCTAGCTCAGTTCCCATTGCAGTAGATACAACATCAGCGTCTCCATCATCCTTGTTGGCATCCTTGGCGCCCTTTTTCGTGTGTCCATCACTGATGCCCAGGTCCTTCTCAGATGTCTCCTGTTACTGTTTGGTGGTATAGTATTTTATCAATCTAGATGAACAATAAATTTTCTAGTTTCTACAATTAGATTTGGGAAAGAATTTGAAAAATATTTGAGTATTCTGTCCTCTTTCAGGGCCTCCTCAGTAGGAACTTCTGCTTTGGGCGTGGCTGGCATGTTCGGTTTGGCTCTTTTGGAAGCCAATGGGGATTGCATTGAAGCCGTTGTAGCCAAACGCTTGCGGAGTGGTGGCAAGGACCATTCTTCACGACGCCTTAGGTGCGGACAAGCATAAACAAATAAATGCATGTTTCTGGTGTACTAATAACACCTATTAAGTAAATGCAAGTTGATTTTTGTTGTGATCCACAGTGTGTAAGCACCGGACTTTTCACATTCCTGCACAAGGACATCACCTGACACTTGCTTTGCTCGACGTGATCCAAGAAGTGACTCTGTAAACTTCGACTTGCTGCCAGATTCCTTAGACTTGCTGTCGCAAATCAGAACCCACTTGTCACCAACTTTGATGGGATGGAGGATGGGATCTGAATACTTCAGCTCCACCATGACGTTGTCAGATGGACGGACCAAAAACCACTCATCATCCTCTTTGTGCAAGAAGACCTTCTCCTATGGCTTGATCTTGCACAAAACTGCCTTCTGTGGATCTTCTTTCTCATCTTCCTTTTTGTTGCCTCCTGTGTTGTCTTCGGACTCCTCATCTGTGCTTTCTTCCTTGCTGCTATGTTTTTGAAAACATAACTTTTGAAAATGGTTAAAATACTATTATTAAGCATTATTAAGCCTGTCATATCTATATCAAAAACTTTTTTTAATAAAGCAATCAAAATATATCAAAACCAAAGTCAAAAATCTACACATAAAAAACATTGTACAGATCCAAGGCACAGGCACACGCACTTCAGGTTCTTCAGGGGCAAACATGTCATTATCCTGAAGTGGCTGCAAATCATCCTCTGATGCATTCTCATCTCCTACATCCTTGTCTGCTGCTTCTTCTCGCATCTGCTCAAGGATCTTGTAGACATACTCTGGGTCTTGCTCCTTTCCGTTCCACACTGTGTCACCATCAGCAGTGACGAAGACTTCGAATTCATCATCTGAAGCAGCAATCAACCTTTGCAGTTTTACATGCGCCACAGAATTGAGAACATAGTTTCGAAAATGTTCAAAATCATACATTTTATTTTGTCATAGTTTCCCTTTGCACAAAAACTAAGGATGCAGCTCCACTTGCACCGGTGGCTTAAGGTCTGGATGGGTGATAACAAAGCGCTTTCCCTGCAGCTCACCCTCATAGCCAGTGGTAGGGAAAGAATCATACTCCAAGAGTGTCTTCGATAAGCTCTTTTCCAGCCTTTTACTGCCACGGCTCTCTCCCTGACATGTTGAAAGAGACAAGGATTTTTCAGAAACAATAATAAACAATTTGTGATGCCTAATAGTCCCTAATAGTACCTAATAGTGTACTACTCTTCCCATCCACACCTTGTTCTGCAATCGTTCCCACTCCAGCATCTCTTCTGGAAATGGTGATTTCTCACCACGCGGCCCCGGGGTAAAGTATTTGGCGAAGACCCCGCAATCCTCTCCTTTCTCCTTGTTGTGCAGGAAGTACTGCATGTAGCGGCTCACATCCTCCACTGACCATTTTGTTGCTTTCAAAGGTCTGCCACGCCGAAGATACTCCATGCGCACAGTCTCAGTCGCATTGTGGAACCAAAACAGAAAAATTCTCAGACTGAAGATCATATTGTTGTCCCACCAAATTCCCTTTACGGCGTGACATAAAGGAAAAAAAGCTAATTGCTTTCATAGTAGCTTTGAACATTTTCTCTGGGGCGCGCCTTGGTGAAATGATAATAGTGAAACTAATAAGACCTAATAGGCACTCTGCAACTGTCCACAGTAGATTTATAATGTTTATGGCTGAGATTTCTAGGCTTGAGGTCCAGACTCACAGGGAGGATCTCGTGGGTGAAAGCCAAGACTGAAAGACAACATTGCCAAGCAATCTGCTTTGGAAAATTTCTTGGTGACCTCCGTGTTGGAGTGGATGCTGTCCATCTTATCCAACCATTCCCGCATATGACATACCGGTACGTCTTCAAGGACTTTCTGTGTGTACTTCTTGCAAACGACCTTGCGACCACCCGGGTCTGAAGCTTGCTTCGTCCCTTGAGACTTAGCAGCAGCAGTCTTCTTCGATCCGGCTGCAGTTGCTTTTGCTGATGCGGATTTGGCCTTTGGAGCTCCAACTGGGCGGTTCATGCCAGGAAACCTTAGTTGATTGATTTTTTTGTCAGAAACAAACATGATCAAAAAAATACAACATATGTGCAAAATTTAAATATGCCAAAAAACACGATCTGAAATTTGGACTGACTCATGGCTGAATCTCGCGGAACCGTGTATCCTGTGGAAATCGTCAGGCTATCGGCTGCAGGAGACACCAAGTATCACAGATTTTGACAAAACTGCAATTAAGCAATTTGGAGTTGATGTGTTTTTGCTGCCATATAGAAACTTGCATCATGTCACAATCACACTGACAGAACTTCTGCATGTTTCCTTTTATGCAGCTCAGCAGGACAATTTGCATCGGCAAAACGGGCATCAGCACAACGGGCATCGACTGACAGACCCAAAACAAATTATAAATCCTATTATGTTTTTTTTTATGAAAAAAATATTCAGCCCTCTTCGATGCCAAAATATGATTGCCTCAGGCTCGCTCAGCTATTCTCTTCTGTTCAGATTCACTCTGCACTGTTTCAAAGGAGCCCCCATTCCTTCCGAAGCCTTGGCTTGTTCTTGACAAAGTACATAATAGGTGTTATTAGGCCCTAGTGTCAATCATATATGCATTTAAAATATAAAAAATATCAAATCTAGTAAGCAAGGAAACTTATTGCACTTTTCGAGGCTTGCACGACGTGCTGGCGTGCTCGATTTGTTGAGCAACCGATGAGCATATGCTGGCTTTGTAGACGGATCTTTGCTCCGGGAGTCAATGACATAGACATCCTTTTCCTCAGACTTGCCCACATAGTGACGAATGCTAAGAATAGGATCATCGTACGGAAGCAGAGCTTGACGCAAATCAAATGGTCGCACCACATACCATTTGCCATCACCATCTGTATGGAGGAATACTCGATCTTTGATATTGACATCGCCATCAGGGACCACGGGAACCTGATGTGAAAAAGAAAAATAATCATTAGATTAGCCCTAATAGCAGCTAATAATTGGATTTGTGTCACTTCTTCATAGTGACATGAATATTACCTAAAACAAGGTAAGTCCCTGGCACGGACACGCTTTTCAGATTTGGGAGGACTTGTCGAAGCAGTTCGCTTCTTCTTCTGTGCCAAAATCTGTTTTTCGTTTTCTTCCTCCTTGTGGATGGCCAAAATCGAAAGGGCTTGGAATATCCCTTGTACATAGCGTGGCTTGGTTGCAGTTTCGAAGTGGGCTGTGCTGTTCCACAAAGTATCACCATCCCTGGTTGGATAGATTTGCCAGTCGTCATTCTCGTTTTCTTGAAGGAACCTGAAATCAGAAGGTTGATAAACAATGACAATTTGATCACAAGAACTCAATTGCATGTCTAATAAGCACTAATAAGGATCTGGCACAATTGCAACCTCATCAGGTATTTCAGGATGTTCTATATGGATTTCCCCGTCTCCCTGCACAAAGATATCGTAGCCGGATTTTGGAAACTCTGTGGAAGAGATGTCCTCAATAGATTCCACGAGGAAGTTCATCACAGGCCATGCGTTTGGGTTCTCGACCTTTTCAGGGTCCAAGGGTTAGCACGCATGTATAAAAACAAAACTGTTCTGAAAAGAATAAATAGTAAACATGTATTGCTTTTTTTTTGAAATGCAATCCGTGCCTCTTCTTTGACAATTGTGATTTCGTCTTCGGTCTCGGCCATTGTCATGTTCATGGACTTTGCTTTCTGCAGGATGAAAGCTGGCATTGGTGCTGGCTTGTCTTCATAACCACGAGAAAACCATGAGCCCCAGGCACCAAGATCTTCTCCTTCAGTCTTGTTCTCCATGTGCACAGCCATAAAACTGGACACGAATTTGATATTCCACCAAGGTTTTCTCAAGGGTCTGCCTCGACGAATATATTCGAAATGAGCAGCCTCAGAAGATGTTGATGAGTGCTTATTAGTACCTATTTGGATTTGCATGTAGATTTTATTTGCAAATAAAATCCTGATGGTATCATGCAGTTTCCTGCAGTGAAAAAAATCCCTCAACCAACCTGAGGTAGATATGCTCAGGAAGATGATCTTCAACTTTACAGACCAAAATTCGAAATCCGTTTGGAACTTCCCAGAATTAAACAGAATTAGGAAAGAATTAGACAGAATAAGACATAATTAGACAGAATTAAACAGAATTAGACAGAATTAGACAGAATTAGACAGAATTAGAAACAGAATTAAACAGAATTAGACAGAATTAGACAGAATTAGACAGAATTAGACAGAATTAGACAGAATTAGACAGAATTAGACAGAATTAAACAGAATTAGACAGAATTAGACAGAATTAGACAGAATTAGACAGAATAAGACAGAATTAGACAGAATTGGACAGAATTAGACATAATTAGACACAAGAATACAGAATTAGATAGAATTATACAGAATTAGACAGAATTAGATAGAATTGGACAGAACTGGTCAGAATTAGGCAGAATTAGTCAGAATTTAGCAGAATTAGGCATAATTAGACACAAATAAAAAATAATTTAACAGAATTAGACAGAATCAAACAGAATTAAACAGAATTGCACAGAATTAGACAGAATTAAGGGTTGATGAAATTTGCGTATATATATATATGTATATAATATTTAAAAAAAAACTTGGCCAAGATGCTTTTTTCAGGTCTTCTTCAGATCCCCTAAGTTTGCAGTTGGAATGTGAAAAACATAAATTAAATTGCGCGCGCACTAAGCACAATGGCTGAAAATACATACGCTGTTGTTTTTCAATCGTTTCAACACATGTCACTGTAGGTTCAACCAAGTATCTGGGGAGTACGATCCATCGGGTGCCATCCCAGCATAAAGCACATCAGCAGGCACAATGTATTCATATCAAAGCTCTCCGTGATCTCGAGAGATGCTAGATCAGGCTCTGCATAGTCAAGGCAACCCTGAATCGTTTCGAACGATAGGTCTGCAAAGCAAGCATCAGGAGGAAGTACTTTTGCATTTTTCCTTTTCTTCGGCGGCATGGTCAGTCAGAACTACTGACTCAATCTGTGCTCAGGATAGCCAAAAGGCTACAGGAAATAAAACGTGCCATGTGTTAGCACCTAAAAGATGCTATTAAGCCTTCTACCTTGAAGAATCTTCATCGAGAGTCGACTGGGCCAACCTCAAAACTGCAAATCCATGTGTTAGCACCTAATAGATGCTATTAAGCCTTCTGCCTTGAAGTACTTTCACAAATTTCCGAATCTTCATCATAGAGTGGATTGGGTCACCCTCAAGACTTCAAATGCAAATCCAGTGGAATCATGTTTTTCTTGCTCAGCATCGTTCTGGTGAATTCTTCAGCAAGTCTGCTGGAAACATATCAGTGCCACAAGTTGAACGATAGCTGCAGTGGCAAAACACATCGAATTTCCGCTGATTGCAGATGCTCGAGAATGGTCTCGAATGGGCAGCTGTGGCACGTTCATGGAGGATGCCACTTCCGAAGTGACAGGGAAAGCCAATGAGCTGAGACGCTCCCGGTTCGTCATCCATCGATTCTGTGCATACCACCACATCAGGCCACCACCAGCTCTAAAGGTGGGAATTCTCCTGGCGTCGCTAAAAAAATAATGCAGTAATTAGCATCATACATTCAGATTTAACCTCTGTTTTCGAAAATAATACAAATAGTGCATAATAGACTGGACATGTTAAACAAAATTGGACAACGTGTCCTCGATGTTCCACTCCAGGTTTTCCGCACACAAAAAGTATCGCCGAGGTAGATGACAAGGTCTGGGTCTTGTTCAGGACTCTGCTGGTAAATCTTCCGGTATTCCTCTTCTGCGTCATCCAAACATTGGAGTTCACGACCTGTGAGAAGAGTTCTGTAGTTGTCCTTAGCTTGATATGCAGATCACATATCTTAATAATCACTATTAGTGCTGTTTTTACTACAATGGATGTAGATAATTAATTGCAGTCCAGCCACCGTAATGGTTTTGTTCCGCACTGTTGCCAGATGCATCGCTTCATTCTTGATCTCCACAGGTGGTGCAATGCTGTAATCTGCAGGTTTGGTGCAAACATAGGTACGGATGCTCTTGCACACCATTCTGTAGAGCTCAGCAGGGTCGAACAATTGTTTGGTACGTTCCTTGTGAGACAGAATTATCCAAAGTCGGTCCCTTGACGCTCCGTCATGACCTTGATCTTCTACTCCGCATACCAAAATGTGGATATCATAGTGCAAGCAGAATAGCCATTTGATCATCTCAATGCGGAGCCCCTGAACAATTTTGGACACATGCTCAGAACATTTTCGAAAATCTACTGAAATTACACAATAAACAATTTTGGAGCACCATGCCTTCACATTCTCAATTACCAATAATGGTGTTCGCTGAGAGCAGTGATAGGCAGCGTATGCAATGAAGACCCGTTTTGTTTCACCTTCTTCTTGCAAGCGTTTACCTGCGAAACTGTAGTCCCAACATGGTAGACCTGCACAATTGTAGTCAGGACCAGCCCCAACCAACGCACATTGCCTTTTATGAGTAAGGCACCACTGATGAGACTTCAATTTGCAGTTGTTCACTTTTTTGAACATGTTCATAAAGTCATCGGAGGAATCCATAACACGATCTGGCACAATGCCCTCAATCTCCTCAAACATACATGGTGGCGGCGGTGTTCGAGAGGTCACCAAATTGCACCAATTCACATTGTCGCGAATAATTTGCTGACAAGTTCTGTCAATTTCCTGAGATGCAAAAATAATAATACTAACATTGTTTTGGTGTGAATATTATGTGAATATATTGTTTTTCCCAATTATGCACTATTAGGGCTTATTAGATATTTTTGGGATACACTTGAACACTTACAGAAATCACAACATTATGGTGAGATAAGGTTCATGCACATAGACCAAATTGAACTCAACTTTCTTTTGAAACTGCTCGGATGCGTTGACTGTTTTTTCCACGACAGCAAGGGCCATGTCTGATGTCAAAGCTCCAGTGCATGAGCTACTCACCCTCCTGGTGGTGAAGAGCATCGAGGCCTTCAGGGCAGGAGATCGTAGAAATTGAAAAATTGGTGCTTCGAATTTTCAATGCGTAATGTACACAACATTGAACAATTTGATTCCGTTTTGAAACAACATGGTGGTTTTTGAGGGAAGGGCACAGCTTGTGCCCAAACGAAAATGCCTGGATCTTCATGTGATCGAGGGAACTGCACAGCTTGTGCCAAGCCAACTGCACAACACGTCCACTTTTTGCCAACATTGACTTGTCTTGCAACACATCCTGGAGTTTGTGTCAAGCTATGAGATAATATTCACATTTGGTGAAAGCAAATCCAGTATTATTAATCACTAATAAGGACTATTTGCACATATTAAAGGACATAGAAAACTTGCACCACAGCAGCAGTCCTCGAAGGGTTCCCCGCTGCATCTGCTTGAGTCCGAAGTCCAGCTATTCCAGCGAGCTTCTCCAGTTGCAGTTTCAGATTCCATGGTGACATCGGACCCACTATCCATGTTTACAACACAGAGGTGGATCTAAATGTTTTCTACTGACAGGAAATGTTTGCTTCAAGTCTATAGAACAGTTGTATTTTCCAGTGTTTGAATATAGTTTGAGTAGAATCATTGAATCCTGAGAAATCGTATGACGATGCTTAATTTCTTTTCTTTCCACCGTTTTACACGTGACGATGTTCTTCCTTATTTTCATTCCATCTATGAGCCAGCAGGGAATGATGGATGGAGTTTGTCAAGCCAACTTCATAAATCCAAAATCACCGACATGGGTGGAAAAGTGCTGAGAATCCAGCCACTGGTGGTCCGTAGAATCCCAATTGCAGCTCTGGCATCCATATGTAAGAGACTTCTGTCGGTCTCTTTGCAACGCTCGATCCATCCGCGTAGATCTGCCAGAGCAAGCTGTGGCAAGCTCATTTTTTCCCAAATGTGTTCAGATGTTTATTGTATTTATTGAAGTGCAATGTTGCTTAATAGTGCTTATTAGGATCCTATATAAGTATACAAATAAGGTTCAAGTTCAATCCGAGGTACGTGCCACACAGAGCACCCCTTTGCTTCGGCCATTGCTCGTGCAATATAAACGGCCTCGTATGAAGACACATGCTGTTGAAATGCTGTTGGAAATGGAAAAAAACAAAATTGTTTTTTTTCCAATTGTTCTTGTCACATTCCTGTAACCTAAGGTGCGCACACAAAAGTGGAAGGCGAACAAGGTGACATTCAGGCACTGCAATTGGAACCGATCCAGTGCTTTGCGTAGTGTCATACCATTGTCATCCTCAGGAATCATACGGGCTGATGGTTTGAGGGCCCCACATTCTTACTAACTAGTTCTTTAGCGGGGTGATCATCCAAGTGATTGATGATGGGCCAGTGCGTCATTGTTGATGAGCGGGATTTTAACCATCAAAATATAAGGATAGGTGGAGATAATGAACACATTATGGTTGGTTGATGATTATACGGGAATAGACTGTTCAATATAACTGGGAATACCTTTTGTAATCATAAACAGTAATATACATCAAACCTAATAATGTCTAATAATGTTCAGATGGTGTTAAACATACATTTTAGAAAAAGTCATTTGCATAACCATACAGGTACTAGGATGGCCTATAACATCAACGCTAATAGTGTCTAATAGTGACAATAAAATATACAAAAAAAACAAAATGTTGGAAGAGAAACATTCTCTCTCAGAAGAAATTGTGCACAGATTGCCTTCCTTTTCGCTATTGTTGCAGAATAAGCACCACGATTCCTGTAGGTACTAGACTCCGCAATCTGATCCTTCTTCAAATCCCGGCCCATTTGGTCAACACAAGTTGAGAACGTCCTGATGACAGAATGAATAACAGCAATCACATGTCTGTAGGATCGACCATGACCAGGAAGCATCATAAATACCACGACATCCAGCACAGATGCATGATTCATATCACCTGAGGACATCCATTCTGGAGAGCTGCGACTTTGGTACAGGGATGTCCAGTCTGATCTGATTTGTTCCAGATAAACTTCAGAAAACAGGCAGCGCAAGAAAGGTGCTTGAGCATGTGGGCTAATCATAAAGCCAAAATAGCGATCATCATCTCGCTGAACACGGCATTTTCCTTCTTTGATGACAGCAAATGTGATAGACCACAGCGCCCTGAAATTTGAAATTGTTCGGTTCACATCTTCAACAGGTCTCCGAGGTCGCTGTATACCCCAAATCATCATTGAGATTAGCAAAGAAGTAGGGATCATGGTTTTCGTTGTGTATTTGCTCAGACAATGTTGCTCTTGGTGGTTTTGACCAGCAGGAGCACCATGTCTTGAACGCAAAATAGGTGGCATGCTTTCCGTACTCCAGAGAATTTTGTACGTTTCAGAAAACTGATCCTGAAGTTCCCAGAAGCGATCCATGCGTTTTTCTGTTGAATCTGTCCTGAAGAGCAATCTTGAGCTTGAAGCGACAGCCCAGTGAACCTGAATACCCTGAGGTGCACCAGCATCTGGGAAGATGCACTCCACTTCATGTTTGTTGATGAATAACTTACCTTGGTCGTATGAATTCAAATACCAAGAGATTAATCAAGTGTTTGTGAAGAATTCTGCACAAATCTATTTTTTCATTTGTGGTTTCATTGTTAGCTGGCATATCATTTATTCAAGACAAGGCTCTGGAGAACAGATCGAAATTTTCCGTATCAGGAATCCTCAGGTGCAATTTCTAACGTAACCTTGTTTGCCCCAAGCTCAGTTGGAAACATGCATATGTTTTTGCATGTCATAAATGCGATAAAGCAGCATTCCAGCAAGTCAGTGAGACAGCGATAAAATCAGTGCCATTGCTGGCAACAGATGGCTTGCAGCCAATGAATCTTTGTGAATTGGATCATTAGTTTACCCCTATTAACTGCTAATAAGGCATACTTACATGTACCATGATAGAATCAAAATGCTGAGATATTAATTTTAATAGGTAACGTCACATCAATTATCGAAAATGATTTTTATTGATGGTGCTAGCTGTTTACTCTCATGGAAAAGACATTGTTTGAGCCAAGGCTAGTGTAACAACTCATTAATAGTGCTTAATAGCATTAATTAGAACTATTCTATGGCTCCTCCATCAGGGAACATGTTCTGACACACCCATACGCATCCACATCCAACTTGTTGTGGGAGAGAAGCATTGTGCCCAGTCTCAATCCCTTATGGAGTAGTTGACCTCCACATATCAAAAAAAAAACTGTACATGTACTGCAGAAAATCCAAACAACAGAATCGAATTGTTCGTTGTGGGAAAGTCATAGCAACCCTCAGGAATGCTATTGGGGACTAATAACAGCTAATAGTGTTACTATAATATATTTGATATCCACCTGATGAATATCAGCCAGTGCTCCTTGCAAGAAATTTTGGGATGCACATATAAATGCTGCCAACAAATGATGAAACACCAAGCACAAGACACTAGTGATGACAAGTTGGCAAAGCTGTTTGCCAAATAATCGTATATGCGATTTTCCAAATAATGTTTCTCTTATTTTTTCATCTTCCTCATGAAGGAAGCACGGTTAGCCAGATAACAGTGTATGTGATTTTCCGAATAATGCTTCTCTTATTTTTTCACCTTCCTCATGAAGGAAGCATGGTTAGCCAAATAAGGCTATATGCGGTTTTCCGAATAATGTTTCTCTTATTTTTTCACCTTCCTCATAGAGGAAGCACGGTTAGCCAAATAAGGCTATATGCGGTTTGCCAAATAATGCTTCTCTTATTTTTTCACCTTCCTCATGAAGGAAGCATGGTTAGCCAAATAAGGCTATATGCGGTTTTCCAAATAATGCTTCTCTTATTTTTTCACCTTCCTCATAGAGGAGGCACGGTTGGCCAAATAAGGCAAGATTATGTTTTCAAATAAGAAAACATCATTTTCAAATAAGGCTTTGAATAAGGACAAAACATAGCCCCAAATAGTTCAAATAGTCTTCAAGTTGGCCGTTCAATAACCTCAATCTGGCAGGAAAAAAAAAATAGGAAATGAATAAGGGAAAAAATAAGGAGCCCACACCTGGGGGTGGCTCGACCTGGGGGTGGTTTGATAACCCATGATATATATATATATATATATAATCATAGTGAATATAGTTAACAAATGGATGTAGTAGATATGGGACATCCTTTGTAGAACTATATTTCGGATTGCTTAATGGATATAATCCCATCCCCCTAATATTAAACACCCCACAAAACGGTACCAAATATATGTAAATCCCTCATTAAACCATGGTTTGTAGGGGGGGTCTAATATTAGGGGGAATGACAGCATGTATAATAACCAGCAATTCGATGTTTGTGTTTATCTAAAAATGGGGGATCCCCCAAAAAGGACCATTTCTGTTGGAAAACTGATCAACCAATAGACTTCCGGTTAGCCAATGTTTTTCGTCCCTATTTGGGATATTTGGGATGATGTTTCTTTACCAGAAAGGGAATGGCGGACTTTACCATGGTGATCCAAACCACTGGTGGATCCATTGGTGTACAAAGAGCAGCACAATTCCTGAAGGCATCAAGAACAGTGCCATCGATGGCAACGAAGGTACAGTAAATCCAGAGCATTTTACCATTTTAACTTCTTGCGAAGTAAATCACAGGTTGTCCGTCCGAAATAAATCTTTGGCCAAAATCCGAAAAAAAAAAAAGTGGTGGCCCAGCCCCTATGTTTAGACATGATATTTCATGTCACATGAAATCCATGGAATATTCCCAATGTTTACAGGATTCTCATGATACCTCCCCATCATTCACCCTGGATTTCTGAAACTTGCCAGGTGCCAACTGAGCCTGGCTCTGAGGTGCGCTGGGTCAACCTTGGATGGGTTAACTTTTATCCGATAGGAATATCTATGTGCCAAACAACATTAACCTTAAAAGATGACAGGGTAACATATGGTAACATCATTAACCAACTTCATGTTGCTATAGTATATTAACCAACTAACCATCTATGTTACTAGCAACATTAACCAACTAGCTTTTTTTGCATAACTAAGATTGGCAATGATCAAGTAACTGTTGCATTATGCTGCACTTGAGCCACCACTGTGGGAATTGGTGCATTAAGGGGGTCTTGTTTTGTCTTTACCCTTCTTCACTCGTCATCCTTATTTTTCCTGTTTTGTTTTTGATTTTCTTTTGTGACTGTTTCCGCCTGCTTTCTTTCCACCTTTTTTCGTTCTACCTTGTTTCTTTCTGTTCGTATCCTTCTCTTCCTCTGTTTTTTTCCTCCCATTGCCTTCCTCATTCTTCAGGCTTCCGTGTTTTCCCTTGTTTTTCCTTTTCCACCTGCAAGCTGTATACTTTTTGCACTGGCATCCCGGGCTTAAATTTTTCCCGTTTTATTTACTCTAATTTCGTGTTTCAGAACGAAGCTGAAACGGAGGCAAAACCAAAGGCAAAGACCCACGACAAACACACTAGCCGGCACCTGGCACAGATGCAAACTTTCCCATCCTGCTGATGCTGATATTGGGTTTAACTAGCACCAGCATAGCACCAGCACCAAGACCATGACTACTGCTAGCGCCACTTTGCCACTGCTTCTGCCACTGCTTCTGCTGTTCCCACTTCTGTTTCTACCCCACAAGAGTTTAGAGAACAAAGCCCCAAGCTCACGCTGGACCAGGGTGCCCCTCCTTTTGATGTTACCAGGGTGCATCCCCAAGCTTTGATTCATTTTGGAATCTTTTGGAAAGGTGCTGGTTTAACAATAGGAGGGTCGTGTTGCCACCCAGGGACCTAGGAACATTGGGAAGTGCAGATTGAGTTTGTACTCATGACAAGCCATGAAGCCACGAATCATGAAATGTATCCATGTGATCTTAGGTAGGCAAAACATGATACCGTTGTAGCAGTTTTTTCTTTGGTTATTCGCCTTTACAGTTCAAAGAAAAAGACCTTTGCACACAAGCGATCGGGTCTTGAGATATATCCTTCGCAAGATACTCTTAGCAGCATTGAAACCGCGACAAACATCTTTATTTTTTCCCCGAATTGGCTTGAAGGAAGAAGATGTCAAAAGGACATGAACCCCCAACTTCCACGGACCCTCTGGTTTCAATGGATTTATATAACAAACGATATCAATTTTGGGGGAGCTAGGTTGAGCGAGGGTCCCTGGACAGTGTGAGGCATTGACCGTCGAAGCGGAGGTCCCCGGCAACTGATAGCTTGGCTGTGACGATGTGAAGCCACTGAGTTGTATCATGGGCAGCCAACCACAAAGGTGATTGTAGGGGATTTGGACAGCACCATGCTGAACATTTTAACCATTAAAGCGGATGGTACTCTCCCCATAGGGGCTTATATAATTATCCTGTATCAGGAATCCTCAATGATGGTGGGATGACCATACCTCATATATCATGGTTTGGTCGTGGCATAGATATTGTTGACCATGCTGCCACAAACATGTGGCAATGGGATTGAATTGGACAACATATGAAAAGGTATGAAACCATGATGGTCCAAACGAGAGGTGGAACAAACACATTGGAATTGTGCCAATCAAATCTCAAATATATATATATAACGTATTATGTTTATAACTATCTATCTATCTATCTATCTATCGATCTATCTATCTATCTATCTCTATCTATCTATCTATCTATTTGTCTATCTATCTATCTATCTATCTATTTATCTGTCTATCTATCTATCTATCTTTCTTTCTATCTATCTACCTATCTATCTATCTATCTCTCTCTCTCTATCTAACTATCTATCTATCTTTCTATCTTTCTATCTATCTATCTATCTATCTCTATCTACCTATTCTATATACATCCATCTATATCGATTTATCTTTATCTATCTCTATCTATCTCTCTATATCTCCGCCTATCTATCTATCTATCTATCTATCTATCCATCCTTCTTTCTTTCCATCTTTCCATCTTTCTATCTTTCTATCTATCTATCTATCTTTCTATCTATCTATCTATCTATCTAACTATCTATCTATCTTTCTATCTATCTATCTATCTAATCTATCCTTTTAATCTAATCTTGTCTAATCTAATCTAATTTATCTAGCTAATCTATCTGGCTAACTAATCAAATCTATCTAACTAATCTAATCTGTCTATCTTATTTTATCTATCTATATCTGTCTCTTTTCTATCTATCTATCTTTCTATCTATCTATCTATCTATATCTATATCTGCTGATCTTTCTAATATATCTATCAATCGATCGATCGATCTATCGATCTTTCGATCTTTCGATCTATCGATCTATTGATCTATCGATCTATGGACCCATCGATCTATCGATCTATTGATCTAACTTTCTCTATCTATCTAACTTTCTCTATCTATCTATCTATCTATCTTTCTTTCTATCTTTCTATCTTTCTATCTATCTATCTTTCTATGTATCTTTCTATCTATCTATCTATCTATCTCTATCTCTATCTCTATCTATCTATCTATCTATCTATCTATCTATCTAATCCATCTAATCTATCTAATCTATCTAATCTATCTAATCTATCTAGTCTATCTAATCTATCCAATCTCTCCAATCTATCTAATCTATGAAAATCTATCTAATTTATCTAATCTATCTATCTATCTATCTATCTAT
>Ga0126342_10008731_pt1 | contig 18159 bp, 21 predicted proteins | sample Cyp1metagenome_FD_92528 | JGI IMG/M metagenome (GOLD analysis project Ga0126342, IMG submission 92528) | Coral microbial communities from Lord Howe Island, Old Settlement Bay, Australia - Cyphastrea 1 metagenome | ecosystem: Host-associated > Invertebrates > Cnidaria > Coral ... | reverse complement strand
TAGTGGTAGTAGTGGTAGTAGTGGTAGTAGTGGTAGTAGTGGTAGTAGTGGTAGTAGTGGTAGTAGTGGTAGTAGTGGTAGTAGTGGTAGTAGTGGTAGTAGTGGTAGTAGTAGTGGTAGTAGCACTATTAGTGGTGGTAGTAGTGGTAGTACTACTAGTACTAGTACTAGGACTAATACTAGGACTAGTAGTACTAGGGGAGGGGGGGAAGGGGGGGTGACCTTGATTCAGACGAAGCAAAGACGCGCAGCAAGAGAACAATGGAACAAGTAGAAGCCAAGAACAGAAACAAGAACAACACCTTCCAATCAGACACGCCGGCAGGCCGGCGGATTTGTACGCATGTGTGATTCCGTTTGCAACTGAATATGGAAAGGTCACGAGCCGCTTTGAGCATCAGTGCAAAGCTCCTTTGCGTCCTAGTTTAACTTTACATAAGCGTATATAAATATAAATATATTTATAGATGTGCACTCGCAGGCATTTGTAGAATACAACAGAAGGATGAACGCTCTTTACCGTACATTTGGAAACCTCGTGAACGTAGCTGCGCTTGTCTGTACATACCCTTGAAACCACAGATAGAATATTCGAAGCAATGAACTCCAGAAACTGGAGCTCGCAGATCAAGAGTTTCTGAGCATGCATTTTGAGCGAGGCATACCTGTAGTTGACAGACTATGGCGTTTACATCGGAAAACTTACACGCACGTCCAAACTCAAGTGTCATGAAAGCACGCACAGCCCACCAATACTTTGCGCAGTTTGTCAATCTACAACGCAAATTGGACTGCGTCAGCATCTGTTTACAAAGGCAAAAATACATTTGCATAGATAAATGGATGACATATTGAATTTACACATATGGAAACGGAAACCCCAAAGATAATGTACTCAATAGATCAAGGGATGAACAATGATCAAGTTCCCAGCTCCATTGAATACAAGGAAATGCGTATGTACAATGAAAAATGTAGATGATGATAAATATGTAAACCAAAACTATATGTATGGTCCTGTATTGTGTAAATGTGCATTTTTGCAAAGTGCATTTAAATTGTGTAAATCTCAAGTGTAACTATTTTTTTTATTGCCTCTAGATATATCACCAATACATCTCTTGTAAACAACATAACTGCGTGTACATGTAGTAGCTATATAGTAGCTATTGCATTGCATGATATATGATGATATATGTAGGTATGAAAATGTGCGCAAATAATTTTCTAAATTCCCACGCAAGTATTTTTAGTCGGCCCTTTGAGGAAATCTCGCGGCGTTCAAGCGATGAATTCTGCTACTCAGCGCATCGGCTGGTAGTCCGGCTGCATACTGCGAGCGGGGTCCACCCTACTCGACAGCAGCGCCAATTGTTCCGCCATGGGATCATTCTGCTCACATCGATCCACATGCTGAAGTGAGCACATATGGCGGAAAAAGGCAATGGCAAAACTTTTGCAAAGATGCGGAGGATATTCCTTCGCCTTTGCCGTTCGGAATTTGCCCGAACCATCGTGCCCTATAAGCGTCTCCAGGAGCGAAGGATCCATCGGCCTTGCTTGTTCTGCTAGAACATCAATGATTGGGCAATTTGCATGCAGGAGCGTCGTTGGTTTAACCATGGGCGCCAAACATGCCCTGCTTGAACGTGTGTCTGCAGAAGAGCCAGCCACCACGCAGGAGGAACAAAATGATGCTCGTTCTCCATATAGCGGGTCTGTCCAGTTGATAGGGTGGCGCAGGGTGCTCAAGGAGCACCGGGCCGCCCGTCAACGCCACCGCAACACAGAGCCATAGTCCTCGAAGGAGCAAGGAATTCCCCACTGCTACTCGCTGAAGTTCTGCTGAGGAAAGGCCATGAATTCCCCAACAACACTCAGCGCTTCGAAGTGGCCTGGGTCCTTTGATTTCGTTGCCAGCTGAATCTTAAAGGACTGCAAATCTCGCATTGGACCAGGTTTCACAAGGAGGTCTAGCGGCAGACAGCAAGAAGCCCCAAAGCTGATCGCCATGCACATTCATGGACTCGTGAATGGCGGTATCAATCGAAATGGCTAAAATGTTGCGGGCCCACGGCTGCTGGCTGGAGTGGAGAAGCTCAGTCATGCAAGCGTGGAAATCATCTTCTCTGCGCCTCCCCGCATAGAGATGCACCACGTAGAAAGGACCCTGCTCTGGGGTCTGTACTCGCTGAGGTCGATGTAGAATGCGCCATCCAAGTCGCTTCTTCTCATCGAGGCCAAGGTGGAGGTAGTCCACCTGAAAGGGATGCACTCGAGCCTTCCGCTTCTCCGGGTCAGGAAGGCACTGTCGAGTCCAATCAGGTTCTCCATGTTGAAGATGCTCCCAGTCGCTTCCGGAGCTGCTTCATGCGCGTACGCAGGTTCCAGGAATGAATATCAGACAGAAACGAGAGGTGCGCTACTTCCAATGTGTCCCTCAAGTCACACTCTGCAAAGCGCGCAATGTAGTCATAAAAGACTGTCTCGATCCAGTGAATGAAAATCCTGGCAACCTGAAAATCTGGCGCCTGGAGACTGAAGAAAAGGTTGAAGAACTTGTTGTGAAACTGCTCTTCTGTAGGGCTATCGTCTTCAGCCCATTCATCAAGGGCCCTTTCAAACTCCTTCATGCAGCTTTAGGTCAGCGGTAAATCACTGTGTGGGTCCCACCATGCAAAGACTTCTTCTCCTTCTTGTTGCAGACGTGTGATTTCATCTCGCACACGAAGTCTTTCTCTGTGGTAGGCTGTGGGGCGCAAGGGGCCATGGTGCTTCCGCGGTGAACTCCTTGTAAATGCTCAGGTAGCTGGATATCCACTGCTCACCTGGTGCACGCACGCCAAAGATATACGCTCCCAACACCGGTTCTGGCGGTAACGCAAATGCTGGCAGACTCGATACGAGGTCTGAAAAGTCTTAAAGCACCCTGGACAGACTATTGTAATTGGACACAGTGCCGCTCCTGCGTGCGAATCCCATGCAGTCTGAACTCATGAACCGCGAGTTGCTGGCTGGTTGGGAAACAGGCATCGCAGCGCCTACATCCATATGCTGGTCGCACTGTGTCGTCCTCACAAGGTGCCAGTTGCATACCAAAACGTTCAAGCTCCATGACAATCTGCTTGTGGTATTGGTTGATTTCAAAGGCAATTTTCTCCTGGGTGGTGTGCTTCAGCACAGCCCTCTTGACCCATGGTTTCCATTGTTTGCATTCACGCAGCGCTTGCCAAGCTTGAATCCATTGCTGACGTTCAACTGGCACTTCACAGGCAAGGTGCGCAGTTGGGACATCCATTGGAGGTCTTGTGCAACTTCATAGAGCCATCCTTTGTTGGTAGCAAACTCTGCCAACAGGAGGGTCTTGTGCGCGGTGATGCCGTGATGCGCGATGTGATGTAGGTAGCAAAGCCGATGTCGTGCAAGAAGAACACGAAACCTGGAGAAGGTCTCTGTCAGAAATTCTGTCGGCGGACCAAAAACCCACTCCACAGATCCTTCTATAGCTATCAGTAACCAACGTGTCCAGCTTGCGATAGGAGGCTTTGGAAATTTCAGTCCAAATGGCGCATCCATAAAGAAGCCGGGATAAAACGAGGCTGTGGAAAAGGGCAAGGCGCGTGGTTTGAGGAAGGGCAGAGTTGAGAAAAACTGCCTTCTTCATCTGTTCAACGGCCTGGCTCGCTGCTCCAACTCTCGCCGATGTCCAAATTCATTGCGAATCGGACACCCAAATGCCGGTACGAAGATGCCACTCGTAATGCAATAATGTGTGTGTCCGTGGCAACCGTGATGCGAGGTTGAGAATCTCGATCAAACAGTTGGGTACGGCACTGAGTCGTACCAGGTCCACGGAACATCACAACCACCTCCGTTTTGCCGGGCTCGAGGTTCATGGTAAGGCCTCTTGTTCGGAATGCTTGATGCACTGCAACAACAACATGCTGGATCAATGGAACCATCTGCGTTGCCGAAATCGTGGCCAATGAAATTGCTACATCATCCATCTAAAGCTATAGGCGGCACGTATGTGCCGATGGCCTCAGCGCCTTGTCGAAATGCGTCTGGCTCCATCAATGCACTGTGGATGTCTTTCAGCAGGTCCGTCATCATCAAGTTGAACCCGATGTCCGCCAAAGGACTGCCCGGCCTCGTACCACGCTGGGTGTGCGGCGTGCAACGGCCTGAGTCTGCTTGCTCACTGTTCTGAAGACTGAACCATGCATGCTGGTGAATGTCGTGCAAGAACCTGCGTAGTCCGCTCGGGATGTCGCTGATCTCCTGACTACAGAGCACATCCAGGTCACTGCATAGTGTCGCAATGATTCATTGGCGTCCAAGAATTTGGCAAGCGTGTTTTGGAGGAGGTTGTTGTTCGTGGCAAACACAAGCTCCCGCAGCATGTGATGAAATGCCGATCGCAAGTCAATGAACAAAGTTGCTGTGGAAATTGCGCGGCTTTGCCCAATAATGCTGTGCAAACGGACGATTTGGACGCCCGTAATGGTTTGTTGCGATGGCAAACCCCCGAGCTGGCCGATGGTTTTCCTCTGCTGCAATGTGGGCAGCAATCGTTTCCGCAACCAAGCGTGGGTGACTTTGGCGAAAGAATCTGCCAAAATAATCCATCTGTAGCCTGCCGCTTCGTTCATGCTGCCTTTGCCCGCCTTTGCCCTTGAAAATGGCACACAAATGTCCTCCTTTGTACGACACCGGCTCAACTCCTTGCAGGAAGGATTTGCAGACAACAGAGCGAAGCTGTGGTGCAAGTGCAGCCGCTCCATACCTGCAGAGGTCGGATGGAATTCCATCCGGCCCAGGGGCCTTCCGTTGTTTCTGGCTGAGGCAGTGGTACTCGATCTCTGTCAATGTGGGGAGCTCGCTCAACGAAAGTTGCATCGTTTGAGCTGCCAATCGCTGTTCCTGCTTGTTTCGCTGCAAACAGGACTTTCTGTGCTCTGTGCAGGCCAGTGTCGTCCCTGCTTCGAGCTGTTCAAAGTGGTGTATAGTAAGTCTTCATCGATGTCGCGCTTCTGGTGCTGTCTTTTGGTGCGGTGCTTGGGCTGAACCGCCCTGATCTGTTTCCATAGGCCTTGAAGGCCCTCAGCCTGATGGGTTCTGGAAGCTCGATCAGCAATTGCTTGATAATAGCACGCATCCTCTTCCTTGATGGCCCGTTCGGCTTGACCTGCTGCCTGTTGATAATCAAGCTGGGTTCGAGCAGTGGAGAGATCGTGCAGTCGCTTCCATGTGCTCAGATCATGCAGCACTGAACGGGAATGGGCAGGAAGAGAGTCACCTTGGTGTAGTTGCCGCCAACCAATGAAGCATCCCTGTAACACCGTAAAGAGCTCAACTCGTTTAAGGGCACGGAGTTGCTTGAACAAAAACTTATTCCTGTCCACCAATTCCCATGTCGCTGAAGAGATGTGGGTCTTCCTCTTCCACTGGCGCTGTGACTTCGCAATTGTTTGGAGGGCATTCCTTGACGAGGCTGCCAGTTGTTCAGCACTTGCATGTGGGTCAAGATGCCAAGGTGGAGCCGCAAGCAGCGAGTGGAGATGGAAAAACATCTGATCTTGCTGCAAGTTGACCATAAGATCATGTACATCAGGCCTATAATTCTTGTGCTTCGCCTTACAATGCCGTGGCTTGGAAACACGGAATGCAAAGCGGCACAGCGCAACATGATGGTCATGTCGGCTGATGCTAATATCATGTCCAATGCCACCCTCGCTTCAATGTTGTGGTTTTAAAAATGCTTCGGAATGGCAATGTAGTCAATGCGCGTGTCCGCTAGCCCATCTGGGGTGGTGAACGTGGCATTGTCGGGGCCATGGTGATAGTTGGGAAATGTGGCCGGCACAAAGAGCTCTTGTTGGAGTAGCCAGTTGTGGAAGAAATGGCCAGCTTGGTTCTCACACGATGGATATTGTGGACCAACTGCATCTGTGAGAACTTCTCCAAGGTGAGCATTGGCATCACCGCAGAAGAGTACTGGTAGTCCAGCGCCTTTACGTTCTGGGTGATGTCAGGGTATGACAGCTGCAAGCCATTCTGCGTTTGACACTGCTGCTGATGCTTGACTTGGTGGAATCGGGGCTTGTGCAGACCCTGATGGAGGTGGCTTGAGGTTCTGCATCTCCACGCCCTTTCCCCTTGCGTCCTTTGCCTTTGCCCTTGGCTCTGCGCCTTGCACTCTCGCTCCGATCTTTGTTTGCCTGGTCTTGTTTCTTGGAAGAGCGCTGATTCCAGTAGGACCAATCCCACTTGGCATCTTCTCCTCCCCTCCTCGGTGACTTGGGCTCGTTCGAATGAGGTTCTCCATGGGCAACCCGGGCAGAAATTGTGACGCTTGCCATTCAGGCGTCCACAGCTGCACCGCCATGGATAACTGTCCATCGCTGAAGAGGCCACTTTGACTTTCTGGATGAACTTGTGGTCCTTGGAATGATGGGTAGATAATGCCACTGCAAGTCTTGCGAGTTGTCCACCAGAAAGAGTCTTTTGCCCTGTCCGATGTAGAAACCAAGATCTTCGTGCAGAAGCTCTCGCCCTTCTCTGTCTTCGCCTCTTCGAATCCGTAGCCGTTGCTGATGTTGATGAAATTCACAATGAAGTAAAAGAAGACAATCAAAAACAGCATCCACAAAGAATAAGGCAAATACCAAGGTGAAATGGGAGCCAGTGAGGAAAATCACTCAATAGCAGGCCAAGACCAAAGGGTAAAATGCCAATCCAGTTGAAATGTTAAGCGCAAATGCCAGGGTCGCAAAGACAGCCAGTGGGATAAGCGCAAAACCAGAGAATTAATATTTCAAAGAAAATGCCTTGGAGTAGAAGTCAATGTCCAAGGTGTCCAAGTGCAAAATGTCTGTCAGGGCCAGGTGCCAGAGCGCAATGCCTGCAGGACTAGGTCAACTGCAGCGAAGCGAGCAATGCTGATGTGGTCCTGAGCTGGAACCGCAGAGCACAAGGATGAAGGCCGCCAAATGCCCCGCGCAATGGCCAGCCCGCAGGTGATACCGACGCCCGCTAAGGTTAGCTACCCAGCAAACGGAGGGGGAAGTACTTCTCCGATATACTGGTCAGACCCACAACCTTCCACGCAAGTATACACATATAGATACGCATTGTAAAGTATGTGCAATATGCATATTTGTTTTTTATTATATTATATATATACACATATAAACATACAATATTGTTCCAAACAGCGTGCTAACAAACAAAACAGATCACAGTCTACAGCTGCAATTTATTTTTACAATATATTTGGAATATGTTTATACAACATTGCATTATTGCAGTTTTCTGCAAAGGAGTTGCAGAGACTAACCGCAGTTAGAATATTGTACCTGCAGCACACCTTTTCAAACAATCCTCAAGAGAAGTCACAAAAACAGAAGTTCCTGAGTAGCAAGCGGTGGTTTTTCCTTGCTTTCACGGCCACGTAGCAAAAACAAATTGTATCTGTTAGGCTTCAAAAAAAAACGGGTAAATTCAGTGTTCTAATTCGAAGAAACTCACGATACTGCACATGAATACAGCTTTGACTTTTGAGAGTTTCTCCTGCCACCAGCCCTGAGCTGTAAATGGTTGGGTTCCCAAATGTAACCAAAAAAAATCGTACCAGAAGAAGGTAGATAGATCGATAGAAATCGATCGATCGATCGATAGATAGATACATATGTACGTGGGTAGCTAGATGGGTATGATACATACATAGACGGACCTGTTAATATAGCAAAGATGCACGCAAGTGTGTGAACTAGTTCTTTTTGGCAGTACTAGACTGGTTGGCTGCTCAGAATCCTAAAAGCAAACGGCGCCAGAGCCAGATTGGAGTTCGCAAGCGATTTGGGCATTTCTATAAACTTCGGGCTGGAATCAATCTATCAATAAGAAACGCATGTTCATTCCATGGGTTGCCGCTGCCAGGCAGCACAGTTCGGCACTCAGAGGGATAGGGGTTGAAGCGAGTAAGTCTTTCGTACAGCTGATTTCAAGGCCGTTTTTCCGCTTACAAATCCCGTGCCACTGTTGAACCCCAGTGCACCGCACTGTATTTATTCAGAACTTCTCCAGCCTCACCCGCACGCAGCAAAATCAATGAAATGCGTACAGCAGCGATGAAAGCAGGAAAAATGCAAGAGGACAATTCAAACATTGCCCAAGCTCCCAGCCTAATTCCCCATCTCCCACGTGAAGGTATCTAGATTTTATGATACAGTCAGCGACTTTAGTCATAGCGATTTGCTGTCTATAGCTAAATTAGTTGCAGGAGAGCATACCCAGGGGGTCGTAGCGATTTTCATTGTGCCTATGGGATTTGTATTGTTTTTTTGTGGTGAAATTATTCCCAAATGAATAGTTTTTTTCTAGCATTTAGCTTGCATTTGCAATTCCACATGCCAAGTCTCTCATGACTTTTGACTATGTATTGTGTGATAAGTTTTATTACAGTATTGGTTTGAGTTGTTTTCATCGCTGTGTGCAGGGTTTGGGTACTTTCATCATGGGCTTGTCCGCAATTTGGAATATAAATAGACATATATATATATATGTATATGTATATATACTTCATATCTAATATATATATATATATATATATATTAGATTAGATATTAAGTATATGCATATTTATTTATAAGAAATATAGGGAAAGTGAGTCAATGAAAACACCGCTGCATGTTTTGCTTTTTGACCAATTGTCTACAGATCGGCCAAAAGGGTTCCCAAAGGGTCTCGTTCGGGGTCTCGTTCGAACAGGCACCACTTTCCCCAAGGAGTGTCGTTCCAGCAATCCATGCACGAGAGAGCGAGAGAGAGAGAGAGAGAGAGAGAGAATGGGTGAGAGAATGAGTGAGAGAGTGAGTGAGAGAATGATCAACGATGTGAAATGAAAGAAGACAATTTTCAGGCATTCCCATTGTGTTTTGCATTGTTGCCGTGACCCTGCTGTGACGGGGTCGTAGCGATGTCTCCCCATTGTGAACATGGTGATTCCAGAAAATTGCTGTGACTAAAGTCTTTGGCTGTAGGTTGCTCCATGTTGCTCCTCCCTTATCTTCCTCTTGCTGCTTCTCGCAGAGTGTATCGCCAGCTCCGATCTGGCCAGCTGGCAGTCTGTCGGCCTGCCCGGAGCAGTTTTGTTAGAAAACAATTTAGAATGTCAAATAGAATGCCAGATAAAATGTCAAAATAATTTCAAGTATATGTCAGGTAAAATGCAAGATATCAAAACACCAGATAGGACGTCAAATAAAATGTCAGATTGATTAAATCGAAAGTCAGATAGAATGATGCGAGGTATAGCGTCAGGTGGGTGGGACAGAAGGACACAAAAAATGCCGGAAAAAATGCGAGATAAAACGTGAAAAACGACAAATAACATGTCAGAATATAGGTCAGATAGGATGCCAGATAGGATGCCAGAAAAATCTCCATATAGAAAGTCAAATAGACCGCGAGAAACAAAATCCAGACAGAGAGGGGGACAGAATGCCAGATAACACGCCAGGTCAGGCAGGATGCCAGATAAAATACCAGGTCAGGTCAGGCAGGATACCAGTTAGCCAGGTACAATTCCAACGTATACATTATATAGATTCGATGCCAGATAGATCGCCAGGATAGATTGCCAGATAGAATGCCAGAAAGAATGATACTTAGAATGTCAGTATACGTGTTAGATAGAATGCCAGAGGAATTGTCAGAATACGGGCGAAGTGAACTGTCAGAGCACCTGTGAGCTAAAATGTCAGAACATATGCCACATGGATTATCAGAATATATGTCGGACAAACTGTTGGAATATATGGTATTTTCTAAACACTCTTAACTTCAATTTCAAGCTCTCATCCCGCCAATACCACCAACCCCTTTTGAGTACAAACAAGGCGTTGCATCATTTGACAGCGCAAAATTGGTGGGGTGTAGCAAATTTACATCACGAAGCGCAAGGAGTAGGCAGTAGTCCAATTCCTAGAAACTTAAGGTTATACTCCCCCCCTGGGTCAATCCCCGCCTGTCTGTGGTTTGGTGGCAGGTGCAGGTTTGTCATCTTCATCGCCCTCTGTGTTTTCACATTCTTCATTTTCATCTTCATTAAGCAGTATCATCATCATCATCATCACCACCATCATCATCATCACCATCACCATCACCATCATCATCATCATCATCATCATCATCATGGTCATCATCGTCATCGTCGTCATCATCATCGTTGTCGTCGTCGTCGTCCTCCTCCTCCTCATCATCATCGTCATCATCATCATCGTCGTCATCATCATCATCATCGTCATCAACATCAACATCATCATCATCATCATCATCATCATCATCATCATCATCATCATCATCATCATCATCATGGTCATCATCGTCATCGTCGTCATCATCATCGTTGTCGTCGTCGTCCTCCTCATCATCATCATCATCATCACCATCACCATCATCATCATCATCATCATCATGGTCATCATCGTCATCGTCGTCATCATCATCGTTGTCGTCGTCGTCGTCCTCCTCCTCCTCATCATCATCGTCATCATCATCATCATTGTCATCATCATGGTCATCATCGTCATCGTCATTATCATCGTCGTCGTCGTCGTCCTCCTCCTCCTCATCATCATCGTCATCATCGTCGTCCTCCTCCTCATCATCATCGTCATCATCATCGTCATCATCATCACCATCATCATCATCATCATCCTCCTCCTCATCGTCGTCGTCCTCATCATCATCATCATCATTGTCATCATCATCGTCGTCATCATCGTCATCATCATCATCATCATCATTATCATCATCATGGTCATCATCGTCATCGTCGTCATCATCATCGTTGTCGTCGTCGTCGTCCTCCTCCTCATCATCATCGTCATCATCATCATCGTCGTCATCATCATGGTCATCATGGTCATCATCGTCATCGTCATCGTCATCATCATCATCATCGTCGTCGTCGTCGTCCTCCTCTTCCTCATCATCATCGTCATCATCATTATAATCATCACGGTCATCATTGTCATCGTCATCGTCATCATCATCGTCATCATCATCATCTCCGTCGTCGTCCTCCTCCTCCTCATCATCATCGTCATCATCATCATCGTCGTCGTCGTCCTCCTCCTCATCATCGTCATCATCATCACCATCATCATCATCCTCCTCCTCCTCGTCGTCGTCGTCCTCATCATCATCATTGCCATCATCATCATCGTCGTCATCATCGTCATCATCATCATCATCATCGTCGTCGTCGTCGTTGTCGTCCTCATCATCATCATCATCGTCATCGTCATCTTATTCATCAACCGTTTTCTCTGTTTGGATCTCAATCCGGCTCTTCCTTTTGGTGGTTAGACATTCCTTTTCCAGTTTTTTCTTTCAGCTGAGCAGGCCCGGGTACAACACTAGTACCCTCTGGCCTCAAGTTTGCCCGATTTGTCCACGATTTGTCCATGTATTTTCGGTGGTTCCCAGTTTGAGGAACGCACCCAAAGACCAGCTCTACGAGCCAAGACCTCAGCCGGTGGTTAAGCCAAATGAGTCAAGCGAGCCGACTGAAACGTCCAAATGAAGGACGACAAAAAACCAACTCACAGACTCACTCACTGACCCAGTAGATGTACTTCCTCAATGTCAGGGTGGAAATCTGGATGTGTGCAGAAAAATTATTATATGTTTTTGTTTGTATCCTGTGTGCCCGGTGTTCCTAGTGCTGCTCAAACAAGTTGGATGCAGGGCAAGAAACGTGTTAAAAGTCTTGGGGTTCGTTGCGCGTCGTAGTGCAAAGGGATGCTAGATACATTGCGGGAAGTGCATCATGGTGCGCCAAGACACTGTTGCCATTTGTTGCTTACCGGCTGCTACTGTGCTAAGAAATTCAAATTTTATATGCATTGTAAAGGGATAAGTCAATATCTCAGTTTGGGGGGGACATATATTTACCAGCTATTTCAGTGTTCACAAGGCTAGGTTTTGACATGTGAAACACCTTTGAAGCACACCTTTAATGTGTAGAACTTTAGAACCTTCTTTTTATTGTGCACATCAAAAACAAAATGTATAGAATGATACAGAAATGATACAAAAACCTTTGAAAGCTTCAAAATTTGCCGAGGTATCGGCTTGCAGCTGGACCGTTGCCACCAGATGCGAGTCCCGCCTGCTGCACCTACGAGTTCAGTGTTCGGCTGCGCTTTCCCAACGAGTGCGGACACCCGAAGACGCGATACACACGATACGAATCGATACGAACCGATACGAATCGATACGATGCATCCGCAGTGCAGCAAGTGAGACCGTGTTGAGACATGTTGAGACCTGCGAGGTTTGAGATGTACCATTTCGTGGCCATGTTGCGACGATGCGTCCGAGTAGATCACTACCAGCAGGTTCCCTTGTTCCCTTGGATTATGGGAGTGTGGGATAGTGTGGGATAGTGTGGGATAGTGTGGGATAGTGTGGGATAGTGTGGGATAGTGTGGGATAGTGGGAGTGTTACATCGTTTCTCAAAATCTACTCTGCAATTGCGAGGGTGAAATCGCTGTAGTCAATGGTCTCCACAATGGTCATATAGGCACAGTTTTTCTCTTAGGTTCAAACATGCAACAGCATACAAGGGTAATTGTGGTAGTGGCGGCAGGTTTTACCTAGGTAATCTTGGTCTTAGTATTAGTCTGCATCCATCTAATCAGCAGTGAGACTCATCTAACAGATCATACTCACCATATCTCATCATATCTCACCCAAGTTAACGAATCAGCATTATCGGCAATCCGATGCTGGGATGCTGGCTGCCCTCAGGCCTCGAAGATGCTGGAGTATCAAAAGCAACAAACTGCAGCCGCCGTTCCACGGCAACGGCAGCTCTACAAATCCGGCGGACAGCTGGAAGTCTCTTGACCGAATTGGACACAGAAAATCAAGGGCACAAGGCCCGTAAATTTCCATGGGTTAAAAGCCTCAAGCTATGTCAAGCTGCACAAAGGTGGCCTGTCTTTTCTAATTTTTTCCGACATTGTATTCATTGGTAACCAATCAAAACTTGAGACACATATGTCTTTCAAGGATTGTGGAACCAGTTTGTGGAACCATTTTGGCCAGTTGTCCAATATCACAAAACTGCCGGGTGCCTTTTTCTTGGGTGTTTGCGCTGTTGCATCGCTGCCTGGCTGTGATGAAATGCATCTGAAGAGCTTCAAGAACTCTGACACATTCCGCATCCTCCTGGCCAGTAATTTGGAGACACTGTGATTTAACAAATGTAGGAATCTAGGAATCTAGTGTGTATACTCTATGTATAATGTATGTATTTGAAGTGCTTGAATCCCTATGCCCTATGTGTTGAAGTGTAGAGTCCAAGGGCACCCGGCCATTGGGCCATAGCATGTGCGACACCTTTTGAGTCTTTTGACATTCGTAAACGTCACGTAAACGTCATGTAAACGTCACATCAGGGATTTAATTTTCATATAAACGTGCAAAGATGTGCAAAGTATTTTTGTTGGCCACTTCACATTGCCACTTTATCCCACTTGCATTTGTGCGATACGCCGTCAGGTGCTGTTGGTTGAGGCTCGTCGCTTGAAGCCTTTGCAGTCAGCTTTGAACACGGTGTTGCAATCCGACCCCATTGCTCTCTATGAGTCGTCCCTTGGCCAAATATCCAACTCTACGGCATGACTCGTAGAGATGGAATATGATGGAATTTGTCAGGACTTCGATTCTTACAGAATCCTGACGTGTGTTGGACACGTTTTAGATGCGAAGATGTGAATTTCGGTTCCATTTCAACTTTGTTGCGATTGTTTCTTGTGTAAGAGGTTCAGCCATGGAATATTATTCAACCTCTCCTCATTTCATGTCATAGGACGCCATGCATAATTCAGAATTGGACTGAGTGACATGTCACAGCCGCTCGACATGACTTGATTTCACATGCAAAAGCCACGCCTTGTGGACTGCTCCAGGTGGTCCAAGGGTCGAACAGAAGGAGATCCATCGCAGTCGAATCAGATGCTGGGCCCGGACTATTTGCTTGGAGCTTAGAGCGAAGATTACAAGATATTACAAGCTTGATTGGCAGGAGCATTTGTGGCATTTAGCAAACGGTTGCAAGATGTTGCAAGTTTGATTCGAAGAAGCTCAGCGTTGCTCTCTGAACTTCCCGCATTCGGCGTAGTTCGGTGTAGCTCAGGCCAGAACTGATGGGAACTACGGATGGACGGATGCCGAAGCAGACACCCAACGGCAGCCCCATCGCTACCTTTGTGAACTTCCGGATGCTGCATCCAACGGAGGCATGGGAACTCTGCAGAGTTGGGCTCCGCTGCACAGTTGCTAACCGTCTAACCGCCAACTGCTGCTCAGCCTGCAAAGCGTCAAGACATGTCAAAACCTACTACTGTACTGTAGCTGCTGCCTGAGCAAGTCGCGATGTTACATGATGATCATGATGCCACACGCCTATCATGCCTTGCCTCGAAAACGCGATGGTTGAGCTGCAACGGAACAACGACCAACACACGGCCGACGGGCCTTCCAAGAGCATGGTGGCACGGCTGTCGCGGTTTCAGGCAGCTCCGGGAGAAAAACCTGGCCGACCGGAGGCGATGCAACTGTGACGACAACATTTCAATGCAGAACACTGTGCAACATTTTTGTGCAACAGTGAACAGTGCATATGCAGATATGAACGAACAGTGCAGAACATATGAACAGTGCCTGATTTTGACATATGTTTATATATGTTGATGATGTTGACATATGATCTGTGCCTGCAATGCGGAAGATTTCAGGTTGTTCCCTACCGTGGACAAAAAGTACAAATCTCGTCGGTTGGGAGCCTTGTGATAGACTTTGCCGTGGATTTCCTTATCTCTATCTTATCTAACTATCTCTGTAGAATTGTGGTAGAGCGAGATTGTTCCAGCAGCTTTTGTGGAAATATACGACAAGGGTCCTGTGTTCAACATGCTGTGGGCCCAGTGTGAAGCGCAATTATCCGGTTACCCACGAGCCAAAGATCTCCATCTCCTATTGACACCACAGGCGATTGAACTACACGACATGATCTAGTTCACAGCTGCTCCACGCCACTATGTATTCAGGACATCCTCAAGGACTCAAGAATTATATGAGCAACCGACAAGAATATTGTCTCACCAATTCAGTCTTGCCTCGCCTTACCCTTGTTGACTCTTGTTGCGGTGTGTGTGAAACCTTCACTGCGGAGGACGACACTGTACCGATAGCCCTATATTTACATCTGTTACAACATCAGTCACCTCAAAGTCCATAATTTTCCTCGATAAATGTGCGCCCCAAAGATCCCGAAATTACAGATACCGTACTAACACTCAATCGATTTCCACAGGACGTGATTTGTTCAGGGAACAAGATATCGGTAAATTAGTCTCATTCACCATTCATTCATTATATTTCATTATCATTCATTCGTTCATGCATTCATTCTCCACTCCCTCATTCATTGATAAATTACAATATGCTGTTCGGATCTATTCGGAATCTGCTTGTGCATGTTCTGGACACAAGGGCATCGTTCGAATGTTGACCCTGCTCTTCTGGTTTCCATCGCTTTGGCCTTTTGAAGACTGGGCCTGGTGCAGCCTGTATGTTTCTGTAGCTTTCTTTGAGTCATATATTGTTTCCACATTATGCTTTCCTTCGTGTTCAAACCACAGACGTCGTAGGGCAAGGAGCCATTGCTTTTGCAAAGCCAGACACATTTTGCACCTTGCACCATGATCCATGCAGATCCACGAGGGCTACACATGGCTACACGCATGGCACACGCCTTGGGCTACGTCTGAGGTTATCAACGGGACTGATTCGCCGGTCTGGGCCCGGGAGTCGGAACTGGAGGCAGCAGGAGGCGTGGGACAGCTGGGACAGCTGGGACAAAACGACGAAAATCACCTAAACTAATCACCTAAATCTACAAATATCATCAAATATCGATTTTCATCGATTTTCATTTTTTAAAATGCTGTTTTGATTTGTTTTGTATTCTTTGTAGTTCCGAATCCTCATCCAGTGTGTCATGTGTATATTTGTATGTCATTTGTGTCCTCTCAGTTTTGGAAGCACGTGCCACATGATATGACTTGACATGACATGACATCACTTGACATGATGCTTTGTGAGGTTTGATTCAACACACCTTGATCGCTGTTGCATCAGTGATACTTCGAAAATCCCGCAGTGCACTTTGGTCCCATGCCTGCACCCGCAATGCAATGCACCGTGTGGTCACCATCCGTATCACTCCAGGCTGGACGTTCCGAACTGGCATGATCGATCCTGACAAGTTTCCCAGACTGCTGCTGGAGTTTGAGGCGTTGATTGGCCGCGCCTTTTACGCGGTCTTGGACTTGAAATTGTTCAAAACCTTTCCGAAAACCAACAGATGGGACAGGCTTTTCTTTTTAATTTCAGAATTGGTGGAACTGTAGAGCAGTCGCCAAGGGTAGAAGGAGATGCTAAGGCTGCTAAGAGAAGGGATTTTGTTGCATTGTCTTGGTTCGTGTGCTGGACAGTACGGCTAGCAAGTACCTCTTTCACTTTTTCATGGTTTTCTGAGTTTTACAATGTAGGCGTATACGACACCAAGATGCCGTCAATTTCTGGTAAGCAGTTGACATGCAGAGGTGCCTACCTGTGTTGACCATTAGGCCTAATTGGTAGGCATTTGATGGCATTTGCCACATTTTGTCACATCCTTTGGCTTCAGGTGATGCAAGCAGCCGTTTTTTCGGCTACAAGAATTGGTCTCATCCAAATTCCAGTGACCGAGGAGTGCGTTTACCCAGAGTTCCGGAAGATCCGTCACTGAACTTTCTAATTTCCACCGTTGCAATGACAGAGACGCAACAGAGTGTACTGTACTGAGGCGAGGCAGCATGCTAAAACAAAATATCTAAAACAAATTACACAAAAGATTGTACATGCGAGGCAACCTCATCATACAATCTGGCCTCAGGTTGAGTTCCACCCACCCACACCCACCCATAGAGATAGAGTCTAGCATGACCCTCGACGATCCAAGAAGAGAAGTAGTGACCCTCTATATGCTTTACTTTTCAAGCCCAGTGAAGGCCTCCCATGAAGATCAACATTTCGAGTCCATTAAACCAAGACTGAGGGTATTCACACTGCCAAAGAAACCACGGGGGAAAAGTGAAGTCCAATTTCACAATATTGTCATGTTTTTTTTTGAATTACTCAGCACTGCTCGTTGCGTCAAGGCAGTTCCTGACGAATCCGGAGCAGCGCTTCAAGAACCTTTGGCTCCCGCTGGTGAACATCAAAGACCCCGCGACCCCGCGGTGCATGTCACACAATAAATGATGTTCTTCTCACCGTCGCTTCGGTAGGCAGATGTTGACAGCATTCTCGCACGAAGAAATATGAGAAGAACACAGCACAAGTTGCAAAAGAACAGCAGGAAGAACAGAGGAACAACAAAAAAACAGAGAAGGAACATGAGAAGATTGAGAAGGAACAGCAAAAGGAAACGTGGAACAGCTGGTGGCAAGTGAGATGCAACAGAAGGAACAGTGAGATGTTGACTTTGGAAGCTTCGCAGAAGCGCCATGCTGCGCCAGGACGGTCAGCAAACCCCCAACATCACTGGAGAGATTCATGTGATGACACATTGGCTACCGGCAGAGATGAAACAGGCATTGCCGTTCGCATCATGGCACCATTGACATCCATCACATCATGATCATCATGGTCATCATGGATCATCATGGTGCTTTTTTTTCGCACCCGCGCACAATGTGACATGTGACGCGTAATGGTCGACGAGTCGACGACTGATTCGTATCTTTCTTCATCTTTCGTGACTTGATTCTCAGCATCTTGACATGTCGTGACAGGTCTTCTCCGACGGCAGGGAAAAGATGCAGCTGTCGACCAGGCGAGACAATTTGAGGCTGATATATGCAGATATTACCGATGTATATATTTGTATACGTATGTATATATATATATATATTTAAGCGCTTACGCGCGACAGCCGGCCAGGGGCCCAACTATGTAGGCCCATTGTGTGGCTATGTTGGCCTATGTTGGCGTATGTTGGCCTATCTTGCGGGCAATGTGGGCCCATCTTG
>Ga0126342_10008730_pt1 | contig 18160 bp, 21 predicted proteins | sample Cyp1metagenome_FD_92528 | JGI IMG/M metagenome (GOLD analysis project Ga0126342, IMG submission 92528) | Coral microbial communities from Lord Howe Island, Old Settlement Bay, Australia - Cyphastrea 1 metagenome | ecosystem: Host-associated > Invertebrates > Cnidaria > Coral ... | reverse complement strand
CTGTATATATACTGATACTGCACACTTGTGACAATGCGCTTGCATACTGGTTGAAACCATTCACCCACTAAAGCACAAACAACCCCTGAAACTTTTCATACAGTTTATAGATCAAAGAATTAAAAACAAGAGTGAGTATTGGTCAAAAGGATGGAGAAGGGAACCCTTTCCATATGAATGCATTCTGGGAGCTGCTACTTCCTAGTCCAATGTGTTGTGTCATAGCTGTTTTCTGTCAAGTTTTAAAAACCGTTTTACCTCTTTTTAGGTGTTACTCATCCGGTCATAAAAGTTTTAAAAAAACACGGCCAAGCAATTGTGGTAACAGGGTACCTGGATTAGATATGCAGTGGCATAGCAAATTACTCTGAAATATGCAGGAAAAAACATATTTTTGGAGAAGGGGTAAGTTGGAGCTGCCCTTACCATGTGCCAACTGTTATGAGCAAAGTCAGTTGCAACCAAAGAGTCTTTATTGCAGTCAATCCTGGAAAAATTCCTTTACATATGCAAAGTACATGTGGAAAATGTGTGTACGTATTGCTATGCGGTATTTATGTAGCATCCATATCATAGATGCATCCAGTAGTACTACTACAAGGAAAATGCAAGTCCATCAATGTATATAGGAGGGCTATATATAGGAGGGCTAGGAGAGGGGGGAAGCTCATAAAAAAAATCCCTTTCCTTGGCCACCTCTCCCCTAAGGTATACACACACTATGTTTGTTTTCCCCCCTTCCTTTTCCCAGGGGATCTTCATGACTCTCTGGACATTCTCTGGCAACCTTTGGCAACCTGCCATCAGGGAGAGGCTATGTACATAGGAGGGCTATGAGAGGGGATAAACCCGAAAAAAAATAATTGTTTTTTCCTTGGCCACCTCTCCCCCTAAGGGAAGCCAGATATATATATATATATACACACACTATGTCTGTTTTTCCTCCTTCCTTTTCCTTGGGAATCTTCATGGCTCTCTGGACATTCTTTGGCAACCTTTGAGGAAGTCTGACAATCTGTGTGGCTTTCTAGCAATACCATCACAGGTATATGAGCATAAAGGATTGAACATGATGTAGCAAAAACATTGCATTTCCAGAAGCGTGGAAAAATGGGGACCTGACAGTGTTCCTTTCTGTAATATTATATGTATATATACATATATTAAAGTATGTTTATATAATAACTATAATACATAAATATACAGAAACAAATGAATGAATATGTGATATATCCATATTGTGTGTGCGTGTGTATTGCATACTGTATCTTTAATTTGAACAAATACTAGGACATAATAGATAGGGTTATATCCAGGCCCAATAAGGGTTTGGCGGAGTGGCGTTGCCAAAGGTGCAGGGGCAGGATAGATATTTGGACACTGCATGCAGAAATGATCTCGTGGCGGCAGTTTCTATGACGACTTCTATGCGCTAGCATAATCAACGTTGTATAATACGCAGCGTTCAGTCTCTTGAATAGGAGAGTCTTTGGATAAAATAATTGGCCACGTAAGACTACAATACATCCGGAGGTGTGTCTCATGGTGTTTTGACATATGGATACATATGGTGTGATTTCACCGAATCGAATGCAGCAAATCAGAGAGTCTCAGGTGGTTTAACGTGATGGTTCCCCTTACCCTGACACGAAAGAGAAAAGAACGAAAGAGAAACAATAACCGATTTATTGCTCACAACTTTTGTCAGGACCTGGTGGCTCAAGTCATCGAGTCTGCTGTGGGTCACTTTATTTGTTGCCATCCCAGGGGCGCAAAAAATGATGGCGCGGGTGGTGCAAATGGGAGCCTTGGGAAACTGCCGGTGCATTATGGTACATTGCTATACATTGCTAAGGTGACAACTTGCTGACGCTGGGATTTGATGATGGCTTGGACCTGATAGAACCTGTCTGACTTGGGGGGTCACTGGCCCCCAAAATCTTAACCTAGTACCCAAGTGCCCTAACCTCACTTAAACTGTTCAAAATATGCAAGGTTTCAGTGAATCTGCATGAGAGGCCCCCCTTGTCTGGCAGAACGTCAGGCAGAAAGTAGGTTTCACTGAGGGTTCCTGAAATTTCAGAGATGGATTGGGGGAACAGCGTTGAGGAGACTAGTTTGCACAGGTATCAACCATGGACGTCTTGGATAAAATGATAAAGTCATGCATCTCACACATTCTGAGTTTCAGATCATTTCAGCAAAGACTCCCCATTGTGTAGATCAGTCCGAGCACTCGAGTAGTCCTTTGAGTATTTTCGCTGGCGGCTGGCACCAGCTAGCAGCAGCTAGCATGCTGGAGAACTGCAGCTCATGGCCCATGTGTTGCTGTGGTCGGAGCAGTTGCAGGCATTCCCCGTCAAGCCTCATTGGACGGCTTTGCCCCAAATGGCCAAAAGATGTCCCCAAAAAGTGCCGCGTGCAAGGTGCTGCATTTCGTGCAGCAGTGTTTGTCGGGGACAAAGGTGTGAAACCGTGTAGAACTAGATCAACTGTGATCGACTGGCGCATTTGGCGTGGTCAGCATTGTCCTTGCTTCTCGACCGGGTGCCCGGGCTGTGTCGTCAAGGCTCAAATTATCTCAAATTCATATTTGCAAGATGTTAAAGGGATTCGACTGCGTCACAAGAAGCCTCTCATTTCTTGCCACATTCTTTTGACTTCTCCTCCAACATGTTGATTCACACTTGATTTTGCGTAACATGCACCAAACAGTACCGTTATCATATTTTTCATATTATATATTTATATATAACTATCACAAATAGTTGTACCATCCTCGCCCATCTATACCATTCTAAGATATTCTAAGTAGCATTCCATGCATCCAATCACCCTTTGATACCTGGCCACTTTGATTCTCTGCAATTGCCAGCTGTGATCCCATCACCGTTAGGGCGGCCAGGCTCTGCGGCGGCCTAGGCATGCAGCAATGGCTAGCTCCGAGGGAGAGGCCGAGATCCGAGAGGCCTACGCCCTTGGCTCAGAACATGGGCGATTTACATAATAAGATGATTTAAGATGATTTAACCCTCCAATCCATTTCGCCAATGTTCAAGATTGGGCCGGGGCAAATGGGGGCAATTGCTGAGGATGATGACTTCGAGGATGAGGCCTGCTGTAGTGATGGAACACAAAGTGTGCTTGGGCCAGTAGTGCTCAGTGCATCCATTCCCATTGCGTCCGTACAAAATCCTGCACCAGTTGATGGATAGTTCATCCCAACCTGAATAAATGTCATAATGGGGAGGGGTCAATAACCAGCGGATCGAAAACGAATCCCATGATACAAGTGACTAACTGGTGCAGGATTTTGTCTATCCACCTCCGCAGTATATAGTGCCAGATTTTGATTAATCAAGTTTTTTCCTCAGGATGCTTCTGACGAAGACCTGGCAGCCCAGGCGTGATGGCTTTGTGGGCTCGTGCATGAGTTCTGACACTGATTCCACATCCATCAATGCTGGGCTTCAAGTGCTGGTAATGTACGAAATCGGATAGCATGTGATAGATATGATAGAAGGATATAGAATATATCAATATATCTATGAATGTATCATTTGTCAATTAAATTTGTGATGCATGGCACCTGTAGGCGCGCAACGTAGCGTGCAGGCCTCACATTTCCTTGGGAGAAAGTCTTTTGTTTGTCTCCAGCTCGTTCTTAAATGTTCTTAGCATCCAGTAGCCATATAATTACGTTTGTTGTGTTTCTTGTGGATGCTTGGGTCACCCTGTAAAAAAAAAGAATACCATGCACCCGCGTCCTTCATTTACGATAAGGATGCGTCAGAATGGGATAGAATCGGAATGGGGCCTTTTATATACATCCTTCCATAGTAACATAGATCAGGTTGAACCACCCAGCCCTGACTAAGCCAAACCCAAGTAAAATGTCCGTGCTCAAGGGAAGTTCCTGAATTCTCCTGAGGCCTACTTCACCAGTCTCACCTGAGAGGCCTCCAAGGCTTTGCTGCTTTGGTGCGTTGTGTTCAACCACTAATACGTGTTTTCTAGTGGTTTGGCAGACTACCAGGGACTACCATAGATCTGTCGATGATTTTGGATGATTTTGAATGATCTTTGAACGATCTTTGACGATTTGGGAGGATTTTGGATGATCTTTAATCTGGGTAATCTTGGTATATACATTATATACTGTATTGTCATTATTTTTCCATGATTCTTCGAAGACTGGAAGATACAACTGTGCTGGCCATGGAATATGCGGGCTGTCCTGGTCAGGCCTCCCGAGGGGGCAGAAGCGGTGGTCTCAGAGTCAGCACCAGCGCAGTCATATCCAGTCGATTGCCTCACATTCTGCATATCTGCATGAAACCAGAACCACAGGGGACTGCAGTGCTACAATTGTATGCAATGGTGCTACTCGGTGCTACTATTGTTAGCATTCGTGTTCAATTTTCTTTGGACACGGCAGCTGCTGCCTCGCTTATGGCCACGTGGAAGTCCTGCGAGGCGCAAGCAACACCAAAAGCTGCGGGCAGACTGAGCGCCAGAGTCAAAGGATAACTGTGTGTGACAGACTGCAAACCTGAACTGCATTTCTTTTCTTGGGTAAGTACAGGTTGTAGCGCACAAAATGCACAAGTGGAGATAGTGAAGGCTGTACAGACAGATCCGTACGATTCCATTCAGATCCTTTTGCAGCTGCTTTTCTAAAAAAGATTTCAATGAATTTAAATGTCCAAAGAATGTCCAAAGAAGCTTCTTTGCTTCTTTGCCTGCTGAGGTCGAGCACAGAAGTCAGCCATTTGCAGAGAAGGCCCGAGAGATCCCAGCAAGATTTTGTCGAATTCTTTTCCAGCCACCCTGACGCTAGCAAGGAGCCATCAATGTCTGTCATTTCCATGTCGCAGTTATTTTGGTTCATGTGTGCCATTTGAATAAAAGCATTGTAATGCAGTCTTTGAGCCGATTGGCTTCTACTGGTATCATTTCATATCATTTCTATCCATGCCAGCTTGCAGTTTGAACATCCTGGAAGTGTGTTGTTGTCTTTGGAAGAGCCAAGTGGGCCATTCCTTACGGGACAATCTTGCGAGGATTCCCACTTGGCACGCTCGGGCCTCTTGGCTTGGAGATGAGATATAAGAGTCACATGGTGTTTCCCACCATAGAACTTCAATTAATATTATGATTGTAGCAGACATGATATGACATCACAGCATTGTTGACATGCGATATCAACTCGATCTCATGCACGTGGCCTGCGGGGAAATCACATGCGCAATGCCATTGCAAGAGTTTCACTTCTGAGTCAGTATAAGTGTTAATAAAAGAAGACGCATTGGTCTAAAGTCCTCACAGTTTGCAGCCATCCGACGCCAATGTTGGCAGGGTATTGGCAGGGTAGGGTACTATACTGTAACCACTATATGCCACTATAGTCCCTTGGCATCCCTTTGCCAGGTTCCGGAGCAGGAGAGAGCTTGACCCGCTTGGAGACCAGCCTTCAATAGTCTTGCATTTCAGTCCCACAGCTGGCCAAGAGGCGTATCGGGCAAGTCAGGGTCTATGCAGCATCTTGCCGCGTTATGTATCATGTTATGTTGATCAAGTTGCAACGATACCATTACAATCATTATATTTTATATCATTTTATATATTTTGATAAATTTCATCTATTGATGAGACGTGGTGGTTGCCAAGGACATCCAACTGGAGAACGGCAGGACGACATTATGGATACACAAAAGCTTTCTTTTGAGCGTTGCAGCATGAGCGGTGCCCATCCTGTTACTGTTACGCCTTGAGGACATTTGCCAGTGCTCCTTCCTCTGGAAGACGAGTTGTGTGTGGTTCTTACGTCTTCAGAACATATCAAACATGCGAATTGCTGGATTTTTAAATAGATCAATGACAAAAAGAACACACACATAATACTAACAAAATGATAATGATCATGATGATGATCATTATCATTGTTATTATTATCATTGTTATTACTAACCATTGTTATCATTATTATGATTATTATTATGATTATTATTGTTATTACTTTACTTACTATTACTAAAAATTATTACTACAGTATAAAAATTAAATTATTATTATAGTACTTGTAGCCGGTCGGCTTCAGGCCCACCTTCAAAACTCACTGAGGCGTGGCAAGATCTGCGTGGGTGATGAACGACCCGGAACCGGAGACAGCTCGAGCCCACAGGCGAGGCATGGCAAGGGGCCAAGGGGATCCAAGGGGCCCAAGAGCCGAAATCCCGTTGTACTCTGTTCGTGAGGTGACGTCCCCACCTGTGAAGGATTCCCGTCCACTGTGGCTGGGATGCTCGGCAAGACTTCGCAGAACCTGGCAACATCGGCCACAACTGCCACAGCCTGCCCTTCACACTGTCAACACTCCCAGGCTGCAGCACGACGAGAAGTCCCGTGTGAAAGATGCAGGAGACTCGGAGACTGAACAAATCTAAGACAATGGCAAAGATAACTCAGAAACTCGCTGATGGCGCACAAGTACGCAAAAGTGAGGTCCAGCTGCCAAGTTCCCGGCCAGGTCCTTGGTGAATGAAACAATATGACGCGAAATGATGTGAAGCTTTCAACACTGGGGCCAGAATTTGGAAGAGCTGAGGCCACCTCCAGACATCCAAGAGACTCACCAGTCCGGTCGTCGGGCAAAGTGCTTAGGAAATTTCTGCTGTGCAATGATTCTTTTTGTATCTGCCAGATGCAGCTGTGACAAAGACCTTGGCCACAAAAGCAGTTCTGGCTCCAAACAATGCCTATGTGACAGCGGCTGCAGATAGACCGGCCATCGCTGGGAGCTTGGGCGCCATGGATCCGCAAGTGGTGTTGGATCTTTTGGTCGCCATGGATGATAACGCCCTATACTTCATCCTGGGGGAGCTGTTGCAATCCAAGCCCAACCTGGCACCTGACCTGATCAGCTCTGCAGTGCCGGATCTCACCTATGCACCATCAAAGGCTGTGACCGAAAAGCGATGTACTGGTGTTCTTCAAAGCGTCAGAGCTGAGGGCATGAGTTTCATCCTTTGTCCACAGCTTCAGGCTGCCTTCGGCTGCGATGTTTGTGTTGCCCCCGCCCAAGTTGCTGGCTTCGTACAGGGCGAACAAGTCAGCTTTGCAGTGACGGTGAATGAGAAATCTGAACCCCAAGCAATAGATTTACAGAGCCTTTCGTCAAAGGATGCTGGCAACCCTGCAAGAAAGAGGAACAAAGTTACCCCAGCTTCAACAACAGTTTCCAACAAGAGACCATTTTCCATGGCCACTGGATTACCAGTTGCTACAGAGCAGCTCGAACGGCCTCCGGATTTAATGTCTAAGCTGCCCAGCCAAAGCATGTCGTTGCAAAGCCTTCCAGCAAAAGGAGTGGCTGCCATTGCTGCGATCTCTGCGGCCGCTGCCAACAATCCCAAGGCGGCAGTGCACCAAGCCTTTCCGAAGCAAGCCATGACCGGGGTCACGCGGGTCATGCAGAGTGATGGATGGCAGGTAGCTAAATCCGAGACAGATCCAGCTGAGGTTCGCGAGATTCTTGGTGAATACTATGGAGTTATTAGGAATTTTGATCCCTTCAAAGGCTTTGGCTTCATTTTCTGCAAGGAGCTGTACGATGCTTTTAATGTCGATGTCTACGTGCATGGCGACAGTTGTGCGGAGTTTGGAACAGGCGCTGAGGTGAAGTTTGAAGCTTACATGTACAATGGAAAGGTGCAGGGCCGCAATTTGGAAGATGCAACTGGAAAGGTGCAGGAACCAGCACCAGCTCCGCCAAATGAAATAGGAACCTTTGTGGGTGAAGTGAAGGTATTTCACTGGGACAGGGAGTATGGCTTCATTGGCTGCGATGCACTGCGTGCGAAAGGGTACAACTGTGATCCCTTTGTGCATCACACCGAGATAAAGGACTTCTGGCCGGGTCAGTTGGTCGCCTTCAAGGCATATGAGAATGCCGGCAAGCTGCTGGCACGCGATCTCAAGGAGCGGGGTAGAAAATCTGTAGAAAATCAAAGAAAATCATTACCCACAGCACTGAGTGTTTAGATCAAGAGAAAAGGATTCAGAAAGACCCAGCAGGAAGCCTCCGAAAATCACACGCTCCAAACAATTTTGTGTATTATCAGATTGTAATACCACGAAACCTTTAAAATTGCCCAAGATTTCAAGGAATTTCCTTGTTTAACCAGAATTGGACCTTGGACCTCTTTTGGAGGGTTTTAGATTCTAGATTGGTTTTAGCTGGTTTGGATGTTCACCTAGCATTGGCTAAAAGGGTTGAAAGGCTGAAAGGGCTGCCTGTTGAGGACCCTGCTGGAGTAATGCTTTCGTCTGGTATCCAAGCTCCAACTTGGGACGAGGCTTGGGCTGCTGCAGTGGAACTGGCCACTTCGTGGGCAAGGGATGAGGCCAAAGGAACGACTCCAGACCAACGCGACCAACGCGAGCTGGTGATGGATCACATGCAGATGATGCAGAGTCTCCCGCCTCCAAAGCCCAAGAAAGCTCCTTGGAGGATTGAATGTCAATAAATTGTGATCAGATCGATTATAACAGCAGTGCGGCTTCCATCTGCGTTCTTAGTCATTCCTAGTCCAAGTAGAAAGGTCTTTCAAGAGTGTGTCAATGTGTTGGCTAAGGTGCGCCTCTACTAGATTGAGTCAAAGGCCTGATTGCTCTAATCTGCTCTCCACAGCCGATTCTGCCGAAGAGCCTCTCACGTCTTGACATCCAGAACTTTGTGCCGAACGCTGCCAAGAAGTGCTCATGGCCAGTCTGCCGTGGGTGGCAAACTGGGCTGAGCTGGACAACAACCCCTGGATCAAGCAATTGATCAAGATAGATTGGAAAAAAAACCATGCTTTTCTGATCTTTTCTGCATGTGCCCTTCGAAACCTGACAAACAACCATGCTGGTCCGGTCATTGAAAGAAGCTGTGGAGTGGTGGTCCCACCGTGGTACCCAGGCCAGACCTAGTGTGGATGCTGCCGATGGGTAACAGTCTCAGCATACCGCTGTCGACCTTCGGCCACTGCTTTGATATCTTTGATCGGTTGAGGACAACGGGAAGCGATGATCCACGAAAGCTCAAGAGATTGCAACAGGCCGGGACATGATGGTGATATTATATGATATTATATAATTATACAATTATATATATATATGATATTATGTGATATTTGCTGCTTGGGCCCATCTCTCTAAGGCCCCAAAAGTAAGTCTTTCCCCAAAGTATCCAAAGTCGCAAAACTCCATCGCCAAATCTGTTGAACATATCAGAAGTGTTCCGTGTCATGAATATATAAGGAGAATTTCCGAGATCTACTCTGTTGAAGGAGATTCAAAGGCTGTCACAACGCCTTGCTGAGTCGGAGATGTACTCGGTCAGAAGCTGGGAATGGATTTTGCAGTGCCCAACCAATGCAGATGTCATTGCACACGTTCATATAATATCAATTAATATATATTAATATCATATAATATAAATTCATATAATAGAATAGTAACATTCCACATTGCACACTATATATATAGAGAGAGAGAGACACACACACATATATATATATATATATTATGGATATTTATATCTATATGCCCAACCAACCTGTTGAAGCTGACATGAAGCATTGCAGCATTGATCGATTGTCGAGGCACATGATGATGGTTTGCCAAAGTTTTCGCTGGAAGAGGCACTGATGCTTCCCAAGCCTGCCTGGATGGTACTGGACGGTGTGTGCATGTTCTACGAGACACAAAAAGGGAGGAACCCAACTTAAACAAGGCAACAAGGTTTTGCAAACTGCTGTTGCCGAATTGCACGAATGAAATGCGCCAAATGCATTGAAACCGTGGTTTGAGCAGGTGGAAGTGGGCAGCATGATTGCTCAAGGAGGCTTTGCTTCGGTGTCATGCTCCCAGTGAAGACCGTTGAATTTCGACAAAGCTCTTCGGTTGTAGACATTTGTAGTCCTATTATGTCCTATTAGTCATTGTTTTTCTCAGAGGATGCTGGTGTGCACCACGTGAAAAGGGACGGTGTTTGAGGCATTATGCTACTTGGCAGTGTACGCCCTGTGCCCTGAAGAAGATTTTCGACCCCGTTCTGACAGTTCCTGGGCTAAATGAGCATATATATATGAGCATACTTGTATGACAGAAGTGCTGAGTCTCTGACATATTTAGCATTATGTAGCCAAACTTGCCTGAGGAAGAATTGAAGTCCGAGTTTGAGAATGAGGTGGAGCCATTTGCACTGACTCTGATTGTTCCATGATGGCTTCTAATTCCGAGCTCAGTTTTGGGACAGGTACGGATGCTGCGTAAGCTGCGACATCCGAATGTGCCTCGACAGAACAAGACAACACAGTAGGTTGAAAAGCTCAAGAAGATTAAAGAGATCGATAAGATTCCCATCGGCTAGGACATGGGATCCCATGGGTTTGAAACTTCCTACACCAAATTGTTGGCACCAGAGGCCATGAGATTAGATTCATTAGATGAGACTGCATCAGATTGCCAGGTAGTTACGCTCATGGCCGTGTGCCGAATGCCTCCGGCACTGAGCATCCTCACTGAACTTGCAGGGGTCTTGAACCAATTCCACAGCCTGCAATCGCCACGAGGAAGTTGGAATCCATTGAAGGCATCAAATGGATTCAAATGAAGTAAAATTAATGATTAAAATACCTGTCAATTCAATGTCAATTCTGATTCTTGGTTCTCTGGATGCAGCTGATGTTGCCAATTCGATGAGGTTTGCGGTGGCTCCCTGTTCGAACTTCTTCATGGTCCCACTTCGTCTGAAACCTCAGCTATAATTTGAGATAATTTGAGTGTTGAATGACTGACTCGGGACATCTCGGGACTGGGTCATCCGGGATCAGAGTCTCACAGAAGTCTTGAGGTCCCGGCGGCGCGATTCTCCAGGTACCGAGCCTACCATGCTGTGGGCAGCTCAGGCCAAGGCTGTTCAGCTTGGAACATCGATCATCAGAAAGCAAGGCTGCCACTGCTGCGTCAGGCTGCGGGGGAATATGTTATAACTTATGAATACATATGGATACTTATATATAAGTTATAAGTTATAAGTATAGTTATAAAATTAGAAGTTACAACTTATAGATAAGATTTTTGTTGCTGTGCTGTGATGCGGTGGGTTAAGTTGGTGAGGTTGTGCTGAACAGGGCTTGATTGAACAAACATGGGGGGTCTTCATTGCTAGGGCTAACCGTATCTAGCCACAGCTTTGTGTTCTCAGATGTTTTTGGCGAATTCTTGCTCTTCAACGTAGTCCACTCACTATATAGAGCAACAAAAATGTTAAAAACATATTGAATATGAACATCTGAGAAGGAGGGTTTCTGCGAAAGCCGCCTCCAGGCTGGCGCCGCCCTCGCATATTTGCATGCTATGATGGTTCCCTGGCTGCCACGTGCTGCAGTTGATTTTCTCCAAGATCCGTGCGGCTGCTGAGGTGGTTCATCGAGACATCAAGCCCACTTCTCAAGCATGAAATTGGATATTGTTGACTATTGTTGCCTAGTGCCAGGAATCTTTTAGGAATGAGCCCCAAGAGACAGATCCCAAGAGCATCCAAGAGCCATTACCTTTTCCATCCTGTTCTATCCTTTTCTTATTATATAAGCCTATTAGCACTTTTCCAGAACTCAAGTTCTAAATTTCTGAAGCCAGATACTGTACTCATTTTTTCAGAGGTCACAGAATGTTCTGCTGACAGAAGGCAGCAGGCGAGCCACAGCACATATTGCGAGCAAACATGTATAGAATTGGATGGATACTGATGGATTTACAATGATTAGATGGATTTCCACGCCACATGGTGGAGCTCGGATGGGTAAGTATATGGGTAAGCATCTATGGAATCTGAAAGACATGGCACACATGGCACACATGGCACACATGGCATGACCTCCTTGGGATTTCTTGGGCACCTTGATTTGCAATTTGCAGGCCTGCAGCGAAGCTCTGTGACTTTGGACTTGCGCGGATGCGCTCTGAGTTGTGCTTCAGCCTCGGCAATGCAACGACGAGTTTGGTGTTTTCCTACCAGTGCGGTGAGAGTTCCCGAGTTCCCAAGTCGGTGTTTTTTTTCCCCAGCAAAACTTGATAAGCCACTTCAAACCGCAAGCTTCAAGCCATTGCGCAAAAATGCTTGGCATGAAATCCCAGGTACTGGGTCCATGCAGTGGGCAGGCACTGCCCCCTACATGGCCACAGCCTCAATTCAATGTTTGCAACCGCGCTGGGCCGTGATGCCTCGACATGCCTTGTGCGATTAAGAAAGGCACCTGAGCTCTTTGCAAAACGGAAGTATGACGAGACCGCCACAAGCTGAGACCATCACAAGGTGTTTTGGATTTGGCAATTGTGTACGATCCTTTGTTTTAGTTTCCTGCTCTACCGCTTGGAGTGCTGCTTTGAGATACACAAGCTATTCCAATCATTCCACCTTATTACACACAAAACGCCCTGTGGCAGGTCTAGGCGTAACTTTCGCTTGACATATCGGTGCCACATGGTGCCACCTGGATCCGAAAGATTTCTTGAATATGCTTGAAGACCTATATACTTAGAACAATCACAAGAAGGGTAAGTAGGGACGGAGATGGTAGAATACAAAACAAACCTGACCAAGTATTGCAACGTTCCGTGTCCTTGTGGCAGCTTAGTGACACAACGGTAAGAATATTTATGATGAAAAAGCTATTTAGTGAAGAGGAGAGCGGACCCACTTAGAGCAGAAAAAACTTAAGTCGATCTTACTGCTTTCATTAGTTTGGCTGGTGGCAGTGGCAAGGTTGACGTCTTTGCCTTTGGTACCATGGTGTGGGAGGCCTTTGGTGAGGAGACCTTGCAGTTAATGATGTTAATACAATTTCAAAGTGCCGGCCAGGCCGGCCCACAAGTAAGTAAGTCTCTTTGTGCGTTTGTTGCCTTCCTTGAGTTGGAAGTGTCACCCTGCAATCGGATGCAATTGATACATATTGGTACAGGTGGTGTCCGTGGAAATTCCGCATGCCAACTTGGACCCAGCAGACATTGCCCACCGTGTTCAGACCAAGGCGGGGCTGTGCTAAGCCATCCGCATCACCGGTTCCCGGTTCCCTTGGGTTCCCGGGTTGACCATGGCAGGAGGCCGCAGGCCTGGCTTTGCAGCACAGCTGGCCAAAGACCCTGAAGAACCTTTGCCGCACAGCGGGCCATGTCTTCTCATCATTCTTTGTCAATTGGATTACAACATTATACAATATTATACAACCAATATCAAATAATATCGTATCAATAAATATAAGCTATACTCAGAATTGGTATGATTTCATGTTGATTTCCATGGCCCTTCACTCCGGCTCTGCCACAGTCCTGTCTACAAAAATCAGAGAATAGTTCTGGTTGTTGGCTGCGTTCTTGCCCGTTCGTGTTTGCACAGTGTTCATGGACATTATTGACCCATCTATATCAGCGACCCCAAGCAATTCGCCAAGAAGCGCCATGCTAAGGAACTTGCTGAAAACAGCATTGTCAGTGCCCTTTTTCTGTCCACCTTTATCTTCTTGGCTGCAGAGTCTCCATACGTTTCCATGACTTCGAGCCAAGTGAAGAGTGGGCTGCAGGTACAGCAGGAAAAACGGCCTGCGATGACATCAGTTGTGAAGGATCTTGAGGGAATCACTCGCGCTACTTGGTTGATTCGACTCCTTCGACTCATTCGACTTCCTCTTTTTAAAATCACTTTGGAAACATGGTCCAGTTACATCCAGTTACTGCCGGGAAGGTGTGCACCTGTCACAAGTCATACAAGTCATAAATTGCCGATATCGTGGGTTACTTATGGTTACTTGATTCAGCAGTGATTCAGCAGATTCATGCAATGCTCATGGAGCAATGAACAGCATCACTGACTCGGTCAGCTTGAACTGTTTTGGGAACTGAGGATTTCATGGAAGCCTGAGCTGGTAAGGAAGCGCTGTGTGGAGTTGCGTGCTTACATGCGCTTACGATCTCTATTTCACTTATTATCAATTATAATCAATTATATATTCAAATGTATTCAATACAATTCAGCCCATTGTGCATCTGACATCATCTGACAACCCATGACAACCCCATGCAAGCGCTCGCTGGCCAGCTGGTTTTGAAGCTAATGACATGGGCCAGTCGAAGATGATGGGCCCCAATGCTAGACAAGACAAGAGCACCGTCTCACAAGGGCTATGCGATTTCAATGCTAGATCGTGCCTAGAGAAGAAAATTGCGGCTTTCGCTGCTATAGTCTTTGGTGTTTGAATATGCGTGAATAGTACTCAGCTCAGCTTTTTGGAGCTTAGATTTACTGATGTCCGCAGCCAGTAGACCTCTCAAGCTTTGTCCCTGATCGCACGCGGTGCAGTCTTCGATTTGTGTCATTTGGATATTTTGGATTCATTTGGCCAATGGCAGATGTGCGTGGCAGCGGTGGAATCATGCTGAGCCAGGCCGAGCAAGGTATGAAGCTCTTCAAAGCAGCTGAGGTCGGGAAAGTTGGGGGAAGCCTGAGCCTTTGGGATCAAAGGTGTCAGCATGTGTCAGCACCTCCATCAGATGTCATCACCATGTGGAATTGACGTGAATTGACTACTAAGTTACTAGGAGGATCTAGGAGGATCTAGGAGGCTGAGATAGTGAATGCCAGGGAATGACCAGATCTACCATTTTACCGGTCGACTGCAACTTGTTTTTTGAGCCATGGCCACGGAATTACCGGAAAATGTGGCAGATGTTACTTGCACCCAAGCCTTCAGATTGAAAACAAACATGTACCCCTGCCCCGCATCCCGGTATCCATCGGTATCCCCAAGCAGAAGCCAAGCTCCCAGCAGGCCACAGCAGCGGAGTATGATAGAGAAGCAGCTGAGCAATATAGAAAAGAGATTGAGGCCCGCATCACCTGCTTGGAGTTTGAGGCTGCAAGACTCACTGGCAAAGACAATAAGAAGGAACGTTCTGCAAAAGGCCGGGTGAAAGATGTTTATGTGATTTTAGGATATTTTAGGATATTTTAGGATATTTTAGGCGCTAAGAAATGCTTTGCAATGAAAGACGTTTTGCAGTAGTCTCTCGATATTTGGATGCTGCTTTAGCGGCGTGCATTTCCTGACTGTGCATTTCTGATAGCCACAGTATGCCACAGTCAAGAGTTAGTCAAGGCAAAGAAGTGGCCGAATTGAGAGCCGAGCATCGATATGTAGATGCCTGCAAGATCTCCAAGGGCCTGGAGCCGAAATTTGGCAACTTTGTCACAAAGGCAGCTGTCGTACCTGAGATTGTTCCAGAGCCAATCCAGCAAGTGATAGAGACTAAGCCATCAAAGAAGGAGAACAAGAAGGAGAAGAAGCAAGAAAACGCAGCTTGGTCTTCTTTTTGGATATGATGTTTGGATATTGTTTTAGGATGTTTTAGGCTGTACGGACGGAAGTGTTTGCCACGGCCACATAGCCAGTCAGATCCAGTCAGAGTACACCTGAGTACCCCATGCCGAAAGATTTTGACGGTACGATTTATCTCCTTATTTCTGGGTATTTGAGCAGATTGGATCCAGAGCTAGGCAGGATTGAGCCCAGCTGAAACCAAAGAACTCGAAGATTTGAAACAGCGCATTGTCGAGCGCAAGGCGATCTTGAAGGAGGAGGGCCTGAGCGGTGGTCAGCAGAACAAGGATGAAGAGATCGTGAAGATGGTCGCCCGCATGAACGAACTCAAGGAGAAGCAGGAACCTGGCAGCTCAAAAAAGGACAAGGATGCCAAGAAGGATACAAAGAAGAAGACACCACTGAGCCCAGAAGAACAACGGGACTATGTCAACCTGCAAGGTGAGGTAGAGGTCTACAAAGCAAAATTGAGAAACGAATTTGGATACAGCAACAAGGAGATGAAAGCAGACCCCGATCTGCAAGACATGGAAGCCCGACTTGCTGCTTTCCAAAGACGTGCCTGAACCATTTAAAGGCCATTGCATGCCAGTAGCAGGCATGCCGAATGTGCACGCTGGCAAGGACGTAACATGATGTAACATGTACCTTTGTTCCGCTGCGTCCAGTAGCATTTATTTGTACATTTGCAACTCTTGCATGGAATCGGGCAGCAATGTTTGGCCTCGCGACGACTTGGCTAGAGTAGTTGTCAAATGAAGGAGTCATTCATCTCCAGATATATGATATATAATGATATTATATATATATTATATTATATACTTATATAATAATTATGCGCATGTAATCTGTTCTTATCGTTAATTAGCCTATGCACATGCATGCGCACATAGACATAGTATGGCTCCCGGTACGCAAGCAAGACCTACAAGGTTGGAGGGTCCTACGATCCTGTCGAAGGTCCCGACCTATGCGGTACATGACTTCCTTGCAGCAACTGCCGTTTGAACAGCTTTTGACTTCCTGCAGTTGCATCATTTTTAACCAGCATGTTGTCCCCCACCGCTCAGATCAGATGGCACAATACTAAATGTTGTTCCACAGTTTCGGGGTGATGACATGATTTGAATTCGAAGTAAGGCCAAAGAGTCATCCACGGATGAGTCAGACAAGCTTCGGATAGTTAGATTTAGGATCACAGGGCAGCGGCCATAGCTGTACAACTTTATGCTCCAGCAGTGTGGCAGCCTGCAACAGAACTTTTGAAAATAGAGAGTGGACCTACCAAGCCCGCTGCCGGTTTTGTGGCTACCCGCATTGTAAGCTTCCCGGAGATGGATGCGAAATGCAACGTTGCAGCGTTTGGCTCCAGTTTTGGGTCCAGGGGTTGCCCCGATTCTCAGCCGGCGATGGCTGAGAGTCGAGCACCAAGACTTCAGGGGCTGCACAGAAGATCAAGATGATATAAGATGATCAAGCAGATACCATTTACATTACAAACGTGACGAACGGGTCACCGCACGCTCTGACCACGACCTGAAATTGTCCGTTAGGTGAACGAAGAAGATGTGGGGGAAGAGCCATGGTCATCCTCACCACCTGCCTGGTCCTAAAGATCTTAAGTGGCAACAGAGTGTGAGATTTGTCCAAGTCGAGCGAAGTCGAAAGCAGAGGTGCTTTGGCCATGTCGCCATCCTCACCCTCTTCCCCATCTAGTCTCAGCTTTGTGCATGCTCAAAGGCAGCAGGCCAGGGACCCAATGCGTTCCATATTAAAATTTATCATAAGTTGTTCATATTTCTTTGCAGATTTGCAACTCACACGCAGGGAGGGGCAGACATTCGTCGTCAGAGTGATGGCTGCTGGCCAAGGTGTCATCTTCACAATGTCAGCATGCTTCTAGGTCACGGGCTCAAATGACTCAAATTCCACGGCCAAGATCTTCCAAGTTGTCTCCGGCTTCTCGCTTACAGTGACAAGGTGTGTCCCAAGCAGACCCAGTTGGACAGCTTTATCAGCCACATATTCGCCTGCCAGTTGCTCAGTGCATCTCAGCTCCTTAGTTTCCTGGGTAGTGCTGTAGCATAATTGCTACATACATCCATCATCAGACTTGGCGAGGCTGGTCCGGGTGAGGAGTGGACGCCCGAACAGGAGCACATGGCATGGTAGACATTAGTGGACCATGGCATGTTCTGCAGCATCCTGCAGCGTTGCGGAACTCAGCTAAAGGAACAACTTGTCATGGAACAAGTTCTTGGTAGAGCACCCGAGCTGCACATTGGGTCTCCAACTACTTGCAGAAATATGTGTTTTGCTTGACAGCAAGCGCATTCATCTGCATTCAAATCATTTGTGGCTCCCACAAGCCTCCGATATTCTGGCAGTTCTGACAGGTACCTGCCGCCAGCAAGGAAACAACTTCATTATCTGCTGAGTTTGCCCCTCAATGCGTCAATTTTGATGCACTGAGCAGGTGCAGTCCATTTATGCTTAAATGGCCCTAGTAGTTATGCCATGCGCTTTGTCTACGCATGTTATATTATATAATTAAGCTTAGTTTTTATTGCAGACAAGAGTGTTTTATGCACATAAACGCGGAAATACTAATTATATATACTACCACTAGGCTTAAGTCGTATCAATCGACCTGAAGTCGTATCACACCTGCGTGCGCGCAGTGTTTCGTATAGATTTTGATAGTTCTTTATTTGATGGGTTATTGATTCGAACACTTT
>Ga0126342_10008729_pt1 | contig 18160 bp, 24 predicted proteins | sample Cyp1metagenome_FD_92528 | JGI IMG/M metagenome (GOLD analysis project Ga0126342, IMG submission 92528) | Coral microbial communities from Lord Howe Island, Old Settlement Bay, Australia - Cyphastrea 1 metagenome | ecosystem: Host-associated > Invertebrates > Cnidaria > Coral ... | reverse complement strand
TGGGTTTTGTTTAGCCATTGCAGAAAAACCAAGCAGATATTGTCAATGGTTGCAAAGCAGTGAGAGAACCATGGCACATGTGCAGTGTCAGTGGTTGCAGAATGCAGTGAAAAACCGAACTCCCAGGGTGTCCCCTTCTGAAAAAAAAAACTAGTGTTGTTTTGTTCAAGTGACCCGGTGTCTCAGTTCTTCCAATTTTGCAGGATACCGCACAAACTGTTGGAGACAGCAGGTGGTCAGAAATGGTCTCATATGGATTCACCAGCCATGTTACCAACCAATCATCCAAATATCTCGGCAGCCTCCACTTGTGACGAATCACGTGGCATAGGAATGGGTTGATGTCCGTTTTGCCGTGGTGTTTGTCCTCGAGCGACTCGGACCTTGGGAGGCTAGCTGCCAAAAGGAACTGATGGCATAAGCAGAAGCGTCAACCTGCGTAAACATCAAAAATGGTTGGAAAAATGGATGTTCATCTGGTACTACAGGTGTGGACCCATCCCGGTTTTTGGACTGAAATCGAGCCCAGCATTTGGACGAACATGGGCGTGATGTTTCTTTTGCATCCAGTTCGGACAGAAAACGCAGAGCATTCGCCAAGTGACTCTATGATTTCTTGGCACCACGCAGCCAGCTGGATTTCTTCGGCAAGAATGGACACCTGCGGACCAGCTGGAGCGAGCCAACAACACACCTGTTTGAACACACCTACGTGCGTGCGTGTTTCTATACACAAAAACACACTAAACACACATACCCCATTTGAACATTCTGCACTGGATATATGTATGTATAGAAGCGATGGTAGGAGAATATCCGTGGTTTTGGTTGGGTTTGCATCGGTTTGGCTTATGTGCAAACTCATTTACGTATAAATGTTCATACTTAAAGCAAAAATATGTATTCCCCTCGATTGAGCCAGCCAAGCACGAATAGGAGAATATCCATGGTTTTGGTTGGGTTTGCATCGGTTTGGCTTATATGCAAACTCATTTACGTATACATGTTCATACTTAAAGCAAAAATATGTATTCACCTCGATTGAGCCAGCCAAGCACGAACCTAACACTGCAAAACCGTGCTTGGCTGCGGGGAAAAGTGGTAGAAAATGAAGGTTTAGGGGTAAACCCATGTTTTTCGGGGTAAAACCAAGGGTAAAATCAAGTTTTACCCCAATATGATTGGTAAAACCAAGGTTTACCCTCAAGCCCAGGAAATATCCTGGGTTTAGAAGCAAAGGAGACATATTGTATGCATAACACATTTGTGTCCGTGTGTATGCATAGCTAGGGTAGGTCAACAAAAATAAACCCAATATTCCCCGGGGGTCTTAGTTTCGATGCAAAGAATGCCTACATGCCCCGCCTTTCATGGCAAGGGGAACTGTCACGAAGACCTCGACGCAAATGAGCCCGCAACCAGAACTTCTCATCAGTGGATCCAATCACTCTGTTTGGACTCCAACCGTGTCAACCCATCATGGGTTATCACAAACTCGCAGTAAATACATTGCATAAAAAAGCTCCTGGAGATTGTCAACATATTGCAGTTGATCCTTTGGAAATGGACCGGTTTCGATCCTGGACCTGGAATTCCTTCAATGTAACATCAGTACTGGCTGGCTGAAACTCTTCCTCAGGTGAAAGGATTACTGTATTACTAAATTACCTTCAACAGTAGTTGCAAATCAAAGTAAGGAGAAAATCAGCATAGATGCAGATGTAGATATAGATACAGAACGGATATGGATATGGAATTTGGTTGTAGATGTTGATGTAGATTCGTAGATGCAGATGTAGATATAAATATGATATAATTTTAAATATAAGTTATAAGTGTAAATTCAGTGTAAATGTAAATATCAATATAAATGACATTTCTATGCCTGCTCTGAAATTGTCCTGATGAATTTTAGACTTGTCTATCTGCGGCTTCCCCACTCCAGGCGCCAATGGTGCCGTCGGGTGTGCCATGGCGCAGCATGACGCGGATGTGGTCGGCCGGGTTCGGGTTCGGTGGAAATGGGCGACGTCCGGGTGTGCCATGGATCTGATACCATGGAGGATACCGGGATATAAAATGGCCATTAAATTTTTAGAACATGGAAAATGATGGGAAAATGATGGGAAAACGACGATTCAGCATGAAATTTTGGGGTACCCTATGGTACCCTAGTGTCAGACAAATCAATATTCCATGAGATCCTGCAAGCTGGAGAGGTCTGCAGAGGCCTGCGCAGCAGATATCATACTACTTTGGTGGTCACGCCACTGCACTTGATCCAGCCAGCTTTCACATCGCCAACAACCTACAGCAGTTCCTGCCTATTTGTTGTCCCTCTCTGGAATAAATCTGGCAGTTCACTGATTCACCAGAGCCTTCATCCCATCAGGATGTCAAAAGCAGGATCTCTTTACATCGATATGTAGTCATAAGTCGTAAGATGTATATAACCGTGTAGCCCTCCACAGGCCCTTTCTGAAAGAGGCAGCGGCCCTTTCTTTTTCCACAGGTGTCTCCGGCGTCTTTTAAAGTCCCACCTTTTCAAACGCCTGCGGAGTGAAATCGCTGAAGCAAGGGCTGGTGGGCCGACTCCAGCCATCCAAAGAACATGAAAGCTTGTTGGAATATGTTGGAATCATGCCAGGCTTTCAATGCTTTCACACTGATGACCTTTTTTGAATCAGAAAAATCATGCCGAATCATGCCACAAACAAATGAACACCACCAGCCATCGTTCCTGGTGAAACACCACCGCCATGAATGGGGCATTTCAGGGCGCCGTCACCGCTTCCGCTGGGCCAGGACCCAAGGAGGCGACCTGCTACAAGATTCATCCAACATCCCCCTATAGTAACCCCCAAAAAAAAGAAAAGTATGGAAAAGTTTCAGTTACATCGTTTCTAAAAGCATTACCATATCATATAAATATACATAAGGATTACCATATTATATAATATATAGATGTATATATTACTTATATTATATTCATATTGCATTACTCCCTTAGAAACTCAGTACTGCATCGGATCGTGAAAAGGCCCTCTGAGTGAAGCGGTACTTCATTTTTTTGGGAGGGGATTTTTTGTGAAACCATCCCTATAGGCCCTATATTATTTTAAAAAAAAATGTCTTACCATCTGGGGTTTTCAATGGTTTTCATGAACCATATGAACCTGTGCAAATTCGGGCACACGATTCGACGATACAGTTTACCACATTGTAATTGATGTGGCGTGGGATGTGCGACAATTGACAAGTGTGGAGTGTCAAAGTGGGGTCAATTCCATCACCATGGTGGGATCCGGTCCGACAACTTGGTGGATTTGGCCGGTCCTCAGCTTTTGGAGGCACCCGAATTGACGTCCCTGAAACTACCATCTCCCGGAAAAAGACTCCAAGCAAGGCGAGGAGATGCGAGGAGTCTATATGTTCTCCTCTTACAAATGTCATCAAATGTCTCTCCAAAGGATATACGTTTCACCGTTTCACGTTGCGCCATGCCGCCAATTACGCAGATTCTGGCCTGATCCACAGGCAACACATTCACTGGAGCTGATTCTCTGGGCTCCTCACAGATGCACCAATCTCTGCCGTGATCCGTCTATGAGCTGAGGTAGAAGCAGGTTCCAATGTTCACACCCCCCAATTGCTACACATAAGATCACATAGGTCTAGTTTTATCTTTACCCTGCAGCAACGCTATGGAGAATCACAATTTTTGATAGGTAGGTAATCTATGAGTGAGCCGTTTTCCATAGCTGTGTTAGATTATCAAATGGTAAAATCATGTAAAATCTCAAATCTCTACAGCTCAGCCTCCAATCCAACCTTCCAAAGGCCACGCTCCTCTTTGGGTGGGCCTGCTTCAGCACCTTTGATGCGCTCCAACTCTTTCTTCCCAAGCTTCCTCGGCAACAGTCGGTAACATGTAACCCGCTAGATTCGGCTAGATTGGGATTTGCATGTGGGACATTGCCATAGATTGCCATGATTGGGTTGCATGGTCAACTTGCGAGGTATGCACTGTGTGCACCATATTATTTCATCTGCCTTTCGGGTTCGCAATGCCTTAATGATTAGACCCCCGCCCGCAGCCACTTCCGAGCCCTTTTTCGAACATCTCCCCCAGGAGTTTCTGCAAGTTCCACTGTACAGTCCATCCATCTGCCATTTGCACCATCATGTAGAGTCGGCCGGGAGCCGGCCGTCCTCAGCCAGGTCCAACCTTTGGGATGTCAAAGTGCTCAGACAAGCTGCCCAGATGGGCATTCAACTTGTCCATCCGCTGGCGATGCGTGTACTGGATGGCTTCATTGATCCTCTGATTGCTGCGTTTCTCGCGGGCTAACTTGAAAGTCTTCTGAGCAGTGGTAGGGCCTTGGGTGGCACCCTTAGTGAGCTCAGCCTGTTCCTGCAATTCCTGATCGGCGTTGGCTTGCAACTGCTCGGTCAGAACATCCTCTTGGGTCTTCTTCTTTTTCTTGGCCACCTTGACTCCCACCTCTTTGTTCTTGTCCCCGCCCTTCAGCTTCAGGCCTGATTTGATCACTGCGTCATATTTGCCAGATGAAGACGAAGACGCCATCAAAATTGGCACATCCACAAAACCACTCAAAACCACCACAGGATGCACAAAGCGGAACGGATGGCACACAGCTAAATATACTCACTATATCTCACTATATTGTATGTGCTAGGCGGCATGTGCATCACTTGTCTTGACTGGCTGGTTTCATTCAAGCCCATGTTAAGCTTTCAGGTGAGGGCTCACATGCTCAATGCTCTCTGTTTGATCCAGTGACCCGTGCTGCGTGCTTCTAAATTTGAGCCAGGACGATCAGCCGGGAATCAGCCAGGTCCAGGCGTCAGGTCCATGGCAGTGTCAACGTCTTCCAAGTACCAGGAAACCAAACCATGCTGACCACATCTGACCGCACTTGTACACATGTTCAACATGCAGCCTAGGCACTCTCGTCTAACCAGCGTGTCCTCAGCTGCCAGGAATCATGGCTCTATGAAAGGTAGCAACCACTGTCCGAAGTTCCTAGAAGGGTGAGGAAGTGCAGACCAGCGGCATTCAAATATCCAACTCTCTCAATGTCACCAGATGCCAGGTACATCATCCCTTGCACCCTCACCCCATCACGCCATTCCTTGGCCACGGCGAAGATTTCTATCCCGTTGACGGATTGCGGCGATTACAGGTGGTTTGACCATGTTTCACCAACTAAATAACACATATAACACCCATCAAATCACCGCAATCCCTGAGGGTCTACAACTTTCGGCTGCCTGCCGCGGCAACGACACAAAGTGCCACCTCGCGGCGCCGACAAAGCTGTCGCCGGTGCGCTCGTACACACACTTCCTGAGCTGGGTCACTTCTCCAAAGACCCTGACGACTGGATGGTACCATGTATAACCTGACTTCCCACAATGGAACGTGTTTAAAGGGAGCAAAACAGTTGCTGTTCATGTCACATGTCCCTTTTCCATGCCACCAATTCCAGAATTTATAGGATAAATTGGCAGGAGAGTGTCCTATTTATAGCAAAATTAGTGCGAACCCAAGAATTTCAAGTTAAACATGCCTCTATCCCATCCCATAATTATTATACAGTAGTTGGTTCATATGCATCTATATGTTTCGTCAATTCATAATTTCCAATTTCAACCACTCTTATTCAATGGGAATTCCAGGATCCTAAAATGGCGGTACTGTAACATATAAGGCCATATTTTGCAGGGATATTCCCTTACATAGGCCTTTTTTTTCGGCCTTATATATGGTAGGTACCTCCAATCAATCGGTTCCTGAAAAGGGCGCCAAGGCTCCCTTGCCCCGACCTCAGACCTTCCTGGAACTGGCCTACATAGTCGCTCTGCTCCTCGGCGGAAGGGATCCCAATCAACCATCCTCAATAGAGGGTTATTGTTGCGTATAACCCTGTTTGGGATGATTTAAAAAAAATATATATATAATATTTGAAGTGACCCCCAAATGGTTGGTTAATGCAATGGTCGACATCTCTCCTGTCATCTTTCCAATGGAGGTCTCTTGTATGCGTGCCACCCACATCATTGACTGTTCATGCGAATTCTTAGGGTCCAAACGGTAATCAATTTGGCACTATGCATCCTCAAACACATTTTAAGTTTGGCTCGAAAATGAGGTTCCAAAGGGCCCTTGAATTTCATGTTAGAAATCCCGGTTTAGTACGTGTTGGATCTATGCATTTTGCTTTCCTCTGTCTGTACTGTATGCAATATGATGCATTTCCTGCGGGGAAGGGATTGCTTTCACGAGCCAATCTGTGTCTCTAAGTCCGGCTCATCTGCATTGTGAAGTTTCCCGGATCCTTCCGGGATGTCAGCCTTCAAAGCAGGATTTTGCTCAACCACTGTTTTTTTTTTGGCACTGTTGCAGATCACGATTTCCAGGGCTCCAAACACCCCAGGTACAAGGGTGGTAAATTAAGTAAGTATAGAGGCAAAACGACCAACCTACCCCCCTTGTGGCTATCATTTATGGTGGGTTGGAGCAACCCTGAATCGATCCATCGCACATCCATGGCACATTGCAACAGTCGCACCTTGAAGTCACCGTCGTAACAGCTGCCGTTGGGCAACCTCACCACATGAAAGATGGGCGCTAAGCAGAGAGATGCTGCCATGCCCTGCCTGTAGGATCCATGGCCATGTCGAGCATCATTGAGCCAGCCGCCGCTGTATTGGGCACCATCACCAAAGCCCATCTGCCCCTGGAGCAGAGAATCTGCTGAATAGATCTGAATAGTGGTTTGTCATGGTTTGTCATGTTTTCTCCAAAAATCAGGTTCTGCAAAATCCAGTAGTTTATTATCATGTTCACCTTGAAAATTACCATTTTGGAGCCACGTTCCTTGGCACACCCGAGCCTGACCGTGCCGCATGTCATCTGCCCAGTTGCCATTGTAAGCCTTGGCAATGCAACGAAACATGTGCATGCCGGAGTGGTCATTGAAACTCTAATCGCCGTAAACTGTTTGATACCTCCACCAGTAATGAGTTCCACCGATCATCTGACATTGCATCGTGTTTGTAGGACATGACTTTCCATGATAGGCGCCAAAGTTCCAATAAGCCAAACACTTGTCGCATTTCTGAAATAGAGCAAGCTATGAGCAAGATTGAGCAAGCTGTGTAAACATGGTAAATATGGAGAGCACCACTCTTGCATGACTACTATCAAATACTATCAATACCATTCCCCCGACTGTCATAGACCAACTTTAGAGTAAAGTCTTGCACCGCCCGACTCATGGCAGCGACCATTGAGGGACCCGGAGGGGGGTTAACTGCAGAAAAGCGGCTGATCCATCCGGGTACTTCATGAGCCCCTGGCAGGGGGGGCCTATCGATCTATCAAGCTATAGAGCGATGGATCTATCTATCCAAACCACACCACAACACTCCACCCCCCCACTCTGCTCTACTCTGCTATGCTATGCTGTGCTCTGCTCTGTGCTCTATGACTCCACTCCACTCCACTCTACTCTGATCTATATAGTTGTTTTTCTTCGAAGATCACTATCAACTCCTCTGGGTGAAAGTCCGCCTTGCCCGTTGGCTTCCCACCCGCTGCCTGTCCATGTCTGAGGTCTGCTTCCCATCGGCCCTCATAGACGGCGCCATCGTGATAGGTGAACTTCCCATAGCCGTGGCGCATGCTGTTCAACCAGCGGCCGGTGTAGGATTCCTTTTTGGCATAGTAAAACCTCATCTCTAGCCATGTGGTAAACCCAATAAATCGGGGGAATTATGGGCTGATTGTTCGATCACACTTGGGATTATCATAGACCATCTCCAATATCATCAGAAAATTATGTAAAAATCATCCCCAAATGATCCCAAATGCTAGGTTTCTCATTGGTACCACATGACATGTCCACAGAAATGCACCCAACGCCCAGAGCCTTGTGTCACTCCACGGTGCTTGTGCCATGCCAGTAGCGTTGATCAATGGCAATGTAATTGGAATTCCCAAAACGCCCGAGCGTTCGCCAAGCAACGTTCCTTCTCCTTGCATCATGCCTTCACAGAACTCACCTTCGTAGAAGCCGCCATCTGCGCAGTAGTAGGTGCCTGACCTGAAAATTGAAATGGGAGCCCTGCCCCGGTGACGTAACGCTTGTTTTATTTATGCACGTTTTTGTTTGTTTCTTTTTGAACATCAAATTTCTTGGAGTATCCAGCACCCTTGGCCAGCCCTTCACTGAGGCGGGTGCCCATGCCGAGCTCCGCGTTTGAATTGACCTTCCTGGGCGTCTTCCGCAGTGGTGGGAATGCATGGTTTGAAATTGGCCGGGTATCCCAAATACTGCATAGGCCCGGATGGTCACAATAAAGCAGCCTATGTAACCTCTGCCCCCCCCAAAAAAAGTGGCCTGCAGGCTTTTCAAACTATGACCCCTTCTGTGGATCAAAGCTTTCCAGGTTCCTCTCTTGCTTGGCCCAAAACTGCCAGATACTGCCAGGCAAGTCACATAAGAATCCCCGTTCGGATATTCCTGCACTGCGCTGCCATGGTCTCACATTCTTGCGGACATGGACCATGTTTTGATTGCTGGCACAATGGCAGGACCCAACCCATCAGCGTCCTCTCGGCTGAATCCGTTCAACAAGGCCATGGCGTCACCCCCCGCCCTCTGGCTTTCTTAGCCTTCTGGGGCACACCCTATGCTCCAACCACCAATCTTGCGACGAGGCAGCCAAATTCTGAGCTTTGGCCATCCAAACTGTGTCAAGCTGATGAGTTGTCAATCACCGGGCTCTCCTTTGCATGCTCCAACTCTCCAACAAAATACCCTGAAACATCCCTTCGCAGCCTCCGGCAATCTAGTGCGACAATAAACATCTGATTGAAAAGCAAGTGATGGTCCTTTCCAAACTGGTGAGTTGATCTGCCACAAGAGAAAACACTTCAGAAGGCATCAACACTGACGGTCTAAGAACAACCTGAGGAAGCCACGAAGAAGCACTTCACCAGCCTCCATAACAGCCAGCACAGCCGTCGCTCAACATCTGCCAGGGCTGCCAGGGGATACTTAACCCCTGCACTCCAATAGAAAATTTGCCAACAGCAGTGGGAACTCAGACGATGCAATGTCCAGCCATCAAGCAAGACTGAAGCTCACTAAGCTCCGTTTGTCCCAAAGCATCCTTGCACTGTCTCGCCAACTACTGGTACACTATCATACACTGGCCCGTCCATCTTCTGCAGGAACGGCCCAGAATGAAGGCTACAAAAGAGCTATATACAGCCCCACTTGGAAAGAAACAGGCCATGACATCGCCGGAGCTCTGGCCCAAGGCTCAGCTGATCTCAGCTGTCACGGCAGGCGCAACACTTGGAGCTGGGTGCAGCTGGGTGCAGCTGCAGCTGGGTGCAGCTGGGTGCAGCTTTCAACTGAGGCTTTCCTGGCTGCAGCATTGCAGCATCGCAGCGGGGCGGGGCGAGGCTCCAACTGAACCGCTGTGGAGAATCCAACTCATCCGACCATCAGACCGTTCCCTGCACGAACTCCACTGGCCATCTCATCACCCTATTGGCCTTAGGACAACAGCGTGACCAACAGCCGATGCCTGTCATGTTCGTTTCAGTGGCGCTCGCATGTGGATTCTGCGGCGCATTATTGCTTTCTTTGCATCAAGCACCTTTTTTCCCTGACCTTTGGCCTTGACCTTGCAATCCAACCGACTTGTCTGGAGGGAAAGCAAGAGGTAGAGTTTTCACATCCCCTATTGGTAGCTTCTGGAACCCCTAACCTTTCCCGAAAGCCGTTACCAGCTCCGTTCAGGGACAAAAACCCTTGCTGTTTGGCCGTCACTGTGGTTTAAGTTCCCAAAAACCGTTGGAGAAACACAATCTGAAAATGTCAAGGGATGCCCCAGAACAGGTATCTCTTTCGAAACTGGTGATAATATTTCCAAACTGCCTCAATTGGCCGACACGTCATCTTTGTCCGTCTTCTTCTCCCATCAGCCATCAGCCTGGACAATTTCAATGTGAGTTCAGCCAAATGTCCGGCCGTTGAACAACTCAATTTGTTACTCTGTTTGGTGTCTCACTCTCGCACTAAAAATGGGAAGAATGGGAAGAATGCGACGGCCCTCCACATTCTACCCTTTCCCCAGCATATCTCAAGGACTTCATCGCTGTCACAAAAAGAATGGCCAGGCGTGTCCGTTGGCGGGGCGCAAACTCCGGCAGCAATGGGGGCATTGCACTTCCAGATCTTCTCTCTCTGACTGATCCAAGCTATCAAGATTCAGCATCTAACACGGGTCGAAGAAAACTGCGTCAAGTCTCACAGAAAAATGGACCAGAAATGGACCAGAAATGGACCAGAAATGGACCAGTTGATAGAAAACTCCGTCACGATCTGTGCGTCGCCAAATCACCAAGTTCGAATTTCTCAGACCTCCTACAGGTCACCGCCGGGTTGGGAGGTCGGGATCGGCAGATGCACCGGATGGCAACCTCCCAGCCTGGGGCGTTCCCCGCGCCTGCCGCCCCAGCAGTGCATCTTCTGCAGCTCTCATTGCTTCCTCCCGGCTCGTGAAGCCGACTTTCCTACCTGGGCCAAGGTGGAGATCCTGGAGTCTCGGGGAAATGCTATGCTTAGATGCAACATGATAACATGATGCATCTTTCCAAGCATACATGTCTTTACACATCACACGTATATGCAAATGTTTGTATAGATGCATGTATGTACAATGCTTGTGGTTCCTCGAGGCACAAGCCGTGTGTTCCCCATTTTGGTTTCCACCGTGGGGGCGGAGGGGTCAAAGAGTTCGTTGGATGCTGCTTCCCGTACGAATGCTATGCCGGAAATGTTCTTGCCAGAAAAGTTGCTGCTGTTCCTGCTTCTTGGCTTTTGTGGCATAAAGAGCTTGAAGAGGCGTCTTTTGTGGTCCGCTCTTGAATTTTAGGCTTCTTATGGCTTCTTTGTTACCCTCCTCTTTTTTACTGCTGTTTTGCTTCGAAGCTTGGGGAGTCTGCTCTTGCTTCTTGCCCACTTTTCTCCTGTTGCTATTTTCTGAGAAGTGATAGATTACATACAGAATGGCGCGGCATTGGTTTTCTGACAAAGATATGCACGCACACACACACAGAGACATTATGTATATATATATATACTGTATGTTTTTATATGTGCATATACACATACATACGTATGTATGTAGGTATATACTGACAAATGCCTCTGCTGTATGAGTTCACATACTCTAAGCCAAAAGATAATCTCACAAAGACTCCACCCCTATGATAGGACATATACACTGACAAACGTAAACAACACAAATTCTGAAACAATGAAATGACCTTGCTGTTAGATGGAATGGGCAAAACTATGTTTGGCAGGCTTCCAACGAGATTCACAATATGTTGCAAAGCACATGGGGTTGTCAAGGAACCCTGACTTCAATTGCGACATATCCTATGGTAATTTAACGTAGGAATGAAAAATGGTCGTGCTTATGAGGTAAATCATCTATAAATAGGTAATTTTCCATAATTAGCCATGTTCAAATCACCGGATGGTATCATCCCACAAGACAACCACAAAGAAAGAGAAACCTTGATTTGACTTGCATGCACTGTGCCGAAATTAATTCTGCGCCAAAATATCCTCAAAACAACCTACAAAGAGAGCCAAAAGCACTGTGACACACAGTGAGGAACTGGGTGTCTATGAAAATGCGAGGAAGAGAGAAAATAAGTGGCCGTGGAACCTCAAGCCTTTACTCCGTATCTTCACAGATGTATATGTATGACTAGATGTAAGTAGATGTGCATATGCACGTGTTCAAATGTATGTAGATGCATGTAAATGTATGCATTCAGAATGCACACGTGTATCCATGCATACATGTATGCATGTAGTTGTACTTAGGTAATCTGGGCATATCGGTGGCTTTTTTATGTAAGGGATTAGGTAGCTATTGGGTAGCTATTGGGTCCCGACCAAGGCCCCAAGGCCGCTTCCAGGCTGAGGCGAGAACAAGTCTCCGAGATAAAGCCCCAAGGCCGGTGGCGGGTGCCTCGCTGGAAACGAGTGATGGTAACCTGCGGAGCCGCTGTAGCCAGGCCATGTGGGCCATGTGGGAGCTACTGTAAAAATGTCATGATGTGCATGTTGAGCATGGTCTACTTTTTTGTTTCTTGAGTTTTTCACTTTATTAATTTATAGAATCTAGTTGCCTATTTGCTTGTACATGTCTCTGTGTGTGTGTGTTTGTGGGCTACGGGTCAAAGCCCTGGTACTCTAATGAATATCAAATTAGCTGGCGAATGGACGTTCATTCCTCCAAGTATGGTTGCAGGTACATAATTAAACATCCCCTATATGATATATGCATAAATAATATATCGACATAATTGTTTGTCCACTGTCGCATGTTTGCATGCATTGGATTATCTCTATAGATGTATGCATGTATGTGCGTGTGGAGATATAAATATGTGTGTGCGTGTGCGCGCGTGTAAAAACTAGCATATACTATATACATCTAAATATAATCTATATACATAAATTGATGTGCGTCGATATCATGTGTCTGCGCATGTGCGGCTCAGGTCTGGAGTTTGTTGATAAATGCTTCTAATGGTGGATCATAGAGATGAACTGCTGGACCCAGCATTGCTCGGAATTCACACTGGCGGACTCCAACTTGGCACCAGGGAGCCATAGAACCATCCACTGCAAGTTTCCTTGGAGCCTGTACAAATCCGATCACTGAATCACGTTCTGCTCCACGGTACTCCTGGCAGGGCAAGGAATGATACAATTTAACCCTCCCTGGGTGGAAAAACTCCTTGGTAGCCAATGGGTTCCAGATCAGCCACAGATGGTGAATTGTCTTGCCAGTTCAATCCCAAGGAGAACTGCAGCTTCAAGGCAACTTTGAAATCACTGGGCTGCAAGGCGTGGAAATTACCAGAACTTGCCAGCCGGGTCGGAGCTAGCAGCGGAGTTGCTGGTTGCTGCTGGTGGCTGGTGATGCAACTGGTTGCCGCCAGGGGGCAGCCATGGAGCTACTGGATGGAGCCACCGAGGTGTTTCCATCGCGCGCACTTCTCCCATCGCCACGGGCGTCGCCCCGGGCGTCGCCCCGGGCGTCGCCGCGGGCGCTGTGTTCGCCCTGATCTCCCATCTGAGGCCTCACAGGGAGGTGTCCAACCAAGGGAATCAATCATAGGGGAAACTTATGAAAATCTTCAGATAATCTTCAGTATGCAGGGCAAGTGGTTTTCCAGCAATTGAGGGCCCAGGTGCGGAGATGGGGACGGCGACGGTGGCAAGGATGGCGCCGGCGAGGGTGCCGGCGAAGGCGCTGGCGACTCGGCGGCGGCCTTGGGGGCAGGGATAACACATACAGATTTTGGTTGTTCATTTCTAAAAATCAGGTGATATGTTGATTAAATGTGATCAATATAGAGAGGCTCCGGATTTTTGAGAGGTTAAACAAAGGTTGTTTGGATACAATTTCCCAGCGATGACTCTGGTGATTGGTACCAGCTAAGACCAACAATACTAACCATATAATGCTGGAAACACAACCACCGTGGATGCAACCAACAATTTATAGGCCAACGCGAAATTGCTCAACTATCAACAAAGGATAAAATCTCCCTAAAAATCGAGGATGTTCGCTTGACAATTGATGGGTTCGGTTCTTTCACGGCTTGTACCAGGCTCCACCTGTGCGAAGCGCCACACAGATGCAAAGCGCGGGGCACAAGAAATCCATTTGATGCCTCGGTTCGCCCAACAAGGAAGCATGTTGTCACATGTGAAGTAAAATGAAGTATATAAATAGGCAGAGCGTGGCCACCCAAAAAAGCGCGAGTCAATCCGCGCGTCCCAGTAAAGTGGAACCCGGCTAGACAAAGGTGGGCACAGCAAAACAAGACAGACCACAAAGTAGAAGAGTAGAAGTTAGAAAATCGGTACGCATTCTCAAAAGAAGTATGAAAATCCTCTGACTGCAAAACCAGACTGGTTCCTGGCCCCGAAGAAGGGATCGTCGGATATTAGGGTTGCCTTTGCTTTGAGGGCAAAAGACCCGAAATACGACATAGATTCATGACTTAAATATCATCCAATTTAGCCAAAGGAAATTGATTTTTTAAAAAAATGCCTATGGAAAACCATACGTATGTTCAATATATTCATAGCATCAGTAGATCGATAGATCGATGGCCAAGCTACGCCCTGCAGGTGCCGCAGCTCCCGCAGGTGCGGGGGCAGCTTCCGACTGGCGCGGTTGCGGATAACATTTTGGAACCCAAAATCCGTCAATTCATGAGGATCTAACCAACGTAAATGGGGATATAACATGATATAAACGATACAACATGATTTTTTTGTACATAGGGATGCGGCCCAAAATCCATCATTGGATAGTTTTGCTCGTTAATACTGGCTTTATGCCCAAAATATCCCAAATGACCGATTTGCAAGATCCAGTGGTAACCTAATTGACATCCCTGAAAATTCGCCATTGGATGTCCGTAGTCAGTAGGATCTTCAGAATGATCCAGTAGGTGAACCATTGTGAGTCCACCCAAAACAGGTCCCAATAGGCCCACCTTTTCGGCTGCTGGAGAATCCCGATCTGCCTCCCTTAGCAAGATCAACCAGGAGACCAATCCGTCAGTTGCAAAGGAGATATCACCAGTGGAAAAAGGATTGTATGATATGATTTAGGGTACATAGTGAACAGGTATAAGCATATGACTCATATGACATCATCTGACTATATAGTATAAACATGTATAAACCACTATTTCATTTAACGAACACGAACGGAGATATGATATAACCCACCAACAAAGAGAGGAAAGCAAGTAGCAAGCCTTCATTTCATGGGGATTTATAGCTGACAAACAGAACCAGAAAGGATTGCCGCCAAGTGGCGTAACTGCAGTAGCATTAGTTACCGCCTCGGCTCATGAGCGGTACTCCTTTGGAAAATGTTGTCTCCAGGGTGCTTAGATTCTTAGACAGTTCGTAGCTACTGTATGTGGTGGACCCCCCAACCAATGCCATCTCCTTATAACTGGATTCTGACATGTTTTGATCATTCCTAAAGTTCCTTAAAGTCCGGTTCCTGATCCTTAAAGTGTTCCTGACTAAGATGACAAGGCCGAGAAACATCATCGGAATCCTGCACAGTTGCGCGCTTCTCCTTGTCCATCGGACGCTTCCCTGCCGGGGCCGTGGGGTCAGCTTCCACCCGTCTCCACCTGGGGCTGTAAGGCCCTGGGGCCCTGGGGGGCCCTGCCTGGGTTCATCAACGGCGCGCGACCAAAGGCCACAGTGGGAGGAGCTGGCACACCCACATGCGACAACACTTGCTGAGCTTCTGCTGAGGCCGCCTGCAAGTTCGCTTGCAATAAGTGGGCCAGGCGATGCTTGTGATGTCGATACCGAAAAATTTGGAACACACTGAGTGGGCCAGTTTGGTATACCATCTATCTTCGTTTGCCTGACCTAACCTAACTGGATTTCAATTGAGGGTACTGCTCTATCCAAACTCCCAACATCACTTCCCCGAACGAACACATTCAGGCGGGACGCCACTGATTGATCCAGTATCCAAAATGTGCTAGCCACCCCCCGGTGGCTGCTCCCAGTGTAGCTGGGGGCTACTGCAAGTTTTCTCTTCATGAAACTCTTGGACCAAATGCTCATCCAAGTCGCATCTGCGTGTAGCCAAGACAGCACCTTGGCTCATTGGATCCGCGAATGGAGAAGCACAGAAGTTTGTCGATCCATGTCCCATGGAAAAACCACCCAACAACCGACCGATTTCGGGTGATGACGACGTCACATGGATCGGCATGTATAGAAGGACCTGAATATCCACATCCAGTTGGAAAAAGCCTACCAGTACCAAGAAATGAATGCCAGGTACAGTACATATCCAGTACATTACAGTACAATATACATAGGAAACCACGATCTCACATGGAAGCCTAAGGTCGGCAAAAAGCCGCCCAACGAAGGGATCTTGACATGCCAAGCATGTGGGAGATCGTGGAGATGGAAAGACCGGACCAACAACCTCCCAAAAACGATTTGTAGACCCCTACTTATGAACACCAAAACCTTCCTTTGCAACAATCCGCGTCATCAAAGGAATCCAGTGATCAACCAGTCGTCAAACGTAGATTGTATGGCAAGCAATCAGTTGATTGTGGCACACCCAGTGCAAGTTCAACCTTTAAACCTGATCCAACTCGTCACACACAAGATGAAGCTTCTGATGTGTCACGCAGGATGAGATGCCACTGTGAGGAGTCTCACAGCTCATTCTGGTTCACTCCGACAAGTTCTAGCTCTTGCTATCTTATGATCTTCAACAACAATCGTAAGGTGACTTGGATCAAGACTTTGAGTAGGTTTGGAGTTTAACCTGCTCAGCCACCTTCCATCCCCCGCATTCCCCCGCTGCCCCGGCTGACGCCAAGCAACATTTCCCCAGCCGGGTGCGTTGGCGGCGGATTGCACAGGGCTCCCATGGCTGCTGCCACCTGGAATCACCATCTTTGTTGCATCGCTGGGCTAAGGCCCGGATTCCTAACATTCGGATGGGAATTGTTGGAAACATCAACACCACAGCTATGCAAATCACCATTTTTACCTCAATCATCGAACTAAATGCGCCATGTTCCAATATGTTTCCTGGAGGGCTGGAGGCTAGATCCAGCTAGATCCAGGTAGATCCAGCTGGTCCACTCTCCAGCCTTCGGCCGGGATCTTGGCTGCGCAGGACGTGGCCGGGGCTTCCGGGAAGGCAGCCAGGAAGCTGGGGCCCATGGGGCCCAGCGGGGCAGGGCCTCAGCGCTGATGAACTGGTGGAATTTACATGGCTCTGGAGGGAAAATTTGGAAGAAACCAATGGTTTCAATGTTCAACTTTGATTTTTGGGGGGTTCCTATCATTCTTCCCTTCAACCAATTCTGGGAGATATTCACCAACAAGCCATGGGGGAAGTTCCTCGCATTTTGCCCAGAAAAATGTGGAGACTTCGACCAACGCAAAGGTGCCAGAACCGGGGGTCATTGTCAAAACAGAATGGGAGACCTCATCGGAAACCACCACATGCAATAGTGTCTATCATTGGACAGCGGCGAACAAGCATTTTCCCACTGCCATCTGCCTGCAGTGGTCCAACTTGCTGAACAACTATATAATGTGTCCAAATCCGACAGGCAAACATGCCAACTGCAGCTTGAGGTGAGCTGATTACTGTAGCCTGCTGGGGTGCTCCCCTGACCAGAAACACCACAAGGTGATGCACCCGCATACTATCCACACATGCCGAAGAGAATACATCGACCCAAGGCACCGATTTCATCATCTGGAAGATCCTGATGAAGCGTTACGTACAACTTGCTCCCAAGGGGCCCTCCCCAAATTCAAGACACAGTTTCACAACCCCATGCATGGCAGGCTCTCTCTCTCTCTCTCTCTCCCTCCCCCCCGACAAAAGTGGATAAGAAAATGTCATATTCCTATTCGAGCCACATCAAAAACGAATACGAACTTGCGGAAGCTCTGAGACAGCCAGAAACTGGGCCAAAATGGGCCCAGCAAATTTGATACAAATTTGTGGTCAGGAGAACTCTACCTCCACATAGCACCAGATCTTATTCCCAGGCTCCGGTCGATCCTCAGCATCACCAGGTTCCTCATTCTCTCCAGAGGTGGCCCAAATGGCGCTGAGCCAGGGATGCTCGATGACATCATCCAAGCTCAGTCGATGTTCCGGCTCATGTTTCAACAAGCCCAGAAGCAGCTCCTGAGCCTGCGCCGCTTGCGCCCAAGTGCGCCCAAAACACTGCAGATTACCGTAGCAAAGGAGGGTCTGGGTCATTTTTTTGCGTGAAAAAGATTGATGGTTTTATTCATTCATGATTCATGATATAAATTTTGTTTTATTTATGCGCACATATTTATATATATATATATATATATATATATATATATATATATATGTATGTATGTATATATGTGTATTATATATGTGGATAGTATCTTTGTGTTAAGTATTAACACACACACAGATATATATATATATATATTATATACATGTGTAT
>Ga0126342_10008728_pt1 | contig 18161 bp, 10 predicted proteins | sample Cyp1metagenome_FD_92528 | JGI IMG/M metagenome (GOLD analysis project Ga0126342, IMG submission 92528) | Coral microbial communities from Lord Howe Island, Old Settlement Bay, Australia - Cyphastrea 1 metagenome | ecosystem: Host-associated > Invertebrates > Cnidaria > Coral ... | reverse complement strand
TATGCCAGATAGAATGCCAAATAGAATGTCAGAAGATATGTCAGATAGAATGCCAGAAGATGTGCCAGTAAGAACATGTATAAATGTCATGGTGGGGATCACACGAAGTAAAGTAATTTTAAATAACTGAAGAAAAAAAACGGGTTTTTGAAAAACAACCTACAAATTTGTGGGTTCTTGATGCGCTAGGTATATATATATAATATCTCTGTAACATCATGGCACACGTCCCCTTTACATTGACTCGCAACAGGTGAGGCCCTGAGTCCGTGTAAGGTTTCACCCCATCATACACTTAGCAAAGCGAAACACCTTTGCTTCAGACGCGTAATTTCTGATAATTTCCTTGATTTCCTATGGTCTCCATGTGTCTTCATTCCTTATCTGCAAGGCAATGCCTCTGCTACCTAACATCCAATCATATGCAATCACACCATGTCGCACCACCAGTCTCTCCCCAACCTTCAAATGCTCCAAACGCTCGAACAGCTCAGCCCAAAGCTTCACCTTCAAAGGCTAGAAACAGTGCCTTCAACTTCGATACCGGTGCAGTTCAAGGTCAAGAAATGTCAAGAACCTTCCCAGCAACATCCAGAAATCATAAGAGACACGAAAAGCGAAGGCAATGCCAAGCACTTTCAGAATACTCAATTAATTTGAGTAGCCATGATTGGTCCGTTCCTTAAAGCAAACCTGTTTCCTAACAGGTGACAGGGAAAGCGCGATTTCAAACTTTTTGTGACCCCGGTCACAGCACTCAAGTATACTCACCATCCGGGGAATGTCGGAAACCATCGAAGCGAACCCAAAAAGCCCTGCATTCGACACAATCCTACGAGTACAACACATTAGACACATATGGCAACATGTGGCTTTTCATTTTGCAACATGTGGCAACGGCAACAAGGCATCCCAAGATGGGCCTGAGCGAAATGCATCGGCCGCGCCAAGCTCAATCGCCGGACCAGCTCAGCACGCCACTCCAAGGCAGCACAACGTCCCTGCGAGATCTGTGATACGTTGCGACAGGGTATAACAAATCACGACAGTCGGTTGGTAGTTGTTTTGAAAATCTTATAAAGTACTTATATATATATATATAAACTGATTTCTTTAATATATATATATATGTATGTGTGTGTATACATGTGATATATAAATAGTATTAAATAGTTTTATATATTGATTTCTTAAATACTGATTTCTTATAAATATAGTTTTATATATGTGATACGTTAATGCGGGAATCTGAAAGAGTAGACCTCCTCTGACGCTGCACTGCAATGCCAGGAACCTGGGAATCTGGCCTCGAACTGGAAGCCCAAAACGCACAGGAGGTTCAACGCCCTCACCTGCGGAACAGGATACTCTGAGCTCGGAGCTCCATCTGTGCTGTGCATTGATAACTTGTGATACACGAGTGTCTCTGTGTGGCACAAGCGTGGTGTCAACAACTTAGCATTGGCCAACGTTGGCCAACATTATGGAAACGGTTCAAATGGCAAAATCCAGGCGCAGCTGTCGTCTATGCCACAGTTTCCGAATTCATACTATCCACAAACAACGAATAGAATACGAATGGATACAAAGAGCAGAAATGACTGCACCACAACGACAAATTGGTTGCCTCGGGTGGGGACAAAGGCAGTTCTCCTGCAGTAGGAGTGACGGCTGCAGCCTTGTAGCGGTCTCGTAACGCCTCACCCAAAGACTTTGCAGATTGACTGGAGGTACTGGAAGCAAACATGGACAGCTATGACAGCTATCAAGGATTGACTGGAGGTACTGGAAGCAAACATGGACAGCTATCATCAGCTATCAAGCAGGAAAATTCAGCTGTGGGTGCTTATGAAATCTTATGAATGGTTGTACGAGATTGTGCCAAGGCCTCATACTCTGGGAGAACCACAAAATGGACACCTCAGATCCACTGCAACAAACAAGACTTGGCATCCTTCAACTAGATTCTAGATTCTAGATGCGTGGGACACTTTTCTTTGAGGGGAGTAGCCCATGCAACATATTGCAACATATCAAAACTGAAGTTTTGACATTCTGTGTGTGTGTATGACCGATTATTCTTGATGCTAGGGTTTTTTCTGATCAATCAATGTACACACCATCGCACACTGAGAGGTGAAGAGATGGCATTTACAATCTGTACATATCTCATTTTTCCCAAGTTCCTGGGCTCGAATGATTTGCAGTCTGTAATGACAAACGTCTCTCATCTTGACAGACAACTGATAAGTGGAACTTATCAGCTGGATCCTATTTCAGCCTTGAACGACCTTTAGTTGCAAAGATTTGCAAAGTCACAGTCACAGGCTGGAACTTCACTCAATTCCCTGGATGATAGGATGACAAACCATTTTGTTCGATCAAACTAAAATGTAATGAAATGGAAACATGCTCTCAAAATCTTTCAAATAAGATCAAATAAGATCAAATTTGTCAATAAGTCTCCTCCCTTCACCTTCTGCATCACAACAAAAAACTAACCAAGAACATACCTGAACTTATGGCATGAATTTGAATTGGAAGCCCCACATGAAGTGAACAGCTCTAGCCCAATATGCTCAGTACCTGCACTGCCTCCCATGGTTGAGCCAAGATTGGAGTCACGCCCCGCTTACTTTCAGGAAGTTCATGCCGCATCATGAAGCTACGCAAATTTACTTAGGGCTTGCTTGCCAAGTTGCCATTGCTCCATGTGACCTTTCTCTCAATTGAAGTCAGAGTTTCCTCACAAGACGCTCTGAAACAGAAAAACATTTCATTGCCATACCAATACTATACCAAAGCTTTTATTTTTTTCGCTAAAACTTGCAACTTGACTTTCCGAACTCATGGGGTCGATTCACTGGGGTTTTCAAAAGTCCACTGCGTCGCATCACTGCAATTCTCACTGAGCAGCTGGAGTAGCACAATGCGGACTTATAAAGCAGTCATCCCTTCCCCCTAATACTAGGCCCCCCTTCCCCCCTAATAATAAATACCTGGAGTAATATTTAGGATTTGGGTGAGAAGCGTCCGCCTAACAATGAAATTGAAACCTCAATCAAAAACAACTCACAGTTTCCACTGCTAAAGCAATCAAATCTTGAAATACCAGTACTGCAAAAAAAAGAATTTCGAAGCTTTTCCCCTAATAATCAAATCAAACCCTAATGCAAGACTAAAATGTTCCATTTCAAAATCAATCAAATCTTCAATCACGGTTTCTTATTATTTAAATTAAATCAAATCAAAATATTGCCAAATTTCAAATCTTGTACTACACGTATATGATTAAATCACAACCTTGACGGAAAAACAAAAAAAACTAAAATTAACCCTAATAAATAACAAACCACCACCAACCAACTGGGTCTATTTATTAAAGGGTGAAACCCTCAAATGGAACCTTGATTTTTCAATGGCTATCTAAAGGGTATCAACAAAAAATCAAATTGGCCAACCTTACATTTCCCGAAATTGGTAATGGACCCTAGTTCTCAGTATTTGGGGGACCTTTAGTAATAGGGGTAAGGGATCAATTGACTTGCTGACAGGAAGTCTGACAAAATGGCAAAAGTAGCTTCTAAAATTGGAAACAAAGCAGATTCTCCCACTAATAATATGCTCCAAACATGTCGCGTTCGTTTTTTGGTTGCACGCTGCACGTTTAGCCAAGTTTCTACCAGCTGGGCTTTCTCGTTCGACAGCTTCGCACCACCTGCAAAATCTACTTGGGAGTGGAATGAGGTGAGGTGGCTAGGCTGAAGCACACAGTGTCAAAACATGGGGTCCAAAAAAATCAAGAGTTGAAGATTGGTTCAAGTTCAGGCCAGACTGCTAGCTTGTAAATCATAAAAAATGATGTATGTGTTTGGTATCGATCTAAACAGTCCCCTACTTAATACCGTTCTGCTTCTCAGCTGGGCAGCTTTGAAACCATTTCCGTCCCTTCCCGTCCGAGTCTTTCCAAATGCCTAAGCAAACAGCTTTATCTGGTTTCAATGGTTTCCTTGGCCCCGGAGCCTTCCTGCCAACGTGCAGCAGCAGCCTGAAGACTTCAACAAGATTCAACAAGTCAACATACAAACAGGAAATGGGTGGATCATGAGCACAAGATAGTGGTTTAGTGGTTTAGAGATGTTTAGAGGCGTTCTTCCACTCTGCGCCAGGGATCGCAATGACCAACCCCGTCAAGCTTGTCGCCAATCCAATCATGCTGTTTACCTTGCTGTTTGGGGAAACGGTTACCATATACAGCCACTCGCCATTGCCTACAGGGCCTACAGCAGGCTGCCCTGGAGCTTTTGAGTTCATGTCAGGGGCTTGTCCAAGAATGTCAGGGACCAATTTAGGTTCCAAAATGTTCCAAATTAGAAGCACGCAAAGCGTATTCAAAAAGAATTCATGCTATTGACTGAGTGACTATGCACCATTTAATGGTCTGTTTGGTCTGTCATCTCCAACATTCTCCACCAACAAACTGGCCCACACCCGGTAACCGGGCCTCGTAGACTGGATCTCGCATGCCATGTGCAGCCAAGGTGTGCAGGGTGAACTCAAAGTGATCCGCCAAGGGTGTGCTGTATCCTTGGTGACGAGCGTCACAGGACGCATCAGGATGCTTCCAAAGTTCAGCAAAGAGCTGGGGCATCTCACGGTCCAGGACCTCCTGTCCTGCTTGAATGGGCGCCGTGGCACGGAAAATCATGACATCCTCAGTGCAGTTTCTGCAGTTTGATCTTGGTCATATTTCATGATATTTCGCATTAGTGGCGCTTGTATATTCTGAGGGCAGCACTCCAATGAAAACATGCGCACAATTTGGCCTCTCACACTGATGCCGCTGATGATGACTCTCTCAGTCGACCAGTCAAAGCCTAGTTGAACTAAGCCGAATTATATGAGTATGATATGCTCCAAAAACAGATCCACTATCAAGAGTGGCACTCTTGTATACTCTTGTATCAAGGAAACGATCTTCCACACGCGGCATCTTGGCCAAAGGAGTCCAAAGGACTGGTTTGCTACTTCCTGTCTACACACCGTTGACGCATGTTGACGCTGAGGCCCTGGCATTCCATCTGACTCTGTTGCGTGATTGATCTTGGTATGCAACTGTGACACGGCTAGTCTATGAATGCAATACACTGCTGATACTTAGGCAGCACAGAAAGAATGTGAACAATAACAACATAATCACACCACACAAAAAATAATCCTATCTCCTTGCTCGTTGTGGATCGTTTTGGCACAACTGCAGGATAACCATCGACCATGGCAGCCATGGTGTTACGACCAAGATGTGCCAAGATGCCATGGGTGGCCACAGCCAAAGGCCAAGCCCTGGAGCAGGCAAGTTCGAGGTGGGATGTTTTCCAGGCCATCGATGTGCCTCAGAACTTCACCCCAAGAAGCTTCGACACTAAAACCGCGGAAAAGCATGGACCTTATATTGGATTATGTTTCATAATGAAATACCGTAATAGAGTCTTTAATAGAGTACATTAGAGTACTTCATAGATCTTCATAGTACTTCTGTAGGTTAGGAAGAACTAATCTGAATCAGTCTGAATTCATTACCTATCACATCGCCCTTGGAATTCGGCTGTTTTCCCTAGGGCTTGATTCTTTAAGGGACCAAGCGGTGTCACCTTAAAGGATTGGAGACCGGGCCAAAATAGGCCTTAAAGAATTAGGACCGGCAAACAAGGCCTTAAAGAATAGGCAAACATAGGCAAACGCTCGTCCCCTTAAAAAATTGGTCACGCTGTGTGAGGTGGAATTTTGACAGTTTGATTGGGGGGTAATCTGGCTTGATGAAGGGATCAAATGGATGATGAATGATGATGGATGGAGGGACCAATGTTTGGGGGACCAATGTTTGGGGCACCAATGCTTGGAGGAGGGACCACCGGTCTTTTTATTTCTAAGGGATTTAGCAGGGTTTAAAATGGTTTAAACATGTTTGGCCCAAAAACTAGTGGAAAATGAGCAGCTAGGCATAGTACAATAGCTAGGCCACTGTTTTCTCAAATCAGAGCCCGTGTCCACACGACCTGTGCAACAGCTACCTCCATTTCCCTAGGGATTCCCCAGGCTAAATCGCCACTGAGTTTTTTTTTCTTTCTTTTGGAGCACCAAGATTTGGAGGAGGAACCACTGGTCTCCTATTTAAGGAATTTATCAAAACATGGTGGAAAACAACCGGCTAGCTTGCACGACCATGACACTTCATACACAACCCCCCAGCTCCATAGATATTACCAAATCAGCATCAGGTATATACGGTATTGTACAGTATGTATCAGTATGTAATGTTTTCAGCAGTAATGTCAAGTGAGGATTAATAAACCCCGCCCGATTAATCAACCACCATTGCCCAAAAAAAAATGAAATTTAAAAACAGGTGGTCCCCCCTGATTGATAAACCGGTGGGCCTACCCCCGATTAATCAACCACCACTTCGGAAATCCATTTTTTTAATCTAAAATTCTTCCCCATTGATTAAGTATCAAACCTGATGAAATCCAATGGAATATGATGAGATTCATGAGGTTTTAAGTATCAAATCTTATGACTCAAGCCATATCCAATTTTTTATGGTTCAGAGTTGCTTATTATTAAGGGGTGTTCAAGAAAATGACCTACAAGGTAGAGTACCGACCTTCTGGGGGGGGGGTTAATAATCCGGTGTTGGCATTACAGTGATGTCACAACGCCAGCAAGAAATGCTACCAACGATAGCGCCTGCACGACAATGTGCCAAACCCCATTTCCAGCCTTAAAAACGTAATTCTTTTGTCTTTGAAAACCCCGTCCCTTAAAGAATCCCAGGAAATTCTTTAGGGAAAATTCCCAGGAGGATCCTATCACCAGGGAATTACAAGATCAAAGACCTTCAGCAGGAATCTGCACCCTCCCACATCCAGACTTGAGTATTTGACGTTGTGCTTCACTACTCCTGAGCGACAAAAGACTCTAAGATCTTTGAGGGTTCAAGACATGCTTGGGCGTCGGATTATATAATAGGGGAAGTAGTTGGTGGGAGCAAACACAAGACAAATCTGTTTAGTACTTTGTGACACTTATTTTTTTTAATGTATATATATATATATATGTGTGCGTGTGTCTTGTAATTACCTTATTTGTGGTATATGTCCGCATCTAGCTACGCTAGTTTGATAAGAACGGCACCTTTTCAGCCTTTGTGGCGTCCTCGCAGGCGTAAGAAGAGTTCATCCCCAGCTGCACCCTGCGGCATGGGCAGCGCAAAGTCATCGCTGCGCCATGTATGTGGTGTCCATCGAGCTCCGTGGCCCTGCCAGGCACATTCCAAGGACTCAAAATGGCTCAAAATGATTCAAAAAAATGAAGAAAATTCAAGAAATTAAAATTGAGAGAAATAGCAAATGGATGCAAATGGCGAACGGAGGAAACGGAAACAGTCTGAACATGTGCACCATACGTACCATGCTTGGACAATCCCGTGAATGAAGACTAAGTTTGGCTCCGGACTGCCAAAAAATGCAGAAAGCATGTGTCCAAAGTTCCAGAAAGATTGAAGGCAACGAGCATCAACAAGCAAATGAGAAGTTATGACATGTTATGACTGTTTCTGACCTTGCTGTGAAGGTCACCGCAAACGTCCCCTAGCGTCTTCTTTCTAGCAACCGCAGGTCCCGCCCTGGCACCTGCCCATCGAAAAGGCTAAACACATCTTCCACACACTGAGCATCGCAATCCATGCATCGCTGATACAAACGGCGGGTCAGCACTTCCTGCGCCAGGATCAAACCCTGAACAACTTGCGACACAGTTTCCCACTGTAGCCGGTCATAGTGTTGCAATTTTCACCTATAATATCATAAATATCATAAACTATACAGTATATGACTCATTAATGAAGAAAACCATAGAAAAGCCAAACTTCAAGCATGTTCCGAGAATACTTAGAGCTCAGAAACGCTCAACATTCCATGCTCTGCCTCCAAAAAGGCCATATCAGCGTGGTACTGCCAATCTTGATCTCCAGGGCGAATCAGCTCAATCGGACGTGAGGCAATCAGCAGCTCACCCTCGGCAATATTGGCCTGGCCGATTGCTGTGCCCAGTATGCAGAACAAAGCAATCCTGAGGCATCATGGGCATTTGTGATTCCCAGTCCTTTGGATGTCCCAATCGTGATTGGGAGATGATTATAGATGATATTGGATTCATAAACACAACATGTCCATGCAACGCTGCATTGTTAAGCTCCGAAATAAATCCCATAATAAGTAATAAGGCAATAACATTTCTGAAGCTGGCGCGCAGCTTGAAACCCTCCATGCTCCCAGCCCGTGGCTGCTGCCTTTGCTACCAGCCCTTGGCCACGGCCCGGAAGGGCTTTGCGCTCCAGTTTTGCAGACTCGAACCTGTTGAGAAACAAACCTGTTTGCAAACTCTCGAGAAACAAGGATAACGAAGGATAAACATAAATACACTTAAAATCACTTAAATACATGGTAGTAAAATGTAGTAAACAAAGATAAACAAAGTATCAATATGAAACTTCCTGGCCTCAAGGGACCCATGTCGTCCGGGACAATGATGTGTTGCATGACACTGGCGCCACCTCAAACATGGAGACCATGGTTATTGCAAGTTATTGCAAGTTATTGCAAGTTGAAGGTGTTGGCTGCACTGTTTTGATGTCCCTACTCGTCGCATCCGTCACATGGAAAGGGAAGCTGTTGCCAAGCCACCCATGAGCTGTAGCACGTCAAAACTGCCAAATGCTTGCCTGGCGGCATCTGGCAGCTGCTGCCAAGAAGTTGTTTAGGGAGAAACATGTTGCAGCCATGACTAAGCCCATGGGCTCAGTCATAGGCCATGGGATTTAAAAATATGGCAAAGAATCACATATTGTTTGAAAGTATGTTGCACAAGGCCCTGCCTTGCACCTAGGTCGATAAACATCGGAAAGTTTGGGGCGATGTTGTCACGGGTCCACTGCAAAACTCCGGGCTCCTGTGGCTTACAATGACAAATGCAGGCAGGGATGAATATGATGAATACTATTGAAATCTATTGAACAATTATACAATCATATTGATAAATATTGATAAATATTGATAAATATTGATAAATATTGACGAGTTTGCTTTTAACATGTTGACCTCAAGAATGAACGACTGTTCTGCATCAGGACCTTGGTCCACAAGCGAACTCGAAAAGGAGCGCCTCTGTGGGGAACATTGGGGAACCATTCCAAGAGTCCTCAACAGCCTTTCTTGCTTCCTTCCATGCACCCATCTGAGCGAATGCTCGTGCACGCAAGCCGCCACCACTGGGGTCTGCTAGAAGAGAACACTCCTGAACATCAGGTTCTGGATCGTGCCGGCTCAAATCTCTCCGTGTTGCAGCCATCCACTTCTAGTTTACTTCTATATAATTGGATAGGGTTCAGTCACATGAGTTTAATTCAAGGAGTCATTAAAACGATAACATCAAACGTGGAACGATGGCCGGTTGGAATTTTGGACGCAGCAAATCCTGCTCACTTAGTGAACCAACGGTGAAACTCAAGTGAAACATTGATTCTGAAGGAAAGCCAGCAGGTTGCTGATTCTGAATAGGTCAGCTCAAAAAATGATCGCTCCCAGCACATGTGAGATACAAGCCATTACCAAACTGCTTATCTAATAGGATTTCAAGCCCTGCTGAAACTCACAGTTCCTTTATGATCCTTTATGTCCCACTGTTGAATCATTTGGACCTTAAAGCAACCTGCTCCTGGCAGCCTCAATATGCCTCAATAGGATGGCAACGGATGGCTGCCCTGGCTGTATTCTTTGTACTTTCCTTCTCTTGCAGATGCGACTCGTACATTGGGGGCATTCCCTTTTCGCTTTGCTCGACCTTGCTGTGGTGGACGTGGTGTCGGTGGTGACTGCTCCTTTGCCGTGCTAGCCGTGCTAGCACGCATGTTGGAGCCATCCTCCAGGTCACTGAAGCTGTGGAAACCTTGGGTTGTCCAAATGGATGGAAGCTGTTGGACACCATCAGCAGGACCAGATGGACCAGATGTTTCTCTCTGTGGATTTTGTGCTTTGTGGCTGTGTTGTATCTTGGTTGTTGAGGTGTCACACCGTTCAATCCAACTCACATCCTTTGTTGCTTCAACTGAGTTGCTGGGGTCACAAGAGCCCTCCAAAGGCAGCGGTTGACTGCTGGTCGAGGCTTTTCTGGTCTGATGAGCTTCTTCAATCTCTAGCACCAACTCAACAGACTCATCAACTGGATCTATGACATTTTCGAAGCGAGCAAAGTTCACTCGCCCAACCATTTCTGGCTGCTCTGAAGGCCTAGCCTCCCGTCGCCACCGTCCAGCCCACAACCAGCAGCGAAGTGTACAGCCGGGAGGGCAGCTCAAAAAGAAAGAACAAAAGCCCTGACGTGCACCTGCGCAACCTTTGGGGTAGAAGACCAACTGCATGCCACCAATCCCAGCTGCTTGGAAGGCCGTGCTTCGAACAGCTTGTTCCTTGGCGAAGGTTTGGAAGAGCAAGGGCCCATTCTCCAACCGCCACTGCACCCTGCGGATTGCTCTTGACCGCATCACATCCACCTTCTTATGCAACTGATCCAGAACGACTCTTCCTTGTGACTGCATGAGCTCGTAGAGACGGTGATTCAAATAGCGCTGGACAGAAAGTGTACCATCCATTGGGCCACGTGGGTCTTCTCCCCCGGCCATGGGGTTACACCCTCCTCCTGCATCTGCAGTGCTCTCTACAAGGGACTCGTGGATCTCCATTCCCAGTCGCAAAGTGCCATCTACAGATTTCTGCTCGATGATGGATCCCATGCGCTTCAAGCCACATGGTGTTTTGCCATCGAAGCTGTGGCGCAAAATCACTGACTCTGTTCCAAGGAAAAGACGGAAAACCAACTGCAAACCGGCAGGTGCCCACAGGTACAATGAGCATTGGTTGCCAGTGGTTTCTTCTTCATCTCCACCCTCCCCAGGGCCAGATTTTCGCGTGTGCGCTCGCAATTCCAGCTGCAAGCCACTGGCGCCTGCAGCCTCAAATGCTGGAGAAAAGAATCCCGTTTGGGCATCTCCAGCCAGCGCAGGGTCATCAACTTGGCCATGGTCTTGCAGCCTCTCCAGTTGTTTGAGGGTATCCTCCTGCAAACACCATTCCACTTGCCGAGTGGACAAGCCTGACACACCAGCGCAGAATCCGTTCAATCGAGTTGTCTCTCCTTGCAAAAGTTGGATGTCTGCACGGCTTTCTGCAAGCACTGCAGCGGACCTGGCTTCAGCCTCGCGTCGAGCACTCTGCAAGTCTTCAGCATCTTGTAGCTGCACCTGCTTGAGGTCCTGACAGCTCTCTTTCAACTCTCCATCCAACTTTTTCAACTCAGTGTTCAGGTTCTCTGCAAGGGTTTCCCGATTCTTTCTTTCACTGGCTTCAAGTTGCTCTGTTTTTTCACGGGTCTCATCTTCAACCTTCTGAAGCTTCTCCTGCAAAGACTTCTCTAAAGCCTCCTGTTTTTGCTTTGTTTCTTCCAGCACTGCCTTGCACTCGGCCTCCAAGGCATCTCGTGTATCCTTCATATTCTTTTCAAGCTCATCAAAGGTCTGCTTCATACTTTCCATCAAGCTCTTCTGGAGTTTTTCTAAACCTTCATTCATCTCTCCACGCACTGTCTTCTTGGCTCCCTCCAGCTCCTTCTTCGCCTCATCCTTGGCATCTGTGGCGTCCTTACGAGCTGCCTCCAAGGCGTGCTTCTGCAAGTCCTCGCGAGCCTTCTTGAGCTCCTCCATCTGCTCTTCCCTTTGCTGTTTCTGCATGTCCTGAAGAGCCTGATAGTTTTGCTTTGCCAACTCTTCAATGCCAGAAACGCTTTTCTGAAGGCGATCACTCTCTGTCACAAGCTTTTGGAGCCCCTCAACCTGATCCTTCAAGCTCTGTTGCATCTGTGCTTGCTGCTCATGCAGCTTTTGCAGCTCATTCTCCTGCACCTGCATCTTGTTTTTCTGTTCCTGACCTTCTGCCAGCAACTCCTGAACTTGTCTACCAAGGCCGTGCTCCATTTTTTTGAGACTGGACTGATTCGCCTTGTCTCTCGAATCTGCTGCTTTGGCGATGTCTCTCAGCTCGGCCTTCAGGGCCTCGACTGCATCAGCCGTGGCATACTCCACTCCTTTTCCCATTGGCAAAGCCACGTGGTTGTCGTCCTTTTGACAACAATCCACGGCCAAAGACGCCAAAAGTGTCACAGCCCAGGCACGCACTGGACTCTTGAGCCAAGTCAGGAAATGAGTGGCTTCAACTATGCCCAGAACACAGTTCAGCACAACATCGTTTGCACATGTTTGCACAGTTCCTTGCATGACACGTTGACCTTGACACGCAGTGTACCATGCCGGTCCTCGACGCACGCCTTGTTGAAGCCTTTCTGCAGCAAAATCGCGGCACGCCGTCTCCGGAGCTCAAGTAAGCTGGCCGAGGGTGAAGTGGCACCAGGCTTGTCAAAAGCACCTGCAGGGTGATGCCACAAACATCCACGATTTGCTTGCGGCAATGTAGCAATGAAGAGCAATAAAATTCAGTCAACTTCATTATCCAATCTATGTCAAGTGCCATTCATTAACAATGATTCCATTAGACATTCTCCAATGCATTGCATGCAACGTCAACTACTTACAGCTGTTGCCTAGCAGCCGAAGACCACGAGTCAACAGCATGTAGGCCACCTCAGAAAATCCCAGTGCCACGTTGTGAAGTTTCTTATCGGATCACCAAAAGAAATACATAGGAGGCCAATCCCCCACATCCATCTGCAAAAATCTGCGAACTCTGGAGTTAGTCAGGGCACTTTGTAGTCTCCATTTTCCAGGTGTCTTTTTGCCGCCTTTGCTACCTGTAAGAACTCAAGGCTGGCCAGTGTGTTTCAAAATCACCAGTGAAGAAGTTCAAAGTGCTCTGCGACATTCTGAAACCACTCTCGACCAATGCGCATGGGAGCCCAGCAAAATTATCACATATCACTATATATATATATATCTATATATTCCTATTGAAATCTATTTAATGTAATCATCATCACATATATATCATATATGGGAGTCTCCGGATTCTGAGAATGTCTATAGAGTGTCTGCGGCACAGACCTCTCCCTTGTTCCCTTGCTACACTGATGGTGTCGATCTTTTTGGTCCTGCTTCGCCGGGTGCTTCGAGCAGAGGTGTGCTTGGCACTCTGCACGGCAGCCATGCGGCTTGTGGTGAGCTGAGCTGGGAGATCGCAAAGAGCCAGCTGAGTTCACAGCAGAGTTGCAAGCGGGTTGAAACAGTCAGTGACAAAGAGAGTGGAAGCGACGATTCTCTGCAAATGATGAGTTAGTTGCTGGTAGAGGCGGTGCATATAACGTATTCTACGTATTGTAATAAACATGTTTATACAATATTAATCAATATTATACAATATCATGGAATCATGCCCGCCTTGTGTCTCTTAAATGCGTTCACCGGACCTCTAGAAGAGGGGCTGTTCATTTGTCCATCGCATTCCACACGTCAGTTGCAATGTTTGGAGTGGCATTTCACTCCATCCGTCGGACACCTTCAAGGGATTGCAAGGCACGGTGTCATAGGAATTCAGGGAACAGCGCTACACGGCCGACTCAAAGCCGACTCAGGTGTTCTTGTCTGGGCCTCAAGGCTTGTATTTCAATGCAGCCTCCTTGAACTGCGCCTCCAACTGTCCGAGGATGTTCCTGAGCCATTCAGGACTCCGCAAGATTCCAAGGTTTCCAAAAAGGGACTGAAACGGATCTATATAAATGATACATCATGGTACATCTGTGCTGCAAGCTTATAGATATTCTATGGGCTGCTGTTGCACGTCCATTCTGTTGCTTGACCTTTCTCCTACTCTTCTCTTGCTCAAGAAAACTGGTAACTTGCCAAGCAATGGGATGGGTTTGAGAAGCCCACACAACAAGATTACGTGGCTTGGTGCTCTGAAGATGCACACCACACACACCACACACACCACTACACCACTATGATCCACTATGCAAATTGCATGGCGCTTCCCTGTGGTGAATGCAAGCAAGCAGCTTGAAGGACTTGCGGTCGATCTTGCAAACCCTTGCCTCCGTCTTTGCTTCCACGGATGCGGCGCGTGGCTCGTTCTTCAAGAGTGCGAGTTCACCGAAGTAGTCCCCGCGCTTGTATGAAAGCACCTCCTGTGAATGGCAGCAATCTATAGCAATCTAAGATCAAATCATAAGAATCATGCAGCCGTGCCCGTGTGCCACGCCTCTTCCTGGCCACTCTCACGCTTCTTGGTAGCCACAAGTTCTCCCTCTTCCACCTTGCACCGCCATGCACTTTTCCCAATTCATGGCCCTAGGCATCCTAGGCCCTAAGATACTGCCAGTTGACAGCTAAAAGACAGTTCAAGACTCAATAGCTACTAAATTCCACAGCAAAAATCGGATCATCAATAAACACAGGGTCAAATTTAGCAGCAGCAGGCAAAGCATTCAGATTGCTTAACGAACTGGTCATTTTGACAAGGGTGATTCTCGGACACACTCAGGTGTCAGTCTAAGATCAAGTAGAAACGTTGCGTGATTGTTCCCCCGACTCAATGCTGGAGTTTTTGTAGTAAAAGCAACCAAACTCGTGCAACTCTGTGGCTACATTCGGCTATACGATTATCTTCTGACAAGATTCGAGATAGAAGGTATCTCCCGGACCACCTTGCTTCAAGATCTTCCTTAACATCCGCAAAGTGCTGCAGTCACAGTGCAAAGGCATGTTTTGTTTTCTCATAGAGTCATAGCTGACAGCTGCAGTCTCTTCTGGCAATCAATGTGGAACTCGCTTGGGCATAGTTCATCTGACGAAATGAATAATTAGCAATGACTACAGTGACTACATTTGACTGCCCAGTCTGTATGTGTTGCAGTCTGGCTCCATTCTCTCTGGGATTTACCTGAAAAGGCTTTGAATTTCATCAGTGTTGCAGTACGAACCGCTGACTGTTCTCCATTACCAATGATTCCATTCCAGGTCTCTCTCGATTTCAAGAACGTGTCTGACATTATAAATTATAGGATTGTAACTAAAATCTAGATTTATTATACCTCTGTCATTACTCTCTCTCCATCGCCATCCCGAAGGTTCAGCTAAGGCTGAGGGCGAGCCGTTGGCCCAAACAAAACGGGCCACAACTAAGGACGCATCTTTTGGATTTTGGAATTTTTTGTCAGTATGACTCATACTGTATCTCTGGCAAGAGTCTGTCCAGCTTCCAGAGTCTCCTGCTGCAAGCAATCGGCCAACTGCCTTGGGGCAAAATGTTCGAGTGCACGGAGCCCATCCATATCCAAAGGAGCCAAAAGAAGTTGTGTCCTGTTATGTCCTGTTGGATCTGGTCAACTCCGACATTTCCACTGACATCCCACGTCCCACGTCCCGCGCTGCCGGCTATCCTCTCCATTTCAGTCTATTTCTACCATCTCTATCATATTTCATCAATGTTCATCAGTTCATCATATGTCCATCTGTTTATAATTTATAATGCAAGTGGCCCCTGAATGGATCAAAACTGGCGAGATATGGCGAGATGCATCAGGTCATAGCTCTCCAGAGGTTTGAAGAGCGGCACCGTCTTCCTAGGTGCTTGGCGCGATGTTTGACTTTCCAGTGGCAGTATCATGACAGCGCATCACATCAAACTTCCCCCATGATGATGCATTCATGATCATTACATAAATGCATATTAATGCTCATAATCCACAATTCTCCGAAGTTGTGGATAGTTGCAAATGATGAGCTTCTCGTGACTTCTCTTCGCCAAGTTTCAAGAAATCCTGGAAGGCTTCACGACGCTTGGCACTGGCATCTCTGACGATATGGCTAAAGGTCTCGCGATCCAACTGCCAAACAACAGAATCTTCTGTGGCCTGGCGGAGCGGGCCTAGCAACTGGTTGATGAATCTGTTTGGCATGTCATTCCAAGTTCAAAAAAAAAACAAAAAAGCCTCCACAGAAGCAGCCCGTGGGCAATTGTAGAGCAATGCCAGCTCTCCAAAGACGTCACCTGGCAACAAGAATGGCACTGCTTGGTGAATGCGATCAATGAACCAGTAGCCAGTTGGAAAGGAATGGGATGATCGTCTCATCCATCGACATTCCACAAGCAAGTCAAACACATAGAACAAAACCAGTGTCATCAGTGGCATCAGCATCTTTTGCCCTCTCAGATCCTCTCAGTATCAGTGGACATCCTGCAGAAACCTGGTCAACGCAGGCTTACTATCCTTTTCGCGCCTTGGCCACACTTCTTCACCACTTTGTCTGAACCTCAGTTCCGAAAGATCGCATCTGAAAGTGCCCCGACCACCTTTAAAGCATAGGGGAACCATTCCCCATTGTGAATATATAAATGTGAATAATATTGAATAATCGCAAAATCATAATAACCGGCAGTGGTTCTTGTGTGCAAGGCAAATGATATATTGTGGATTGGTGGGCGGAAAGGCAAGTCTTGCATTGCAAGTGGCCGTCGATCTTCTTGATGCAATCAAATGCACCGGACTCAATGAGGAACATGACATCGCCATCATCCCCTTCTTGGATGATGCGTTCCCCAGCAGGGATCTTCTTCTCCAGAAAGGCACCCAAAATCACCTGCGGAGGTCAAACATGTTGGTTCCAGCTAGTTTCACTGGTTGAGTTGGGGATTCCTGTTAAGCCACATGACAAATTTGGTTCCCAATAGGCACCATTGGACCGGGAAAATTTTGAATGAAGTGAACGATCTCCATAAACCCAGACAGCAGAATCTTGAAGACAGTAATCACGCAGGTGTGAAATCACCAAGGATCGGTGTGAACACAGGGAGGGAGATCCAGATAATTGCCTTGTAACTCTCTGACGTTTATAGCGAGTACGGGTGTGTTCTATATCGTTGTCAACCAGGGCTTTGGCACTCACCTTGAGGTCATCCTTGCTCAAAGCGTTGAACAAGAAGCTCTTCGACAACACATCGTTGATACGTGCTTCTTGGTCCGCACTCTTCTCGTAGACGGGTGGTTCGAATGCCTCATGCGGATTTCGCTTAGCATCTTGGCCGCATGATCATCCCTCAACACCACACGATCCAACTCAAAAATGCAAACTAAACTGAGCATGACATTCCGACATGAGACGAAACAAAAAAAAAAATATTATATAATATATCATAATATATAATATATCTATAATAATATAAAGAAATAGAAAAAGAGAAACCTAACCAACGAACCCGAATGCAGTCACGTAAAACACTTTTATGACACACGATGAAACAAGTTATTTCAACAGTCTTGTACATTTTTCCCTGTTGCCGGAACAGTGTAGACTGTGGAGTGCGGAATGGGGTGGAGTCAAGAGTGGAGTGTGAAGGCAGTGAAAACAGTGGAGTGTTGAGTGGGGAATGTCATGTGTAGGGTATGAGGTGGGGATTGTGGAGTGTGAAGTGTCGAGTGTACAGTGCGAAGTGTGGAGTGCAAGTGTAGAGTGTGGAGTGTAAAGTGTAGAGTGTGGAGCGTAAAGTGTAAAGTGTAAAGTGCAGAGTGCGGAGTGTAAAGTGTAAAGTGTAGAGTGTAGGGTGTGGCGTGTGGAGTGTAAAGTGTAGAGTGTAAAGTGTACAGTGTAGAGTGCAGAGTATAAAGTGTAAAGTGTAGAGTGCGGAGTGTAAAGTGTAAAGTGTAAAGTGTAGAGTGTAGGGTGTGGCGTGTGGAGTGTAAAGTGTAGAGTGTGGAGTGTAAAGTGTACAGTGTAGAGTGCAGAGTATAAAGTGTAAAGTGTAGAGTGCGGAGTGTAAAGTGTAAAGTGTAAAGTGTGGAGTGTAGAGTGTAGGGTGTGGAGTGTAAAGTGCAGAGTGTGGAGTGTAAAGTGTAAAGTGTAGAGTGCAGAGTGTAAAGTGTAAAGTGTAGAGTGTAGAGTGTGGAGTGTAAAGTGTAGAGTGTGGAGTGTAAAGTGTAGAGTGTCAAGATGTGTCAAGATGTGTCAAGATGTGTCAAGATGTGTCAAGATGTGTCAAGATGTGTCAAGATGTGTCAAGATGTGTCAAGATGTGTCAAGATGTGTCAAGATGTGTCAAGATGTG
>Ga0126342_10008727_pt1 | contig 18161 bp, 16 predicted proteins | sample Cyp1metagenome_FD_92528 | JGI IMG/M metagenome (GOLD analysis project Ga0126342, IMG submission 92528) | Coral microbial communities from Lord Howe Island, Old Settlement Bay, Australia - Cyphastrea 1 metagenome | ecosystem: Host-associated > Invertebrates > Cnidaria > Coral ... | reverse complement strand
TAGTCAGAAATGCTGCAAAGACCTAGCAAATACGAAGCTGGACCTCAGAAATGCTGCCAATAGCTTGCAAATAGAAGGGAATTGGGGCTGCTACCTGGGGACCCAACCCATGGGGGGGGGGGACGGGGGGGGACGGGGGGGGCGGAGGACGGGACCATATATATATATATAATTATATAATTATATATACATACACACATATTTAGGGAATTGTGTGTTTTTTTTCTTCCTTGCCCTTTTTACAGTGAAAGGGCCATATCCCGTAATACAGCTACCGGCTGGTGATTTTTCATGCCAAGTCATTGGATGATCAGAGGAATTTTCAAATTTTCAAACTGACCTCTTTTCTGTTAACCAGAGAGTCCACCCAAGAGTGGTTAGCAGAAAATATTACACAATTATCAATGAAAAATGGTTAATCAACCAGAATTACTAATTATCAATTACAGGATTAGCAATTTGATATTGTGTCAATTGGTTGATCTTTTTAAGTTCTTTTGCTGGTTACACGGGCAAACACCCGTATTGTTTTCAAGTGGTTGATCTTAATGGTCAGCCCCATTCAAGAATGGAAATTCCAGTGCAGCAGTGGGTATATTTTTTTCACCAAGAATTCAATGGACTGATCCCATTTATCCCAAATAAATCCCATATAAATGGATTCTAAAATCTCATCCAACTTTTAACCATGAAACATTAATGTTTTTCACTGTGTTGAGATGTTAGACCCCATGAGCGAAAATTGGGCGTTGTTGTAGGAATGGCTCTGCTCCAATAAAAAAAGACATCCAAGCTGGTTGGTATAGTCAGTTGGGATGATGACATTCCCAATATATGGAAAATCATAAAATTATATAAAATTCATGTTCTAAACCACCAACCAGCAACGAATATGAAGATGACATAACCATGACATATCCCTAAATTCCCGTTGATATTTCGCACACCCCGCTTGAAACCATGGTTTAGAATTGGACATTTGCACATATTTTTGTGGCATATTTCGATGATTAACATTAGGGGGATGGGACTGTACCAGATCAGCCCCAGTTGCAGAAAAGCTCCGATCCATGCTTCGAGCAATGCTTTTTGGATTCATAAACCAGCCGAATTCCTGGGAGAATTGGGAGATTTAATCCTGGCGGACTGGAGACCGGAATTCTCAAAACCTTAGAGATTCTCAAAACCAGGACCTGAAAAGACATCCATAGATGAATCTCCAAGTTTACGTCTGTTTGGTCTTTGGGAATTCCGGTACGGTATCTTTGGTTCTTATCCTAATGTGATGCTGACTGCTGATGCATAATTTCATACTCTTCGCGGAGTTGCTGTGAGGTCGATCGGCTTCACCAGAATCCAATCGTGGCTTAAATAACCCATGTTGGTTGGGTTGAAATGTATGGTTGAATATACACTATGTGACTATGTGTATGTATGTATAATATATATATATATATATAAAGACATGCCTGTTTTTCTTTTCTGGCCAAACTCACAACCTTGGTTTAAGGCGCATTAAATCACCATTTGTCATCACCAATATAAAATGCCCAATATATCCCAATATATCCCGATATGATCATTTGGCAGTGTGTCAAAACCTTGTACCCCTGTAGTTCACATCAAAATAGCTGGGAAATGGATGTGAATAACCCACTAAAAATGGTATTAATAGGTATTGATCCATACCCATTTGTTTTTTTTTCGTTTGCTCCATTTTCAACCCCATAGCCGCTATAGCTCGAGAAGAGCACCTCCCAGCCGTCGCGGTGTCCGAAGCGCGGCAACGGCCCAGCCCCGAAGCAGGCCGCGCGGGAGAGGCAGCGCTCGCGCGAGGAGAGAAAGAAACACCAGGCCTGAAGGAATTTGTGGTGTGTAACTGATGGTTAATTCGTAGTGGCTAATAATGGTTGATAGTTAAGTGATTAATAATGGTTTGTGGGTTTATAACCCCCTACCCTCTGGTAAACTAACAGTTTGCGAACTGGAAAATCATCATTTTCAATAGGTCAATCAACTATTTCTATGGCCATGCCATGTTCAATGGCTGTGTTGAATTCCCAGAGGGAAAAAACAAGTTTTGTCCAAATGAGGGAACAACAAACTCTGATGGTACGATTCAGTAATCTTGGGGTATACCACATTTCTGGATAAACCCAACATGCTAAGAAAACTCACACGTGACCGGGAAAAAAACCGTAGCTCTCTAGTGGCGAATTCCATAGTTGGCAGTTCCCAGGTGGGTTTTGGGGGTGCCAACATATTTTGGAACCCATTGAGGATGAGATTTTTTGCTTTCACTGTTTGTCTTCCGAAAAACCTGCATGTTTGCTGCTCAAATCACCATTTTGCTAGCATCCATCCTCGTTTTTTGGCGTTTAAACCCACTAGAATTCACCAAAATCCCCTTTAATTCCACAAGAATTCACCCAAATCCCATCAAAATCCCATCAAGATCTGCCACGAAGCAATTCCATTCGCCTACCCTCTGGTAAACGTTTACATAGCGAACTGGAAAGATCCACCATTTTATAGCTGGGTAAATCCACTATTTCGACTGGGCCATTTTCAATAGCTATTTTGACATAACCAGAGGCTAACATCTACCAAAATCCCATCAAAATCCCATCAAGATCCCATCAAGATCTGGCACGAACCACAAAATCCCCTCAACATCCTTTGCTCAGGGGCCCCTTGAAAAACTGTCACGCCTTGAGGTGGCCGCAATCCAGGTGTCCCAGGAAGGCTGGCCGGAGCTGTGGCTCATCGCCCTCAGATCTGAGATATCCTGAACTATCTGTTATATGGGTATGGATCAATACCTATTAATACCATTTTTAGTGGGATGAACATCCATTTACTAGCTATTTTGATGTGAACTACAGGGGTACACGGTTTTGACACACTGCCATATTAGGTGTTATGTAAGTATTGTATAACATGGATTTTGGGATATATCATGATATATCATCTATAATATCTATACTATCCTGAGCATTCCTGAGCTATGTATATGTTTGATTTAACTGTTGTATATGTATATCTTATGTGAGAACCAGCGCGGTATCTAGTAGGGCACCAGCTGGGAGGGCAACCAATAATAAAAACAATTTAACACAAATAAACAATCCTTGGAGGGCCCGATTTATTATTATTATTGTTATTTCATGTTCATTCTAGTTTTTTTCTTTTCCTCTTATTCTTTTATTCGTTCTTATTTTTTCTTATGTTTTCTTATGTTTTCTTTTTTTTCTCATTTATTTTAGTTTTTCTTAGTTTTCCTTAGGTGTTTTTAGCTGTTTTTATGTGTAATTATTTTAAAACTTTTTTTTTTAATGTTTTGATATATTTTCGTAGTTTTTCTGTTGTTTCTTATTTTTCCACCTTCTCAGGCCCCGCCCAAATAGTCCCCTACCAAATCCTGACCTCATCCTCATAATTGATGTATAATCAAGACTATGATCTTTACACACCCCAAATTGGAGTACTATATGGCATTATTGAGCCAATTGGTGTTCACATTTATATAATCCAAAAGTATCCAAAAGTTGCTTTCGTGATCACCTTTGGGGTGAATGGAGCGAAGTAATATCGAAGTGGTGTGGAGTGGTTGGAGCGGATGGGAGTGGTGTATCCAGAAATGGCCCAAATATATGGCACTTGATCTACCCTCTGGTAATTTAACGTAGCTATTGAAAATGACCATTTATAGTGGATTTTCCCATTAAAAATGGCCATTTTCAATAGCTATGTTAAATTACCAGAGGGTAATTTCATCATCTACAATCGGCCATTCTTGGCGGAACAAACATCGGTTCCACCCTGTTCCACCAAAGATCACTGGCCATGTCAGGAACCGAGAACGATTGGAGGTACCGATTCCATATATTTTTGGCCTATATATATTAGGCCTATGTAAGGGAATATCGCAGCAAAATATGTATGGCCTTATATGGTACAGTACCTCCATTTTAGGATCCTGGAATTCCCATTGAACAGAAGTTGCATTTTTTCCAGGTTTGACGCTACAAAGGTGTTGCAAATCAACCAAGAAATGCACAGCCTGAATCGTGGGCGGTAAAACAGCTCATCAAAATAAATGTTCGCCAAATCTTTCGCCAAACACAATTTACTTTCGGGAACTCAGAAAAAATAATCTCGCAGGGTCTCATGTTGCAACACTGGTGGCTGTAATAAACAATCATAAACAATCCCTTCATTGATTAGATCGACTCGTAGAAATTCATCATGGGATTCAACAGATTCAAACACAAGCTTCCACAGACAGAAGATGCGACGGGTCTTAAATTTTGTCACCAACAAAGATCATAGGGTAAAAAAGACCAGCCATGTCTTTTTAGCTTGGGATGTTACAGGCTGATCAAATTCAAAAAGCAGCTCACTGGATCACCTGGATCAAAGATGATCATTTTTGGGGGCCCAAAAACAAAAATCTGATTTTATGGTTATATAGTTGTCATAATGACATATACAATAATGGTTATGTCATTATTAATGGTTATAACCTGACAATTTTTTCATAATACACAACGACGTTTTAATGGCTTCATTCTTCCAACATCTTCCAATCCAGCTCTGAGATTCTCTGAGTTTCATTCACTTTCCCGAACAAGCCCATAACAAAACAGTTTTTACAGTATACCTGGTATACCTTCCCTATGAAAAACCCTATTCAAATTAATATAAATTAATATAAATTATCATAAATTGGTGCTTAATATAGCAATATAATGCAATAATATGCAATTTTTTTACCAATCATCCGACAAAAGCCACGTCACCTTCTGACAGAGACTTTGCACGCCCACCTGCGCCAGGTGGCGGAAGCGAAGGATGCGCGAAGGACAAGTCTTGAGGCATGGCATGGATCATTTAGAACATGTCTTGTTTTTAAAACATAATCATGGAACATAAAAAAAATTGAAGAATGGCTGGAATTTCATTGATGACAGGGTTTCTGTTTTTCAAACACATGGAATTTTCAGAAAAGAACATGGGTAGAGTGACTGTCCAGATATGGAAGAAGTACTTTTTCAGGAATCCTTGATGACCCTTGACTGGCCAAATATGTTCACCAAGTACCATCTGGTTATTTAACAGTTCGCCATGGAAAGATCCACCATTGTTAATAGGTACAGTAAACCATCTATTTCGATTAGGGCCATCTATACCATGGCTACGTTAGTCATAACCAGAGGGTAAGTATGATTGGAGAACTTTTTTCAGTAGATACCCTCTGGTAAACTAACATAACTATAGGAAAATCACCATTTTTTATGGGAAAATCCACTATAAATGCTCATTTTCAATAGCTATTTTGACATAACCAGAGGGTACCATATTGGGTCCAGTTGAGCCGCCAAAAAAAACAAGACGACGACGAAACAACCTGAAGTTCTTGGCGTTGCTCAACCGTTGGTTTTAACAAAAATACCCGGCCTGGGAAACGTTTACAAAAAACGAACTGGAAAATCACCCATTTTTCATGGGAAAAATCACTATAAATGGTGATTTTCCATAGTTATGTTGGCTAACTCAACTATTTCGACTGGGCCATGTTCAAATTTTTCAATAGCAAACTGTTAGTTTTTTTTACCAGAATGCACATATATATATGAACATGTACCTATTGAAAACAGTCTGGTGGAAATGACTAACAGTATTTCCATTACCCTCTGGTAATTTGTTACATAGCTATTGAAAATGGCCCAGTCGAAATAGTGGATTTTCCCATTAATAACATGGTGGATCTTTCCATAGTTATGTTAGCCCGTTTACCAGAGGGTCACTTGAAAACATGTAGCTACCTGCATTGGTAGTCCACGATCTCCACATATCACTGGCTGAGACGCCAAGTCGCACTTTCTTCCACTTTCTGGTAGAACAGTGAGCCCTCGACCAGGTCGCCTCACACCAGGGACCAATGGCTGAACAGAAAGTGTTCAGCCTTGTTGAGGAACATTCTAGGGCTGGAAAGTTCTCTAAACTTGACAATTGGATGTTCCTAATGAAATTCTCGCCAAGCTTGTTGCAGATTGAAACCTAAACAAGGGGAAAGCAACTGGGTTTTTAGATTTGCCATGATTTTCCTGAAGATTTTCCTGGTGGCACGAAATTCAGGATCAAGTTCAATCGGAGCTCTGCTTTGCAAAGTTTTCGAAATGATCAGTTCACAGGAAACCGTGTGGAACATCTGGGATGTCATATATACAGTACGTAATATACAACAAAATTATATTATAATTTTATATATTCCCGTTTTACTTTATCAACAAATCAGGGAAACCAAAACAAACAGCCACTTGAAGCAGCTGCTCACTGTGGCTAGAGTGTTTCGAGGAACAAGGAGCAACAAAAATCAGTTTCCCAGTGCATCAAAACAGTTGCTCCCAGTGGAAAACAATGGACCACCACGCATTATCTGCGTGTAGTATTCTTTCGGATGCGGGGGAGCTCCATTTGGTTTTTGCTGCTTAAATCACATGAGAAGTGAACCATAGTGACGGGTAAATTTCCTTGCTGTTCCAACAGTCAAATCCCAATCAGTAGCAAATTCCATACTCAAAATATGGGGCCTTAAAAAATGCCTTAAGTGAATTAACGGTCAGGGTTTCCCTGATGATCACCTGATTTTTTTGGGAACTTCATGGATCAGAATCGAAGCGATAACTCACGCCTTCGCCGTCATGGCTTGTGTTGGCAGAGATGCGCTTCTGGAGTGGAGATGGGAAGGAACGATGGGGATATAAATGAGCATATGGATCCCGAAGGCAAGAAGAATTCCCATACAATATTCATGAGATGTTTTTTTCACTATAGTTGATAAGATTAAGAAATGGGAAACACAGCAGAAAAAAAAACAAAAACAACAGTGAATATAGCATCAAACATGGGTGACAGTTGGGTGGCTTAACCATCATGGGAATTTAACCAATGAGCAACCTGGGGATACAAGGGGAATTGACGGAATAGCCAATCAACAATGCGGTGACCGGTGTATTTTAAGGGTGTTTGGCTTTGACCAAACAACGAAATGAATTTCTTCCAGTCATATACGTAATGGCTTGCGAGTACCACTAATGAATGATACAGTATAGTTGGATTTAACTAGCAATGATGGCGATAGGTAATAGAGATTAACCAACATAAATAAAGATCATAAAGATCAATGATTTAGCCGACAAATGGGTTTCCCACATGGAAAATCCTTCAGGCTTCGTTTCTGGAACTTTCATGGCGATTTGGGTTCGTTTGAGACTTGGGTAACCCCCAAGGGTTTGAAATCTCATCCTTGCTTTAAGATGACCATAAATTGGGGCACACCTGGTTTGAAAAAGAAGAAACATGATTATTTGGCTGTCCAGCCATGAGAAAATTCAGGCAACTCAGCTGTACATTTCCCATCGCGAAAAACACTAATATCCTAAATTCCAAACAAAAGTGCGCTAGTCTTGGCGATCTTCGACCCTTGATGATTTCGGGGGCCATGTTCAGTCGTTTACTCTAAATCCTCCAAACATCTCCAAACAATCCAGAACATGCATCATTGATTGCTGCACTTTCTATGCAATAACTAGTGTTTTTACTGCCACTATTCCATAGTTTTTGATGTATGACCCCCCAAGAAATCAACGTCGTGTTTGTGCCAGTATTTCAATAACGAACATCCCCCAACAGACTATTCCAATAAACAGTTGATCTATGAACCCCACTTTCTGCCATGGTTTCCTCAAGTTTGGCACCCCCAAGAAATCATCGAAATCATCGTCTCTCAACGTCCATGGCCTTGGCCACAAAGCATCCGGCGACGTACGTTAAGAAACTGCTGCTGGATTGCCTGGTGATGTGCCATGGTTGGGATCCCTGAAGTTACAAACTGAAGATGGGGAGAACTAAAGAGATGGTTGGGTCTTCAAATGAAACTGATCTGAACAAGATGGGGTCTTTAAGAAACTGAAGATGGGGTCTTTTTGACTGATCTAAACTCAAAATGGAACATGCGCTCGGAGTATTTCAAAGCAATGTAAACTCACATGAGATCATGGATTCAAATGGCTATAACATGATTAAATAATGCAGAGATCCTACAGATCATTAGCGTGATAGTTGGTTGGGAGGAGAGGTGTAATGCTTTGACTCTAATTAACTGTTGCCTCTATGACCTAAGTCCGAGTTTCATTCTTAAGGAAACAAAATACACAATGTATCTTAAATAACTAAAAAACATTAACCTCCATCAAAATGGCTAAAAACAACAGGATTAAATCTCCAGATTTCTCCTATCACCGCTTTTCAAAGTTGCTTAACCATGTTTAACCGTTATGAACCATTATTGTTATTATCATATATTATTATCATATATTATTATCATTCATCATCATCATCATCATCATGTAACACTATAACCAATTATCAATCATCATTAATTAATCAGCATTATTCATCATTAAATGTCAGCAATCATCATTAATCATCATTAAAAAACTTGTCAACATGTCATTAATCATTAAACATCATTCATCATCGGCATCAGAAACAACTATCAAATCATGAGGGTTAATGGTGAATCATAAATTTTGTAACTTCATTACCATTCATCACCGTTCCTAGCCATTAATCATGTCGAATCAATAATGGCAAACCGGGTTTGTCTCAACATTGGGTACCCCATGATCCAATGGTTTCGTGTTATATTTCCATTAAACATTACCATTAAACACCAACCCTCCATTCGTTGCCTCAAATTCGTGGCGCAAACAACGTCCAGGACATCTTTCTCCTGGGCCCAAGACCTGGAAGATTCAGGTAGAGAAGGGAGAGGTACACCCAGGTTTTCCAGAGATTTTTGCCAGATTTTTCGATTTTGCCAGAGAAATAACTATAAACAATCAGATGTTTGTTTGGAGATGCCCCCGTATTCTTGATTGAACATGCAGCCATCTAATGGCTAATATAATACATGGCAATATTGGATGGTAATTGGATGCCTCAAGTAAAGGTGACTCTTTGGTACTTGGCCATAACTGGAACATCCATATTTTGATGGGAAAAATATGGGATATTGCCATCAGGATATTGGAAAGTATGGAACATATGGAACATCCAAATTTTGATTGAGCTAAACACTGGGGTACAATTTGGAATTTATTTCAAACAAATGCAAACACATTTCTTTCTTCAGAGAAACTATGGGAAAATGATAGTGCCAACTTCCCCTCATTGGGGTGTTAATAGAGAGGTGATAAATGATGATGCGTTACGATAAACGGTGACATATGATCATAAATATATCATAAATTAACATCACATTTCATGAAGATAACATGGCAGGTTCATTGATTCCTAAGATGTTGAGCAAAAACTAAAAAAAACTCCTCCCATTGGCTTCACGACAGGCTTTTCCCAGTGTAAAAATCTGTGAATTGCAAACTATATAGATATGATAAGATATGGGACATATACATATACACTAATATAATTAAATGGATATCAATGGCACCCTATAGATGAATGGGAAACAAATCAACCAGAGTTTCTTGTTTTTTCTTCAGGGGGAAGGGATGAGGCTGGTAGTACAAAGTCCAAATGGAACTGTCAGCTTTGTCTGGTTGGTGGTTGACCTACCCCTCTGAAAAATATGAGTTCGTCAGTTGGGAATATTCTTCCCAATAGATGGAAAGTCATAAAACATTGTTCCAAACCACCAACCAATGTCTATAGACTCCCCCAGTATATCCAAGCTAGACGTGGATAGTACTTTTTGTTTATCGAGGATTATCGAGGTATCCAATCCACCAACGATGCCGCTTGATAGCCATTCCCGGAGTGCGTCAAGAACAGGAAAAACTACATACCCCAAAATTGGGTGGTTGATACTGAGAAAGAATTTGGATGAATTTGGCATCCCTTTTTCTTGTTTAATGTAATTAGAACGCAAACTAAACATGTGCATCCTCCTCCCACGCTGCAACCTTTGTTTGGGTTGTCCCAAGGTCTTCGAACCCTCGAAACTAAGCTAGTTTTCCCCCAGGTTAAGCCCTTTCCGCCGAAGTGGAGGTTCCATGTCATTCCATGTCATTCCTCAGCTCAAAACCCCAAAAATCAGGCCCAGCAACCCCAGATGGAAATCAGGGATCAGAAGCTGCGAAGCCTTTACTCCGCCGATGCAGCACACCGACAGCGAGAACAGCGCCAGCGCCATTGTTACAAGCTGCCATCTTGTTGATTTTGAGTGGGGGTAAGCATGGCCAATCTTCGAGTGCCGGTAAAGACACATTTTCCATTTCTGACAACAAAATTGTTGTACCATCTGGTTATTTAACATAGCCATGGAAAATCCCCATTTCTAATAGGCAAACCATCTATTTCTATGGGCCATCTATACCATGGCTATGTTAAATAACCACAGGGTATCATTTCTGATGAAATATATGTTGAACTATCCATCCACTCGGTTGGTTTTTGGACTTCAACGAAGTTCATATCTTGCCACATTTCACAAGCCACTTGGCCCTGCGACAGCGACGTGCATTCGCTGCCAAAGCAGCGGCCATGAACCTCTGGTGACCGGTGAAACAAAAACAAAAAGGGAACTTCCAAGGTTAAGGTGGCGCAATGCTATCTGTTATCATATTATATCAACATGACTGTATGCAGAGCTGCATATCATGCAGAGATATGCAGAGAAGCCATGAATTGATGACGTGCCCCGCCATTGCTCAGCACCACGCGGCCATGGTTTAAGCAGGAAAAGAAACACACCATCATCCTGGAGTGATGTTTTTTTGAGACCTTTTGAGACCTACGTGCCCATTCTGCTTGTATATCTTCTACATATTACTTGTTGAAAGCCCATTTTGTGGCCTCATTCCCTTTCTTCAACCACCTTTGACCTTTGTTGGTCAAAATTTGCCTACAAACAAAACATGAGTCAAAACATACCCTGTGGTAATGACTGTTACATAGCTATTGAAAATGGCCAATTTATAGTTGATTTACCCATTAAAGATGGTGTTGATTTTCCACAGCTATGTTTTATATGTTTCCCAATATATGGAAAGATTAGAATTCATGTTCCAAACCACCAAGCAGATTACAATTCCAATATATCAATGATGGTATATTAACTATATTACAGTATATAGTTGATATCCCAATGATATTCCAATGATCATATATTGATATTATTACAATGATCATCCCAGTATATAGTTGATATCCCAATTAACTATTACAGTATATACAAGTAGTTGATATCCCAATGATCATATATTGATATCAACCATCTTTGATATTAAAATGATATTCAACCATATAAATATATCAATGATATTGATATACCAATGATCATATATTGATATTATTGATGTTGTTTTGAAGCTGTTTCACCCATCTTTCCGCTGAACTCCAGATTCTGTTGGACTCGTCCCATGGGAATCCCAGCAAGAACTCCTGCGCCAATGGGTTGGCGAAGCACCAGCCGGAACCAGCCGGAAAATGAGGATCAGAACCAACAGAACATGAGGAATTTACGATCACCAACCAATTCCTCTTACATTGTGTTTCTGTCATATTGTTTCACCAAGACAATGTGTTTTTTTTCCGCAATCTCACCGGAAAAAAAAACAGCCAGATTTGCATTTGCAGGAAGGTGGATTGGACTAATCATAGCCAACTACATTGTGAATCGTTGAAAACAAACTTTGATCAACACAAATTATGGGAAAATCACAAGCCTGCATCATCCCGATCTATTGGGCTTGTACTTTGGGCCAGCGATATTTTGTAAGGTCCGAAAACACGGAGGAACATATGGGATCTAATCGGATGATCAACCAGCAACGTATTACCCGGCCTGGTAACAACTTTTTTTACATAACGAACTGGAAAGAACATCACCATTTAAAGAGAGGATCTTTATCAACATTTTTTTCAACATAAATCATACATCAACATTTTTATCAACTATAAATCGCCATGTTCAATAGCTATCTATGTCTGTTTACCAGAGGGCTGGATGGTCGAAACCCAGTCGTTGGAAACCCTGGGCCTCAATGGATCACTAAAAAAATCCAGTGATCCATGGCTCCTCTAAAAACACAATGATATCTGGGTAATGGGTAAATTATAATATGTATATATATCACTGAATTATGCTGTAATGTATAGAATATGTATATATCTGGGTATAATGATGTTATATTTCACGTTCACCTGAATCTTGCGGCCATAAAAGGGGATGATTTCCCGAATCCTAAGCCATGATTCCAGGCTTCGGGAGAACAGGGTTCGGTCGTGATGAAATTTACCCAGAACAATTTTTTATGACTGGTCATGCCATGGTGAAATGGGATTACAAATTGCCAACCCAAGTCATCCAAGTCTATGATCGACCATGATTTATGCCGTTGTTTTTCTTGATTTAACCTTGACCTACCTTGCCACATGAAGATATCATAGGCATTAAGTGGCATTAAACCAACTGTGATCATCTGTGTAATAGAATGACGAACTAGGCAATACATTAAATAAAGAATTCAAAAACCGAAATGAAGATCTATGATGAAACATCAAGGGGCACATGCCAATAACTTTCAGATGTGAAGCACTGTTTTCAAACATTATGAGATCATTAGGGTTTTTCATGGTTTTTCCGCATTTTCAAACAATACTGTCGATTTTCCTGCTTCACGCACAGTTGCTTTCCGGACCGCTACCCACTTTCAGGATCGCATCCTCCAGTTGGCACCCGGAGAGCCTCTCGCGCCGAAGACCGAGACGGACATTGCTGTTTCGAATGGATCATCAAACAAAAACGGCGGTTTAATCCACGGACATGTTTTTTTTTACCAAAGGGATTTGGGATTTTGATCAACATTCATTTGTGGGATTTGAGCACCTGTTTGGAGGACGTGACGTAAGCAACTTTTTTGAGCAAAGATCTGTTTGGGTTTTAACGCAACACACATGGACATGAAAAACCAACGATGAGTTCAACCTGCCAGAAAGTTGAGCTTCACACTGTCACCTCAGGGATTCAAGCAACATATATCAAGAATATCCAACGAACATAGAACTTTCGCCAACACTGAGAACGCCCTGAACGCGTGCAAGGGGCCTTTAGATGCCTTTAGCACATAGATCATAAATCGCATCTCCAGATGCTGAGAGTCTTGGGTTATCTCAGGAACTGTTTCATGTTGCTTCTATTTTTCAAAATCGTTCCCCAAATGAAAAGCATCTTGTTGCTACATATAATCAACAATGTAGTCAAAAAATACTGATAGTAGTTTCTAGCTGTTTTCGAAATCATACAAAAATGTTTTCCAATGATACTCGAATATTAGTTTTAATATTTTTTCTTAAACAAAAACATATATTTATCAATTATGCAAGCCGTTTCCCAAAGACAATACTAAGTAAACCATATAAACCGCATAACAAATGATCATAACATATCATAATAATCTTAGATCAAAGTACATAATTACATGACATGTTTTTTCTTTAAAACATATATTAATAATAGGATCAATCAGATGGTGAGTCCACTCGTTTCTCAATCAGAAGCCTCGCCATGGTGAGCCAATGCTCGTCGTCAAAGGCCTGAGATAAACCGTGGATTTAACCGGTTTTAAACACCAGGTTTTCGGAGAAGGATCAAACTTGATCAAACAAAGGATATGCAAACGTAAAATGAGAATGGACTGTTAAACAAAATAATAGTTGAAGCATCAAACATATAAACTATAAGATACTTTAAGCTGAGAAACAGGTTTATTGATAGAACTGCTATCGGATTTAATCATCCGTTGTTTGTCATCATTTTCTGAGGTCATTATGTTCAACACATCTATGATGTTGTGGTGAGGTCGGGATTGAATCATGGCCAATCCTAGATACCATGCAAAAGAGATCTGATTTAGCCGGGCAATGTATCTATATGATATACATTGTATACATATATATATATTCATGAATATATATATATTCATATAGAAAAACATATATTAATTATATTTAATTATACATTAAAATATTCATGTGGGAAAGCCTAAACCTGCCATAAACCTACCAACCATGACCGGGGATGGTAATGCCATAGAAGCCATGACCATCGTTGATGGTGTCACAAGGATCATCCATTGGATCATCATCCCAAGGAAATGTCAATCACCGAAATTTTCTGGTGGTTGACCTACCAACCAGTGGTTAATATACTGTTAATATGAATGGTTAATATATGGTTAATATACTGTCAATATTAATGGTTAATGATGATGGTTATTATATGGTTAATGATGGTTAATAATATTACTGCTTGGTGGTTGCTATACCTACCCCTCTGAAAAATGATGGAGTGAGTGAGTTCGTCAGTTGAGATGATTTTCCATTCCCAACTGACTGGAAAAAATGTTCCAAAGCACCAACTAGATTACAATCGTAAATATCTCACAAGTCAATCCCCAGTGAAATCTATCCAAAATTACAATTCAATATGAACACTATGAACACATTCAATATTACAATTCAATATTACAATTATATACCACTGGTATTACCAATACTAGATATTACAATTACAGTACCCTCTGGTAATTTAACATAGCTATTGAAAATTGCCATTTATAGTGGATTTTCCCATTAAAAATGGTGATTTTCCAGTTCGTTATGTAAACGTTTACCAGAGGGTATATACCAATGATATCACAAGTCAATCCCCAATTTGCCAATGTCAATTGAAAAAACAGATCCGACGAGGTCCGAAAGCGTCCGCGCGCCTCAATGAGAAGCCGAAAGCCTTCCTCCAGCGGTGTATCGGAGCTTAAAACCAAACGCCTCAGGGATCGATTGAACAATGGTGCTGGTTTGAACACTTTACGATTGCTCCAACTACCCGGCCTGGTAAACATACAAAAAGCGAACTGGAAAATGGCCCAGTCGAAATAGTGGATTTACCCAGCTACAAAATGGTGGATCTTTCCATAGCTATGTTAATTTACCAGAGGGTATGTTCTGATATATATATATGGTTTCCTTGATATGGTTTGATATGGTTTGATAATGTTTGATAATGGGTTTTGATATGGCCCTAATTACAAGTGGATGAAGCTTGAGCTTACTTCTCAGTCTGCGCCAGGGCACACCTTTTCGCCAGCAGGAGAAGCAATAAGAAAGGTAACCAGTGGGGACACAACCATGGGTAAGGATTCGACTGATTCAAATGAAATATCACCATTGCATCTATGGTACGTATTATATCATTATCCATTCGTACCCACAAATATCTGCCATACACGTTGACCCATGACACTAGGCATATGCTAATAACCTCACACATCCATCCCATAAAACATTGTCATTTTACCTGTATAGATTGCAGTTTCAGTCACATCTATAATATCCTACCCTACTAATATCAAACACCCCCATTCTATGGTTACAAATATGTGATTTCATACCCTACCAACCCATGGGGTGTAGGGATTCCACCCAATCATCTAAGATTGTCGGTGATTGACTCAAAATATATATATATAAACACTATCCCATTATATCACCATTTAGTTCGATGATTTTCCCAGCTCTAAACCTTCATTTATAGTTTATGTTCCTATATTTTCCTACGATCCTCCCAGCGAACTAAACCATCCGAATATAGGGAAAAGTCTTCCATTTGAATGGAATCCCATTCATCAATTATCATTCATGGGTCATCAAATGGATCATCAAATTCATCAAATGGAAACATATCCCATCTGGTTGGTGGTATACCTACCCCTCTGAAAAATGATGGAGTGAGTTCGTCAGTTGGGATGATGACATTCCCAATATATGAAATGGAAAGTCATAAAATTCCATGGTCCCAGTCACCACCAACCAGTAATGTTAGTAATAATCAACCACCTATATTTTGAAGGTTTATACCATCCATTCATGGTCAGTTTTGGGGGATGGTGGATCCAAACAGTTAACCGTATATCCCCCTCATGAAACTCTGGTAAACGTTTACATAACGAACTGGAACATCAGCATTTTTAATGGGGAAACTCACTATTTCCATGGCCATTTTCAATAGCTATTTTGACATAACCAGAGGGTATCTCCATTAAATCACCATTAAATCCCATTAAATCACCATTGTCCTATGGTTTTCCTATGGGTTTCCTATGGGTTTCCTATGTTCCAGTTCGCTTTTTCTATGTTTACCGTAGGCCGGGCAAACTTACTCAGGAACTTCTGGAACTTCGGAGCACGAAAAAAAATCCCAGGGTTCCAGTCACCACCAAGCAGTATTATATCACCAACAAAAACCATAGTTATTGGACTTATAAATGGAATGATATATAAATAAACCATAGTATTCTTATTGGATTATTATATCTTATAAACCACTGAAAGGAAAAATAAACCCTAGTTAGAATGGAACCAACAAAAACCATAGTTAGAATGGACTTAATAAACCACTGAATGGAACCATGAATGGAAAAATCTAATCATAGATAGATCTTATCACCAACTTATAAACCACTGAATGGAAAAAATAGTTAGAATGGACTTATAAACCACTGAATAATGGTCCATTTAGTGTTTTTTTTGATCCCAAAAATAATGGTTATTCCATCTGAATGGACCACTGAAAAAATGACCCGCGCTGCCCAGTCTCCACCATTGCCCAATCGGTCTCCATCTCCCACCAGGACTCCGCGCTGAAAGATGTCCCAGACCTGACTCCGGGAGATCTGCATCGCGAGTATGTAGATATATATACATACACTATGGGTTTATAGAAAATACTAGGGTGTATATCTATAAATCTATCTATCTATCTATCTATCTATCCATCCATCCATCTATCTATCTATTTATCCATCCATCCGTATATATATATATATATATCTTGATAGAAGCCATATTACTAGGATTCAAGTACTCAACCAGCAAGGCCAGGCCTCCTCAGATGACAGCAAGCGCGAGTCAACAGCGGCCAGGGCCTCCGGACTCGTCAAAGGATGGAGTTTCTTGGGAAAATGACGAAGGAGTTTCTGGCAGATTTGACCCAGAGCACCAAGTCTGGGAAAGTGGGAGTTTTACACATAAAACCATATTTTTCCCATTAAAAATGGTGATTTTCCATATGATCTTGTTGGATTTACCATCATTTTCCAGTGTCCGTTTTAAACCACACGGGAAAGATATACGGAACTCAGAATGAGGATGTGAAGCGCCACAACATCAGGGAGCAACCTGCGCAGCAAGCTGCATGACGTGGAGATTTCATCATGAGTTGTGAGACCTTCATTTGGCGCTACCCAGCACGGTCAAGACGTTTGGCTATCCAGCACCACTGACGGCCTGTCAACTTTTACTCATATCATCCAGGCATAGTCTAATCAGGCAAACTTATATACAGAATAATGTTTGTTATGATTATTATCATCATACCATACGACATAATCATAATGCAAAAACAAAATTGCCAATTTTTGCCAATACACAACATTACACAATATTACACAACATTACATAAGAGTAACAATACTAAGATGGCCTTAAACAAAAACACATGTTACCCTCTGGTAATTTAACATAGCTATTGAAAATGGTCATTTATGGTGGATTTCCCATGAAAGATGGTGATTTTCCATAGTTATGTTAGTTTACCAGAGGGTAAACCCTATATAATATTATATAATCATCAATCAACCATCATTTATCAACCATATCCCCAGATTGCTGATGGTTAAAACCCCCCAAACATACAATGTTGATGGGTATTATCTGGTGCATGTTCTTTTTTCTCAAATCCCATCGGCAACCATCGATCCCCATCGATCACCTTCAGAACCACTTGAAACCTCTGCCGATCGTCGCCTGCGAGGAGTTGGCACAGGATCATGTGTATGTGGAGTATATGTAGAGTATATGTAGTATATATGTACTATGATGTAGTATACATACATATATATATAACTAATTAACTCTATATATATAATTATATATAATTATATATATATAATGTGAATGTCCACATTTCACCAGCACTTGCCGGGTTTTTCTCATGAGGCGTTCATCCAACGCCAATTCAGCTTGGAGTGCCGCAGGAACCGAAGGCTCAGGGAGCCCGTTGTAAGGTGCAG
>Ga0126342_10008726_pt1 | contig 18161 bp, 14 predicted proteins | sample Cyp1metagenome_FD_92528 | JGI IMG/M metagenome (GOLD analysis project Ga0126342, IMG submission 92528) | Coral microbial communities from Lord Howe Island, Old Settlement Bay, Australia - Cyphastrea 1 metagenome | ecosystem: Host-associated > Invertebrates > Cnidaria > Coral ... | reverse complement strand
CCACCCTCCCACTGCCAGGCAATCCGAGCCTTGACACCTGCGGTTGAACATCATCAAGTGGTTATTGTTGGACCTGGAGATAACCCAAGGGATCGCATGGTACTTGCACAAATGGAAATCACAATACATGTACATATACATATGCATATACATATACATATACATATACATATACATGTACATGTACATGTACATACATATATATACACATTTATATCGTACTATAAACATGTCATATGTCATGATGGCAAGTAGGGAGAATCATCCTAAACATTGATAGACAGAGGTTTGTGAGTTACAATGACCTATAGCCAGTTCAGGAAGGGATCATCTTTACTGGGAAGTGAGTCAACAGCCCTGGTGAATAGGTTCCCATTTCGTGGGGTTTTCTGCATTTGTAGCTGGAGAATCTTCCTCGAATTATACTTATTCAGCAGCAATCACAGTTATTATCAGCAAGCATCACACATGGTTTCATATTTTCTGCAGGTGATGCGTCCGTTTTTGCGTGATTTAGTTTCTTTTTCCCCAAGCGTCCACACTGAGGGGGTTCTTACGGTAAGTGAAAAGGCCGGTGGTTGATCAGGGTGCTCACTCTGGGCCGCGGCATTTTTCCTGCAGATTTCCGTATAAAGTGGCTCTTGTGAAATCTTGACATGCGTTTCGACTGAGCAGGCTCGCACAAAGTGTTCGTCTGCGTTCTGGGCGCATTCTGGGGCACGGCATTTTTCCTGCAAATTTCATTACAAAGTGGCTCTTCTGATGTCTCTTGTGACATGTTGAAGTGCATTTCGACTGCGCAGGCTCGCATCAAATGTGTGTCCCCGCCCACGCGATCTGGGGCCGGGCATTTTTCCTCTAAATTTCTGTATAAAGTGGCTCTTCTGATGTCTCTTGTGACTTGTTGAAAATCTGGGCAACGGCATTTTTAAATTTCTGTAAAAAGTGGCTCTTCGGATGTCTCTTGTGAAATGTTGAAGTGCATTTCGATTGCGCAGGCTGTGTCTGCGTTCTGGGCTCAATCTGGGCCGCGGCATTTTTCGTGTAAATTTCTGTGCAAAGTGGCTCTTGTGAAATCTGCACATGCGTTTCGACTGGGCAGGCTCGCGCAAAGTGTGGTCCTACTGTAGGTCTTGGGATCGGGTCCTCCTCAATATCATCATCCCCCACATCATTATCATCTTCTTCCTCCTCCTCCTCCTCCTCCTCGTCCTCCTCAAATCATCATTCTCAACATCATCATCTTCCTCCGCTTTTTACATCATCATCTTCAACTTCATCATCCTCCACCTCATCTTCCGCAACATCATCCTCCTCCACCTCATCTTCCGCAACATCATCATCCTTTTCATCCTCCTCCTCAACATTAACATCCTCATCACCGTGATCTTCCTCCTTCTCAACATCCTCATCCTGCACCTTGTCCTCCTCCACTTCAGCTTCCGCATTACCATCCTCATCCCCATCCTCCTCAACATCATCATCCTCACCATCAACATGCTGAACATCATCATCCTCAACCTCATCATCCTCCACATCGTCCTCCTGCACCTCATTGTCCTCAACATCATCAACCTCACCATCAACATCCTGAAAATCATCATCCTCAACCTCATCATCCTCAACATCATCCTCCTGCAGCTCATCATCCTCAACATCGTTATTCTCAACATCATCATCAGCATCAGCATCAGCATCAGCATCAGCATCAGCACCACCACCACCACCACCACCACCATCACCATCACCATCACCATCACCATCATCATCATCATCAACAACAACAACAACATCAACAGTATACTACATTATCCTCCCACTCCCCCCACACTGTTTGGGCTCTCTTGCCGGGATCATTTTCTGTAAACGGGATGGCTGATACCAAACTAATCCTGACCTCCGGCCGCGTCTCGAGAGCGACGTTCAGGTACGATGATCTTACCAAGGGAGCCGACCTGGGGAAGCAGCTCTTGGAGGATCCAACAGGGGCTGTTGAATATGAACGGGGGATGGGATTTGTCAATTCATTGTCAGCGGAGTCCGTTTTTTGGAATCTGCATGTTGAATTATGATCATGTAAAGTCAAAAAATGCCAACACCCACCAAAGATGGACGGATTTAATCCGAATATCGCCCAAATTGGTGGGTTCATCACTAACCCATTGTTGACCCCATGCCCATATGGGTCCCCCAGTTCGTTTTCTTTTTTTCCGGAAACTTTTGCCATGACGATGTAGATCAGAAGGTGTACGTTTTTACTTGTCTATTTCTATTTTGGGACACGTACAGCTCAGCTTCGATTAGGATTGAAAGGGGTGATAATGATTTTAGGGGCCCCTACAGTGCTTGATGACTGGCGACTGGTGATTGTTTTGGGATGAAACAAATCTTTGCATTGTCCTAAATGGATGGATGATGTACTGTAATTATAGTAATTTATAATCTAGAAGACACTTCAGTCATTTCAGAAACAGGGGTTCTATACATGATACTGTATCAATCCAACAAGATTCTGAGATGCTGTTCAAAAATTCAACCGAGTGGAAACAATTTTCGTTTAGACATGCTTCGAATCGAAGGGCTCGGAGTTCGATTTTTCAGGGCTCCCAGTTGAAATATTAGAACTGATACTTTCATTACCCTCAGGTGCGAGTCAAGGCTGGAAACAGATTATGGCAGCCCCTTTGGACCTTTGGATGAGAAGCCCATCATGGGCCTCTCACACGAAACTCCCTGAAATCAACTCCTAAAACTTGTCGGGTGGACTCTTGAAACTTTTCCTACGGAACTCTCACACAAGACATGGCTGATCAAATACTTGAGTTCACCGCTTTTGCTTGGTAAGTTTGGTAAATCACTTAAGTCAACAACATACATGGTTGAAATGGCTGAACTACTCAACAATTTTTGCCTGAAGTACTGAAATGGAGGTTTCCTAAAATAGGGGTACCTGCAAATCATCCATTTTAAGAGGGTTTCCCATTACAAACCAGCCATTTTCAAATACCATCCATTTCAGGAAACCCCCAAATTAATGCCAGACCTGAAAGGCTTGGGGCCCTGGCAGCCTTGGCGTGGTCTGCGTGAGGGGCATCCCGGGCTGGGAGGACCGGGGAAAACATTTTCCCACATCTTTGTCTGGGGTTCTTGTTTTTAGTTGTGCAATCCCGCCTGCCTCTCCTCCTGCCCGCCTCCCGCCTACTCACACAACTCTCTCACACACACAACACAACTCTCACGCACACAACTTACTCAGCACTGGGGTCCCGTGCACAGTAGCCGCAACTGTTTGCGTGGCACGCGTGGCAGGTGACATCGACCTTCGCTTTGCGTGGCAGGTGTGGCACTTGGCGACATCGACGTGCATTCTGCGTGGCGGGCGTGGCACTTATGGCACTGGGCTGGCTCTGGTGGCGCGCTTGGATCCCGGTGACGCCGCTTCATTTTGTGTGGCAGGCGTGGCACTTTTCTTTACACACGCTTCTTTCACCAGCAACACTTTTACACGGAACTCTTTCACACACCTCACTTCGACATGCATTTCTTGCACATACCGATCCTCCACCATCTCTTTTCTCTTTCCTGCCTTTCCCACACCTGTCTTTGGCTACTTATTCGAAGTTGACATGTGGGGTTATTCGGCCCTTTAATTTGTTATTTTATTGTATAACATTACAATACTGTAACATATATATGATATATATATAATGATGTATATTATATATTATTTTACAATACTAACACACACACACACATATATATATATATATATATACACCTGCAAAAAACGTGATTTTAGTGGAAACTGGTCTTCCAACCCCCAAAAGCAGGGAGGTCATACTAGTATGTATGTACTGGTAACACCCATGTATTTTTCAATATTTTTTGTTATTTTGTTCCAAAATTGAAATTTGACATAACCATTTACCTCTATCATTTACCATGATTTACCGGTGACATATCGTGATTTTCCATTGCAAACTGTTAAATTGCCAGAGGATATCTATTCTGTAATTTAAATGCATGTTTTACAATTATTTGTATGAAACACATATGTATATTATATGTATTGATATGTATTATGCTTGTAACACATATGTAGTCACATGTATATAGGTGTTGTAATATGTATAGATATGACATGTAGTCGCATATCTTGAACATGGGGTATCGGAACCTTATAAAATCCCCGGGTTTCTCGTCATTTTCCACACTGAAATGGCAAATTTGGGGTATCCATGGCGAGCGGAGTCCTGAGATATGATAAGCTACTTTCTGAGTGGGATCATTTTCCATTACGGTATGCTGCATAGTTCCTGTGGGTGCAATGCACTTTCGACACTGGATGGCCCCGCACGGGACGGGAACGACCAGCTTCCAGCATGTCGAGGTTAAAGTATATATAGATGTTAGTGGTTTTAAACACCACTTGTCCATCCTTACCTGGATGGTGGGTTACTCAATTCCAGCAGACATATAATATGGAGATCGATCTAAAGGTCCTTGTAAAGAGTCATGGTTGCGAAGACCGTTCATATCATGTTTATATGCCACGCGCAAGTTTTTTTTCTCCAGTTTGAGTTAGTAGAATTTATTTGCGACAGCTTCGTGAAAGTTGGATATCATTAATTTTTCATATTATTAAATTCATATAACACAGGGATATTTTGTGAAGGTGCATTTTGCAGGGAATGGCCTACAGTAGTAACTAAGAAACAATCAATTTGTTGTGAGAAGGGATTCCGCCATGCTACCTGCATGTCTACGGATAAACATGGAGTTTGCGACAGTTCGCGGAGGTCAAACAAAAATACTTAGGGATGAATGGCAATTTTTAGATGAAACAAATTCGATCCACCCCATCACATATGTCTATGTGGGATGTGACCACCAGCTAGATAGTATACAGTATTTTCAAGGGCTTTCCCTTTTCCATCCGATTGGGAGACCAGCAAAATCGGTGCAGCGCGGAAAGGATCTCTACAAATCGGTGCTGAAGTGGGCTTCCCAGATTGGAACGCGAAACATCTTCGAACAAAAGTGGCAAACCCCAAATCATGGAAAGCTAAGGATAGCCAGGATACCCCCAAAGGCACCTCCCAAACAGAAATAAATGCCTTAAGGCCTTAAGAATCACTATGCTTGCAGGGGTTACTCAAAACCAAGGGACACCGGTTCTCCGCGTTTTGGACGCCTGAGGTTGTCCCATCCTTTGGCACATTTGCCGCAGGAAAGCCTGAAGGCTTTGGAGCATGAGGCGATACCGGTGACGGGTCATTTCTTTTGTTGTGCCATCTAATTTCTTGGATCACTTTTGAGGATCTTTTAGCAATTTTCCATGGAAAACGGGACTTTCATTTTTTTTCTGCAGGGCATCCAAGCTAAGTCCCGAGGGTTTGGCTCAACCCTCACCAGTGGGAGCTGCCATAGGATGGAAAATTTGGAGGGCACCCCCCCCGAGTCTTATAAGGCATCAATGTACAATGCTGGTTGGCCCGCGGCTGAGTGACGGCGAGTTGCTGCACGAAAGATGAGCATTTCGAGGCAAGCCTTGAAAAAATCACTTGCCGGAGCAGTGTTTTCATCTCCCGCAAAAGGTTGCCAAAGCAATCCTTCACCTTTATGTACTGTAACCATCTGTAACCCCAATTTTGTTGAGATCCATACTGTAACCATCTGTAACCATCTGGGAATCTGAAACCTGATTTCTTTCGTTACTTTCCATCCCCCCACGATCCGGCCAGATCTGAGGTCCCATGGCAAAGAAAAGCTGGGGGACAAGCCAGATTTTGCCAAGGGCTCGTGCTGTCCTGAAAGATCTCACCATGGATGAGTGTGGTTTCTGGCAATCCCAGCTGGTCATGGAATTTTCATCTAGTTTAAGCTAGGGGACCGAAAACCGAACGTGTAGTGAGTAGTGATGCAGTTTTTAACTTCTGCCGCGTGTGGGGTGGGATGGTGTGAGGTGGGGTGGGGTGGGGTAGGGTAAGAACGTTCAAATGCACCTGCACCCATACGTGATGCTACGTCAACGTCTCTTCTCTTGCACTTGCACACATACGTTATGCTACGCAAGAGACGTCTTCTCTTGCACTTGCACTCCTACATCATGCTACGTTACAGACGGGGTGGGTGGAGTGGAGGTTGTTGCTACACAAAGACGAAGATTGCATCATTTGGGTTTAGATAATTTTTCCAGGGTGGAATTGGTTGCTACTTATCAGATGAAGATTGAAGCATGTATAAACGAAACATTTACATCATGTTACATCAATGTGTAAAAACATGTTGAAAACCACAGCAAAGACTGTACGCCAAGCGCTGCTGGGTTAAAACGGTCCCAATTTCGAGTGGCAGGCATGGGAAAATGACTGACCGGCACGCTCTGGAGCCTCTCTTTTTTGGACATGTAAAACCCAAAAAACACCCTTTCCACACCACGAAATGGTCGGAAAAAAAGCAACACCATGTAATTGACACAAAATCAAACAAAAGAACACAATTCAAGTGTGCTGAAACCTCACGTTGGACACATTTTCCATCATAAATGTTGTGCACGAATCATCACGCCGCCACGCGCGGTTTCCGGTCGGGCGGATAGTTTAAGATCTTGTTACAGCAGGAAAATATGAGACACAAATCATCTTCCAAAAAACCAGGTTAGATTATCAGGTTGGGTCCTGGCCAGGGTTCCCCACCAGCGGAAAGCTCACCGTTTTGCCCTTCAGCCGAGGTTCTACTTCAACCCACTCTCTGATTCTCCTGGCACTGAGGCAACTGACGTGGCCTGAAAGTGACGTGGAAACTGTGCTAAGTGGCAGATTGATGGATCACGAAGATGGCGAATTGATGGTGACCTGAAGTGAGAAGACCTCACGAAGAATGATTAAGATTCGGGAATTCATCAACAGCAGTAAAACTGGCCTTGAACCTGGTTTGCGTGGTGAAGCCGACACTATATAAACCATACCCAATTTTATCCTGCCGATCGCCAGGAAGACCAAGCTAAGTTCCCCTGGGCCTTGCCGAAAAATTTGTGGCCCAAGGAGGCAAGCTGGGGCTAGCGCCTTTGCACAGGTTGAAAAAAAGCAGGACTAGAAGTAGACTGTGAGGATGGATTTTTACTTTTTGGGCTGATATTATAAAGAACTTGCCCAACTTATGTTGAGCTTCTTGAAGATGGATGTAAGTTGATTTAAGGCACAATTGGGTCATTGTTTGAGCAACATTTTGCATCAATTTCCATTTAAAAGGGATTTATGTACCCATCTTAAGGGTTCCCAGTATGGGACGACGACCGCAAACATTTTTTTTTTTAAACTCAGATGATTAAAAATGCCCCCATGACTTAGGAAACCCTCAAATGTAGTGGCTGCCACCATAAATCCCAATAAAATCACTAGCATCCCCATAAAATCCCACCATTACTCCATAACCCCCCCCCCATGGCTCCAGAAAAAACCATAAAATTCCATGATATTCCCGTAAAAATCAATAAAATGGATCTGCCACCCGAAAGGAAATCCCAGAGCTGGAGAAGAACTGCAAAGCCCTGGGTACCAAGATGCAGGAGGCCTTGATCTGTGATAAAAGAATTAGGAGGAAGCAATTACCGTTGTAAAATGATATTAGGAAAAAGCACATTATGAAATCAATACTTCAATACTACATGCAATGGTCATATGATTCATATGGTATGAATTTGATCTGATCGTGCCTATGAGCATTGCTATGATAGATACAATATATATATATACACATATATTATAGGCATATTATATATCATTTACACACACACATAAACATGGACACAGAACATATGCATACAGAAATGAACGCATATCTACCCGTGCCAAGTGAATGATCCGCAGGTCATCGGTTTCCTTGGAGAACAAGTGGATCGCGTCATGGCGACGAAGGTGTCCGGAAATAAGGGGAGTATGGGATCAATGGGGATATAGCTAACGATATTACTGATATATAATTATGTATATATATATATATAATATATATATATATATTACTTATATATATATATACGTAGTTATGTAGGGCAGGATATAGGGAGTAGATATATACACATACAGTTTGGAATCGCAAGGATGGACATACTCGTAGCTGCAAGACCTTCGCGCAAGACCATTTCTTTGACAACTACGTCTCCAGGTGAAAACCTACACTGCCAACCTCGGCAAGACGCTGCGCCCTTTGGATCCCTGTTTCTTTTGTGAACCTATGGGGCTTAGTCAGCACCAATCATGGATAAAACAACTATAAAACTGGTGAACTGGTGATTATCTGTGAACATAATTTATATCAAACTTAACTGATTCATATCAGCGGTTGTTGTCAGCACAAATTGGTTGATTAGCTATTGCACATGGTGATAAACCATACAACTGATCCCCATATCATTGTATGCAGATCACTCACTTATAATAACCAATAATTGATTGGCCATGACATATACATATATATACATATGTATGTATATATATACATATATGTATGTATATGTAGATGATACATACATGTACATATTAACATATATTAACCAGTTAACCACTGGTTGGTGGTTCAAATCTCCAGCTTTCTCACCAAGTCCGAAAACGAGGTGAGACGAACAAGTGCAAGGGCCGATTGCTGTACTACTTCCCGCCCAAGGCGATGAAAATTGATCCCAGGTTGTAGGGTGATCCTGGGCCCGACCCACTTTCTCACTCAGTGGCTTCCCCACCAGACCTTTGGGGAAGTTCTTCCACGGCCAGGAGACGCCAGCTCCGGAAGAAAAGGGTCAAGTGGCCGAGGCGACGACAGGTTTTGGACCCCAGAAAGATCGAACAGCTTCAATTTACCATCACTTTTGAGTTAGATTTTACTTCTCTGTGGGCTGCTGATGGCTGCTGAGCTGCTGAACCTTCGGGGGACCTAAAGTGATCGTCTTTTGCCAACTTTGGGTGATTTCTGAGGAGCTTCCATTTAGCTTCACTTTCACCATCTTTCGCCCAACCGGGTCTGAAAAATGACCAGCTGCGGGGGAGCGGGGTTCATTTGGGGAACCCATGGGAACCCCCAATGACTTCACCGAAGGATGGCTGGATCGGCTGGTCTGGAACCTCAGGGGTACAATCGAGCCATAGATTTTCAGCTTTCCACGGCAGTCAAAAAGTGGGGCACCCTCAGGTTTTAAGCTTGATGCAGACCCCCCAAATCCCCGAAAATCGACCTCTGGATCTGGACCACAATCTCCACAAGCCAAACCAGGAATTGATATATATATATATTGCTTTGAACTTCTCCGCTCATATCCCATCCCCCAGTAAAAAACCCAACATGGTGCCCAAAAAAAGAAGAGACCCAAAAAATGGTCCGAGGCACAACGATTCGGGCTTCATGACGGGACTGACGCCCGACATGTTTGTCGCTGGGCTGCAGGTTTGGTTGTCACGGTTTGTTAAAAAAGGGTAACGTCAGAGTCAGAGTCGTTTCTTGAAACGATAGGAGAACCCTCCTGTATTTGGTGGGAACAAACTATACCACTTGAGGTGGAAATCATGACTTTTGGGGCCAACCCCCTTATAAATCAACCATCAAATAGGGTTTACTGGTTGACATTAGGCCCAGCACTAAATGTTTTAGGAGCCAAGAAGTAAGCAGTCCATTTTCGGTTCTCACACGCGCGAGATGACCCATGTCTTTCTTCGAGATGGCGGATAAAGGGTGATGGTGATGGTGGTGGTGGTGGAGGACAGAGATGACGGATATTTGAGCAGTGTTCAAAATTCCAGTTGTTTGATGATTGATTATAGCGAGTTATACTCCCCCATACATAGAGGATTATCATAATTCATTATCGGAATATATCGGAATCCATATTAACCAACAAGTATATTGGAATGGCAGAGGGGTCGTGTCACACGGCTGGGCAGAAGAACTTTCAGATGGACGTGCTGAATCTGAGGTGGATGATACGGATGCCGGGTGCTTAGCAACAGATGCCACAGTTTTTGGTGAAGCTACCGCAGCTACGGTCGCCTGCGCTGGCTGTTTTTGTAGCTACCAACTGAAGATGGAGCTAGCATGTAGTAACATCCAGCATGAATATCATGTGATGCATTGCACATTTATGCTAAGCCACGGCAGGATAATAGCCATGTAAGGTAGGTTACACCACATTGTTTGCCTAGTCTCCTAACTCAGCCATGGGTCCCTGTTTATAGATAGAGGCAGAAGAATCAAGTCCGCTGTCCCCATGTCCCCAAGTCAAACCCTAAAGGTAGTGGATGATTAGCTGAAAACCACCCACTTAGTCGGTGGAAGTGATCTTCTTTGGTCGGTGCAATTGAACTGCCACTCGATTTTTGACCAGGCTTTCCATTTTGTTGGAAGTTCCAGCAGGCTGTTTCCCGGCTAGCAGAGCCACCAACCTGACAGCAGGCAGCGCTTCCTCAGTGCCTTAATGATCTTAGAAGGACATGGAACGCCTCTGATGGAAGCTCATGGAAGCTTGTAAAGTGGGTCGAAGCAAAGTGCTATGCCGCTATGCCCTGCTATGCGGCCAAATCCGATCTGGCACCACTTGGCTGACTTGGACTTTCCGGAGAGGTCATTCAGTCTCCACAAATTCGAGAATGTGCATAGGCGGCAAGGTGACCTTTGGAGCCGCAGGGGGGGAGAATTTTCCCAATGAAACCTGGGCTTCTAGCCATTCACTTTAGCAATGCAGCAACCTCTGCCAATACTTGCCAGTATGACTGCAGTGAGCAATGCCCAGTTCATCCCTGGTGGTTGATGTTTGTATAGGAAGATACTACCAAGTAAGTACAAAGTGGTTTATATAGTTTTGAGGAGGACAGCAGGGTCTGGATACTGCTCTGTTGCGATTTCCGAGGGATCCGTCATGGAGAATCCTGACCCAGAGGGTGCTGGGCTTTGGATCGTTGATCGAGATAGCAGCGCCGGGATCTTACTGAAGGGCTGAGAATTTGAAGAACATCAAAGCAACATCCCCATAACATTCCTGAAGATTCTGCATTTTCACAATGGTCAAAATTGGACCCCCTAGAAATGGTCACAACATGATCTCAACATGTTTTTTTCGGCATTTTTTTTTCATGTCAGAAATCTGAGCCATGCCATGGGCAGATCGAGGCGGTTCGGGTCCGCGTTCCTCCAGATTGCATGGCCATTCAGGTGGGCGAGTGTACCCAGGCGGGATGCCTCGACTTGCGAATGTTAATTGATGCACCATTTGGCTATGGATCAATACCTATTAATACCATTTTTAGGGGGATGAACATCCATTTACCAGCTATTTTGATGTTCACCAGGGGTACAAGGTTTTGACACACTGCCATTTGAGAAATCTCCTGGGAGGATGTTCATTTTTTTAATATTTTTTCTTACTCCAAGAAATAAATCGTCCCATGAGTACGGGAGACTCGTTTCATTCTCACCGCAACTTAAAAAAATGCTGACGACATGGCACTGTGGATTCCCCGCAACTGTCAGGGTTTGTCCATGGTTTTCTTCAACTCCACTGGTTCATTGGTATCGGGCCAGGCCTAAAGGTGTAACATGGTGTAACCATGGATTGCCGTTTTTCAGGAGCAAAACCATGGTTGGCTCGCGATTTGCTATGGGTTTGAGCATTTGGAGGAATCGAGGTATTGAATCGTTGAGCCTTTTTTGTGGTACCCAACGATTCAGGACTGGATTAAACATTAGTCCAGCAGCACAGAGATTTTTTTGGGTTTCATAGAAAAGTGAAAAACAAACCAGAAAACCAAAAAAACAAACCAGAAAACCAAAATCAAGGAAAACACAAACACAAAACAAGAAAATCACATAAAGAAAACAACACGCCAACAAGAAACACAAGAAACAACAACAAAAAAACTGAGGAAAATGCAGTTTTTTTTTTTTTCTGGTGATGGTGACTCTTCCTGTCGAGTTGTTTTTTTGGTGATTATGGTGTTGTGTTTTTTTTTTTATAAATATTTTTTGCTAAAATCAACTTTCTCTGTTCCACATGGGGTCATAAATTAAACATATCAAACGGTCCAAATTTCTTCGTGATCTCATGGTACTCCCATTTTTTCGGATCAGCATCTAAGCTTCAGGCATTGGCGAAGTTTCCCTGGAAAAACATCTCGGTTTTAGCTACGAAATCCGCCGGTTCATCATCATTTTCAGTTTGAACATAACCATTGTGGTACTCGTAATTTCTGTAAATTAGAAAGTCCCCTAAATCACCAGAATGACATAATAGTCGCAATGATTCCTCCACCATCGTGGGGGTTATCCACCATTTTCAAACAAACCCAGTTTTTTTTTTTAATGGGGGATCCCCAGTCGTCACCATGGTTGTATGAATACTAGTAGGATGATTTAAATGGATCCCTCCATTTGAAAAAGCCGACTTCATTACACACTTTTTTTTTTTCATCCCCCGCCGTCCCATGAAATCACCATTTGTTGCTGGGCCAAATCCCATGAATGTGGGTAATTCCCAATGCCATTTGCACCCCCAGTCACCATTAAAAAAAGGTGGTACATTGGTGGTTACCATTCCCAGTCACAGATGGTTTATCGGTTTATCATTGGATCATACAATGTGGGGCCCAGTTATAAGATGGTTTATAAACCCCATGAATACTATAGTTATAGGTACCATAAACCATAGTTATTGGAGTTATAAACCAACTTAGCTATCTACGGGGCCCCACTTTGTACCACATGAAACCCCTTGGATCAGCGGTGACAGGTGGTCACGGGCGGTGAATTCGTGGCGACTCCGCACTGCGTGCGCGGCGTGCGGCCGCAGTTTGTTCCTGCTGGGCGCAAGGTAACGAACGGTGGCCAGGGGACTGGGCGGGAAGGTGAGATGGTTGAAGTTGAAGTAGTGATTAAGAATCATTAACCATGATCAATGGCCATTTCAGGAACCTAAACCGGAGGTACCTACCATATATAAGGCCTATGTAAGGCCTATGTAAGGGGATATACCCCCAAAATATGGCCTTATATGGTACAGTGCCTCCATTTTAGGATCCTGAAATTCCCATTGATCATGGTTAATAATGGTTAATAATGATTAACACTGGTTAATGATTAATAAGGGTTAATAATGGCTGATAATGGCCAATAACTAATAATGGCATATAATTAATGGCTAACATGGAGGGTTTCTAAGTCATGGGGGTACCCACTTAAATCATCCAGTCGTCATGGATGACCATGACTTGGGGATGCCTAATTTTGAGAAACACCCATATGTGAAGATGGTTGATGATTGGAAATTATATAGGTATATGATGCTATTTGATGCTATTTGATTGGTGATCTAACGGAATTTCATCATTTACAGGATTTTTAACCAGCAAGAACACGGGGATATAGATAAAACGATGCTATGTTAATGAGCACTTAGGTCGGGGGTTATGCTACGCTACCCTGAATATGTTGGGGATTATCATAATCCACCAATAGTACCGCACAAGGCGGTGGCGGAAGTTTCAAAGATAGGACACTATAGGAGAGGTGAGTTGTTGTGATGCATGGATGGCAGAGCGAATCCACAGATGGACCGAAAGGTGGTTAAAGTTGGTGGTTGCAATGGTTGCAGTGGTCACCTCACCCACATCTGCTGGATGTAGTGTGGTGTAGTGCAGTTGTAGTTGTAGTGTCGTGGAGTTGTAATTGGAGTGTAGTGTATATAATTAGTGTAGCTGTAGCCGCAGCCGCAGCCGTAGTTGTGCTAAGCAAATTACCACTGACAGATGACCTAACATGATCTTCTTCTTCTTCTTTATCCTGAGGTGAAGTAGAAAAATGTGGTGCAATCCAAAAAAGTATCACTGAATTCATAAGCAACAAACTATGCCCATATAATCATATATAAAACTATTTAATATTGCACAGTTCCATCATATATCATGTATGATATGGCATGGTTCCCATATATATTAAATCATAGTTTTCATGGTTATATATTAAATACATACAATATAAACATATTTTTCCATGTATATTTTGGTTTCTTAAAAATATATCAAAACAACGCGACAACTACGACTGGCCGCTTTGAGAGAGGTGGCGCGTGTGGCTTGCCCCTGCTTCGTAGATACACATCCCACCTTCAAACTAAGGAGCTGCTGTGGATGTCATTCCTTGGTACGGGGATCGATCATGGGAAAATGAGGTTTTTTGGTGACGAGAGGATACCCTCTGGTAAACTAACATAGCTATGGAAAATCACAATTTTTAATGGGAAAACTCACTATAAATGGCCATTTTTAATAGCTATGTTAGTTTACCAGAGGGTAGGTGACGAGAGGATATCAGAAGTGCTAAACAAACTAAATTTGATTATAGCAATAATCCACGGCGATCTGAACTCAGCAAATATAACCAACAATACCGATAAACAATAGAAAACCCATTTTGTATATAGATTGTATTTAATTATGGGATTCTTTATAACGGGAAGGGGTTAAAACAGTTATGTAATCCAAAGTGTTAATCGAACGTTACGTATACACCCAGCAATTCAAACGCTGGTGTATCTAGTCACTTGGGTATCTTATTTTCTGTTATGGACGGTATTTAATACAAGGAACAAGGGATTACCAAGAACATAAACAAGGACCAATATGAACAAGAATTCTGGGTGATGATATATATATAATGATATACATATATATATATACATTTATAATATACACCAACAAAACACAGTGTTTTGCCCAACAAACATGGGGAGGTTTTTATACACCAGCAACGGAAGTGACGATGTGCAGCTTTTGGCAAACGATTGGTTGCAGGATTCCCGAAGGCTTTTCGGCTGACGAGATGTTGGCCAAAGGCAGGGTACCTTCTTTTTGGACCTTAAAAAACCCGAAGTGGCCTATGATAAACGAGGGACATGACCAGTCTGAAAAAAAACCAGGCTTTCCAGGCTGACAGCCGCGGCAGCGTCTGTGCCAATTCTTGGGGGATGGTCATCAATTGTCATCAATTCAAGAATGCGGATGCTGCTACTCATGATGAATTCCGCACATCGTCGATTCGTCTAATCTAATCTGCTGTGTGGTTTCAATTTATGGACCCACGACATGCTGGACAGGTTGGGAAGGGATTACTCCACTCCACTGATGGGATTTCCCACCTGGAACTCCGAATCCAGTGATTTGACGAAGGGATCATTCCCCGCGCTTAACGATGATTTTCCATATCTGATACCCTCTGGTAAACTAACATAGCTATGGAAAATCCACCATTTTTCATGGGAAAACTCACGATTTCTATGGCCATTTTCAATAGCTTTTTGTTAAATCACCAGAGGGTACCATTTTTCACCGTTGAGTCTTTCGCGGGATTTCCCAGCCCTTAGTGGCGCGCCTCCCTTCACTTCAGCAGTTCCAGGTGTCTCCTCCAAGGTTCCACCGCTTGCGGAGCGTTGGGAGTGGGGTGGCCCGGGTGGATCGCCATGGATCGCCATGGATCGCCATGGAAAAAGATGAGGCCCTCTGGTTATGACTAACATAGCCATGGTATAGATGCCCCATAGAAACAGATGGTTTACCGTTTTTAAAAATGGGTGGATCTTTCCATGGCGAACTGTTAAATAACCAGATGGTATGTTCTATAGCTATGATGAATTGCCAGAGGGTAAACCTATGAATTACCATGGGAGTCGAATGGGATATGAATGGAATATGATGTACGCTATGTCAACCCGATGAAAACCGACGATGTTCGAGATCTATGTCAAAGTACCAGATGTAGAAGCGAAGGTGGGTGGCCTATTTGCAATGGTGAGCAGTCTTGCTCGAGAATGGCGATACAATGCGATACAATAAAATTGATTTGCAAGACTTGTCCCCTGTGAAATGTTACGTCGTGAGAAGGGGATGCTTCAGGTTTATGAAATGGCCATTACGAGGGTTATTCTATGTTATTGTCTAAAACTCGACATATAAATTGAGCCCTGTTCATGATAGTTTGCTGGCCAGACGTAGTGCACAGATTTTCTCATAACTAGCCTATAGCTATCTCGGCTCGTGCTTTTCCCATCAATTGTCCTGATTTTATCCAATAATTTCGGATAATTATCCCATCATTTCCCATATTTATCACATCATGGATTCCACATGTAATCATCCCAGAGGTTTCCAGAATTCTCGCAAACAAATTGTGATCTCAGACCTTTAGGCCCCCAAGAAAGGAATGTTTGCACGGCCAATGTGGAGTGTCACGATCCTCGGATGTTTGCAACATTTCGCAACCAATTCATTCACTCTATCACTCACTTGTCAGTTGTCTGTAAACCCACTAAAACCCACTAAAACATACATCAAGAAGTTGCTATGGCTCAAAATCTTAAGCACCTGAAATTAGACTCTTCATGGCCCGAAACATGCTCAGAGTTGCGCATCCGCTGCTTTTGGTTTCTGGTATGCGATAATTTCCAATAAATACCATGCTGTTTGGTGGTTTGGAACAGGAATTTTTATGACTTTCCATATCTTGGGAATGTCATCATCCCAACTGTTACTCACTCGTGTTTTTCAGAGGGGTAGGTATACCACCAACCAGCATGATTATATCGTATCCCATTATGGTGATTCTCATTATGGGATGGATGACGACTGGGGCCCCATTCATCCCATGTTTCACTTGACCCTAGCACATATCATGGATCCCATATATTTATTTGTCCCTTAAATTTTCCATAGTTATTATTTCAATGAAATAACATCTCCAATCATTTCCAATAAATATAATAACTATATATCATTATCTCAATTATCTCATGATTTTCCATTTCCCATATAAATATCCCACATTCCCATGAGTTGTATTGAGTTTATCTCATGAATTCCTATGGCCATATCAGAATCACATACCATATTTCCCATACCTATATATCCCATCATTTCCAATAACTACCACAATTATAGAATCATGTCATGATTTCCCATATACTTACAGTATCCCAGAATTTCCCATAGTTGCATTGGAATCATGTCATTACTTTTATTGGATTTTTCCCGTGACGGTCATCACAGGTGTTTTCTTGGAATTCCAAGAAAATTCCCATAGTTAGATGAGTTTCCAATGTTTATCCATACTTGGCTAAACATCTCCCATGTCATTTTAACATCATTGGAAAATCTCTATCAAATTGGATTTGTCTCATTGGTGTTATATTGGACTCGTCCACTCGTCCCATAAGTTCTCATAGGTTCCTTTTGGGTCATACTGGAGGAGTTCCATATATTTATAGATCACCCCATAAGTTAGATCCGAATTGGGTTTACCTCATAATCCATGTTAGGATTTTCCCTGATAAACCATCCATTTTGGGTCCCCCAATTACGGACACCCCTAGAAATGGATCGGTTTACAATGGAAAATCCCATCTAGAAATGGATGATTTTCATATGGGGCTCCCCTTTTTTACTTAGGAAACTAACATAACTATGGAAAATCACCGATGGGAAAACTCACAATTTCTATGGCAATTTTCAATAGCTATTTTGACATCACCAGAGGGTATGACGTCAGGGAAACCGTGCCATATTTTGATCCCATGATTTTCGATCCAAGGCCTGGTCAGAGTTTCGGCGACTTCTTGGGTGCGACCTTCCGGCGCTACTACGCAAGCTGGCACGACTTGGCTGAGGGAACACTGGGCGGGATGGGGGGAAACGAGGGGAAAAGATGAAGTTCGATGTGAAGAATTTAGGGGAACATCAGATTATTTTCACGTGTTTAAGTGAAACTTTCGTAGTTTTTATTTTGCGATCTGATTTTGAGATATTTTGATCATGGCGATTCCATTCTTGCTTTGAGTCCGCAAAAAAGTTGGGATGGGTCAACTTTCATTGGGTACCCTCTGGTAAACTAACATAACTATGGAAAATCACAATTTTTAATGGAAAAACTCACGATAAATCACCATTTTTAATAGCTATGTTAAATTACCAGAGGGTATCCAGGAATTGGATTGACGCGACCGGGCTTTGTTGATCCAGGCTACACGTGTTTAGGTGGGAAAGCCTTGTATTTGCTAGCGGGTGGAAAACCGCGCGTGTAGTCGTGCTACTTTTTGAATATGGGGGTTGGGTGGGGTGGGGTGGGATATTAACGTTCAT
>Ga0126342_10008725_pt1 | contig 18161 bp, 14 predicted proteins | sample Cyp1metagenome_FD_92528 | JGI IMG/M metagenome (GOLD analysis project Ga0126342, IMG submission 92528) | Coral microbial communities from Lord Howe Island, Old Settlement Bay, Australia - Cyphastrea 1 metagenome | ecosystem: Host-associated > Invertebrates > Cnidaria > Coral ... | reverse complement strand
TCTATTTATCTATCTATCTATCTGCAAGCTTGAAAACGAAGCTCTGCTGCGAGACTTCCTCATTTTTCGAAGTTGACAACATCAAAAACACATCAAAAACAAAGCAACTCTGGGAGACTTCTTCATTTTTTGAACTGGACAACATCCAAAACGAAGCAATTCTGCGAGACTTCTTCAGCTTTTGAATTTGACAATCAAAAACAAAGCAATTCTGCGAAACTTCCTTCAAAAATGGAAAGTTGAGTGCAGAGCTGACAGCCTCGTACCAATGCGTTTTGCGTTTTTTCCAGTTTAGCTGTTTAGCTGTAGAAAGTACTGCGCCTGCCACGAAAAAGTGATGCCGGGTCATTCGAAGTGCTGCACCTGTCACGCAAAATCATCTCAGCAAACCTGAAGATCTGATGCTCCAAAATGCAACCCCTCTCAGGAAATCAGCGCCTTCACCTACTAACAGCTCCGATGAAGATGTCTCTTGCACTGCGCCTGCCACGGAAAATGCATCTTTGCAGATCCTCTTCAAATCCCCACGCCTGCTTTCGTTTTTGGAAATGCCACAAAACCTTCACGTTTTGCTCACTTTTGACAAGGTGCACGATCCCTTGCGCCTGCCACGCTAAACGAGATCTGAACGTCCAAAAGTGGTAGGTACGTGGTGCGTTTTGTACATTTTGACTTTGAAATGCGCTTCCCGCCACAACGGCATGCACTTTTTCGACATCTCAACTTCCAAAAGTGGTCCGAACCTGTTGTGTTTTGTGCATTTTGACTTCGAAATGTGCTTCGCGCCACAACGGCGTGCAATTTTTCAACATCGCAACTTCCAAAAGTGGTCCAGAGCTGGTGTGTTTTGTTCATTTTGACTTCGAAATGTGCTTCGCGCCACAACGGCGCGCAATTTTTCATCTCTCATCTGGCCAGATGGCTCCGCACCCGCCGCTTTAGCGAGCCTACTTTTCGAACTTCCAGAGCCACAAATCATTGAAAAAACACAGTGTTTCGCGACTTTCCTACCTTTACGCGCACCTTCATCTTCTTTCTTCTGACTCTTTCTCTTCTCTGATCTTCTCTCTTCTGCCCTTCTCTCTTATACTTTTCTCTTCTCTCTGACTCTTCCCATCTCTGCTTTTCATCTGTCCATATTGTCGGAAGTTTGACTTCTAAACTTCCTTCGGTTATTTAGGTTTGTTAATGAGGTTATAATGGATTTATCCATGGTTGTTACCCTCTGGTAAACTAACATAACTATGGAAAATCACCATTTTTGATGGGATATGTATGTATATTATGTATATGGAGGTGTCCGAAATAGTGGTCCCCCAAATCATCCATTTATAGATGGATTTTGCATTATAAACCAACCATTTTGGGTACCCCCATTTAAATGTTGATAGTGGATATACATATATATATATACTGATTGGTGGTTTGGCCCGTTTTTTATTTTTCCATATATTGGGAATAATGATCTCAAGTGACTCATATTTTTCAGAGGGGTTGAAACCACCAACCAGTATGTGTATATATATATATACATATGTGTGTGTGTTTTTATTTGTGTTTAAAAGAAATATTTGTATATGCACACACGTGTGTTTTTTGGTTTTACTTAGATTCAAGAGTCCTCTATGAACTAAGAGTGGTTGGTGCATGTACACCTATTTTGAATGTATATGTATTTAATGATACATAATTGATACATAGTTTCGACACAGTGAAGTTTGATTTGGAAGCAATGTTCCGAACAAAAATCCGACGTTCGGCGATTCACAGGTCAATGGCCATGTCAGGTACCCAAAATTCGAGGGTACCTACCATATATAAGGCCTATTTTTCAGGGCTAAATTTCAGGGGATATAACACCCAAAAATATGGCTATCCTGAATTTCCAATTGAACAGGTGCCCATCATCGGATGGTTGCAGATCTTGGTGGTCATCGCCCTTTCGGAGTTGTGGCGCTACGACACCCGGCAGAAAAGCTGACAGGCTGAGGTGGTTGCCATTGGAAAATGGTGATTTAATGGTGCAAAATTGTCGGATTTCATGGGATATAATCGATAGAAACCCTAAGGAAATGAAGATTTAAGCGAGAAAAGTCGGGATTTTCATGAGAATGAACTAAAGGGTTTTAATTGGATACGATGGATAGGCGCAGTGGGATAGAATTGGAATCTTCATGCAGGGCAGGGCCCCTGTTTACCACAGCTAAATTGGGGCCACTAATTTCAATTACTAGGGTTTACGGTAATTCCGCCTGTATTCATGGGGGTTAAAAATCAACTTATAAACGGGGGGGGGCAAACTTGTAATGGTGATAATAAAGATGTATGGATATAATGGGGATGTAATAGAGATAACCCAATTTATGGCATTTTAATTGGGGAAGATGGTGATTTGCTTACCATCAAACATGGGAATTCAGCAATTCAGCAGCATCCTTGGAAGCACAAACACCGGCACCAAAAAGACACAGCACATCACACCACATTTCAGGACAATGTCTTGTGCAGTGCATCAATCAGTGGATTGGTTTAAGGGAAAAATTACAGAAAAACCCTGTATTTGATGGTAACAAAGCCTGATGTCCTATAGATTTGCCTTGAAACCACCAAAATAAATGACATTCGCCTGAGGGCTCGCAGACCTCCAAAGATGCCATGGCAAAGGATGTGGTGGAATCGCCATATTTTGGATATCCCCTGAGAGACCCTGGTTGCTATTGGATTGGTTCATAAATCGCGCAAACACAGGTGGTACTGTTGGATGGATGGGATTCACAATCAAATACCACACCGAATTTTGTGCTCATTAGTTGACTACCCAACTTATAACCTTGGATCCCTGCATCGTTTTCAAGCAACCCTGGATTCATAAGGGCGGTTTCGTCAGTGATGAAACATGGTGGGGTTTCATCAATCTGGGATGTACCTTGACGATTTGTTTAAGATTCCACAAGTCCCCAATTTGGTTTATGCTCAAACCATGTCAAACCATACCCTCTGGTAAACTGTTACATAGCTAGAGAAAATCACCATTTTGAATAGGTAAACTAACTATAAATTGGATATTTTCAATAGCTATGCTAAATTACCAAACCATATCTGCTTGGTGGTTTCAAACACGTTTTATTTTCCATAATAAATGGGATAATCCTTCCCGCTGACGAACTCATATTTTTCAAGATGGTTAAACCACCAACCAGATATGTCTTGCATAGGTTTGCTGCTGGTTTCCTACAATTGATTGAAGGGAAAATTGAAACCTGACACCCTATTTGATAGGAAGGTCTCAAAAAATCATGGTCTCCGGTTCAGATTGGAAAAACACACTTATTTATAAGCCACCAATATGTGATATGAAAATTTTATACCATTTCGACCACCCGCGGACGTTCCCATGGTTTCAAGGGCTTTCCCGATGTTTTTCCCAGGAGAACGTGATCACCAAGTACAGCGAAGGTGTTCAGCCTGGTGATTTGGGCTGGAACCCCACCGTTGCTTGGGTGAAAAATGGTGGGAGATTTTGAGGGGATGGGTTTCAGAATGGTTTATGAATTGGGTTATAATGGTTTATCCACGGTTATTAATGATTATGTTTTATTAATGGTTTATTATTGATTTATTAATTGTTCAATATTGTTTGCTATCCATGATTAATGGTTATAAGGATGTTGATAATGGCTTATTAATGGTTTACTTGAAGGTTTTCCTTATTAATCTCACTATAACCTGTTTATACTGGTTTATTTCATCAAGTTATTGTTCCCAATTATAATAGGGTGTTGGGATGGTTATAAGGAACATGTTTCCAATTCTGTGCGGGTGCTTTTTTCCTTCCAAGAAATCTGGGTAAACCATGCTCAACATTGGATTTGTCTAGGTAAACCTTGGTTACATATTGTAGGACTTTTTCCATAAATAAGAAAAACTACTAACCAGCTTAGAATTTGATTTGATTTTTGGTAGGGTATCTAAGATTGGTAATGCAATGAGGTTATTGTTCCCAACCACTAGAAAGAACATCTTTATAAACCATTCCGAATACTATATAAAATTGATCAATGGGATATAATATGGTGATTAATGGTTAGAAATTGTTTATAATTAGGAATTGTCATTATAATGGGATGATAATGGGCGTTGTTAATATCCCGTTGATCACCATGCAAATATCCCTTAATCATATGATTGTTTTTAGTATCATCCTTTAATCCTGTTTAATGGCTTATCAATGGGGTGGTGATATGGAAAATAACCAACTATGGTCTAATAAGGATGATAATGGGACATTGGTTGGATATGCATGGAGATACCCTCGGGTAATCAAACCTGGGAATTGGAAATTCACTACAAATGAAGGTTTAATGTGAAAATCATCTATAAATCGGGAATTGTCCAGCACGCCATGTTTGATTACCGGAGAATATATTATTTATATAGAATAGTTGTTTGTTACAGTCTTACTATTCATTTTTCTTAGTGTCATCACTAATGCTGCATTATTTTTTGGGGAATATGTGTTCTTTCTCTGGACTTCCAAATATGTTTTGTTTGGATCGATTCGCCCAGACAAAACATATTCTGGGGATGTCACAAACAGTTTTACGGGGAAACCACCATACGTAGGCAATGAATCATATTCAAAGCGGTGTCCCCAGTTAGTACAATTTGATTTCTAAACCCCATTAACTATTCCCAGTTGTTATAGGTTGATTTTAAATCCCATTGAACTATAATAGATATCTATATATTTACTATTCGGTAAGCAAACATAGAAATGGGAAGTTCCCTGTAAATAAAAATGTTTTAATGGGAAAATCAACTATAAATGTGGGATTGTCCAGCAAGCCATATGTGACTACCGGTGGGTCTGGATACAATGTCTTTATGTATTTACATATATATATATGCCATAAACCGTAGCTCTATTAGTTGTTAACCAACTTCGCTAGCCAACGTTTGGCACAGCAAACGGTTTGGTGAATGATTGGTGGGTAAAAGTTCGCGCATGGTTAGCTGTATACCCTCAATCCTTCAAATAGGACTATGAGGGGAAACTATACTGATTGGTGGGGTTCGGGGCTGCCCCACTTCTGGACAAACATCTGTGAAGAAGACGCAAATCTCTTGCTGTTTCAGACTCAGTGGTGCTGGTTTGATTTTGTTCAGCGCAATTCTTGGGAGTTGTGGATTTCATGTTGAGTCTGCAGGGGATACCTGCAGGAACTCTCGCCTTGGTGACCCAGTAACCACTGTAAGCAGCTGTATCCGATGTTCTTTCTCGGTTTCACGCTTTCCACTTGCTGGGCCATCCAAACCTCATGGAATGCTGGAGTTGGATGGTCACCTTGAATCGCTGCTCCCAGAGCTGCACAGCCGGAACTGGACTTATTAAATCCTTGATACCTTCTGAACTGGACTTACCAATAATGGATCCAAATCGGGACCTCGAATTATCTGATCGAGGGAAACTCGGTGGCAGTGTCTCGATGCCAGCACCAGCAACATGCTGGACATTCCTCGAGGCTTGAAGTTGAGCAATACCATTTTTTTGATTGGAAACCTCAAGTTCTGACGAAAGAACAGGTTTCATGTCAAACAATGTTTTCGTCAACAGGATCAACATAGAAGCAGTAGCTGGATTGCCTCATTTTCCAGCATTTCCCCATGAGACTGTCATGTTGGAAGTGTCGTCCATGAACGAACCCAGATATCATAATGTTGGTTCTGTATCCATCGAATGCACAAGTTTGTCTCCATCGAATGATGGGTGTTGTACCCCCAACATCCGTTACATCCAATTGTATCCCATTATTTCTCATTATATCCCATCATATCCCTCATCATATTCCCTATCCATCATATCCTCGAGGCTTGATGGTTATCCATCCGTTGCGGCTGATCAAAACCGTCATGACTCATGGTTAAATCACTATCCCATAGATGCTTTACACATTAAATAATCACTATCATCTATGGTTAAAATAATATCCCATAATATGGTTAGAATGGATTTGACCATAAATACTAACCCATATTTCAAATTATATCTAGATATGCAATCAGAAATCATCCCACAATCTCCCCATGTTCTCCCCATGATCCTTTTAAAACGCCACGGGGGACCCGAAGAACCAAGGCTCCCATGAGCTCCAAGCGCCCCAAGTGGTTCGGACCCACCTTCACCGCCAACTACAAACCGGAGGCGCTGTGAAGTGCTTGGTTCGGATCCTCCAGTTAGATTAATGGGATAATGGCTATATGGCTATATGATGTTAATGTTATGGATATCTATAATCTATAATCATCCCCAAATGGCCTTAATTCAGGTTAGTGAAATATTACAATTTACCCAGATTAATGGGATAAGCTAGATAATGATTGGATGGGATAACAATGATGATAAATTCTAAATGGAGTTAGATTATATGTTTATCCTCCGTTTTTAGATTTTTAGATGGGATAACAATGATGATAAAGGTTATGGGGTATGACTATGGTTACAACTAACTATGTTTATAACTAACTATGGTTCTAACCCATGGTTACTTAGTAAGTGGTTAGTAACCATAGTTCATCCTTTGGGAAAACCAACGATCCGAGTATGATGATCAACCAACTGGATGGAGTTCATAACCGTGACCAGCAAAAGGTTATGTTTTTCGTGGACTATCAAACAAAAAAGATTGACCATGCTACAATGTGGGGCCCATCAGTTATAAGTTGGTTTATAAACCCTATTAACTATAGATATATCTACCATAGACCATACTTAACCTAGTTCTAAACAATTGGATTTATGCTGAGTTTTGGTGTTTTTTGAGGCTGGAAATGTGGATTTACCTTTGGCAATCAAATGTGGTTTGCTAGAACATCCACCATTTGTAGAACTACCCACTCGCTAAGTAACCATGGTGACAGCCATGACTGTTATAATCATAGTTATATCCTCTGAATGGAGGATAAACATATAATCTAATCCCATTTTTAATCATTTCTACCCCATCTAATCATTAGTTCGGGGGTTCCCATTGCCACGTTGATTGAGGCTAACTATCAAGATCAACCTTGGGAGTTTACTATCAAAAATGGTTTACCATAGTAATGGTTGAATAGGGATAGTAAAATCAACAATTTACTATCAGAAATGGATTTTAACTATCAGTTTATGGCTAGTTTGATTTGAATTGTTGCTGGATTTTGAGAATGGGTATTGAGCCATCAAAAAACCATCAAACATATGATATTAATGGTTAGTCATCATCATTTATGGCTATTGATAGAATTGTGAAATTCTACTGAGATAGGATGATGGGGATAAATTAGTTGTCTTATCCACTTTTCGAACGGTCTTTATAATTGGGGTTTAACCATCAAACATAGGAAAAAAGCTGGGAAACCTTGTGTAATTTACTACTTTAATCTCTTGCTGTAGGTGGGGGAAAAAAGAAAACATACCATTCCAGCCTTAGATACCTTCATGTGTTTTCCATTTTGATGGGGATATATTAAGCTAACCGTACCCCATTAAAAAGTTTTTTAAGGATCCCAGGCATTGTGGTTGACCTGTGGTTCGCCGTTCGCCAGAATTATCCCATCATGGCATGCTATGAGAGATTAACCTAATACTCAACATTGGATTTAACCTATTACTCAACATTGTAACTATAGCAGATTAACTATAGCAGATTCATCTTTTTTCTATAATTAGGAAAAGCTACTAACCGGCTAAGAATGTTCATTTGTTCTAAGGTATCTAAGATTGCCAATGCAATGAGGTTATTGTTACCAACCATTTTCAGGAACATGTTTATAAACGATACTCCACATTAGTTTTCATTATTCCATAGTTGAAAAAGTCAACCATTTATAGACTATCCCATAGTTATTATCCAGTGTTATCCTATACAACTATGGGATATGTTATTGTATATTTCTTATAAATTATCTATGTGATATGTTTCCACAACTAACCCATAGTTTCCTCAGATCCATGCTTTGGTCGCTACTTCGCTGGTCAATATCCATCCAGGAGTGGAACAACATGCGCCTGCGAGAGATCAAGCGCCGCTGATGGCATTGGCACCGGTTGGATGTTTTAGTTGGGAGAATAATGGGATCAATGGGAGAATAGTCCATATTACCCTCTGGTAAACCAACATAGCTGTTGAAAATCACATATTTTAGTGGGTAAATCAACTATAAATGGCCATTTTCAATAGCTATGTTGAATTACCAGAGGGTAATGGGATAATATATCAGATGATATTGGGATTAATGTTGGGATTAAATGGTTTAATCACCGTCCGAAGGATGAGTATTTGCTATACACATTACACATATGTATCCTGGTTGGTGGTTTGGAACATGATTTTTATGAATTTCCATTCAGTTGGGAATGTCATAATCCCAACTGACGAACTCAGTTTGTTCAGAGGGGTAGGTATACCACCAACCAGATGGGATAATATATGGGATGATACTGGGATTAATATTGGGATTAATAGTTGGTAAATGTCCTAATTGAACATCACCCAACCATTGGGGATATAATCACCAAGTAATACTTGTTTTGGTGATGTGAAACAAACCCCCAAAACAGGACATTTACCAACCCCTGTTTAGTTTTAAAGCGATATGCAGTCCATATTGCGCTACACGTTTGCAGCACTCACCCTAAGTTTGCTTGAGTATTTCACTAATAATGGGAGAATTTCAGAATTTTGTGGGAAAAAATTGGAGGTTTAACCAAGAACAACGGGGAATTTGTTGGGGATATTTTGTTTCATGGTGGGATCGTGGGATCACATCCCTCCGGTCATCAAACATGGCTGGGAAATCTCATCGAAGTATTGCTGGGTACGTTGAAGTCGCTACGTGTGTCATGACACCGGAGGCGACCGAAGCAAATTGAGGTGGTTTGTTATCACAAAAAAAGGCAATTTATAACTACTGTTAGTTGCTATAAATCATGTTAGTTATTATATATATATATATACGTTTGACATGATGTTTTTCATGTTCAACTGGATGTGGGTCAATTCATGGAAGACCCATGTGGGACCAGCCCTATGTTAGTTTAGTATTAACCATCCAATTTTCCATTGGGATACCTAATGACTTGACCCATACCCAACTAGGTACGAGATCGGAATTCGCAACTTGATGGGGCATCCCCATGAAATTTGCTAAGCTCCCCCCAAAAAAGATGCAGAGCCATTTGTCATCCTTGGTTTACAACTAGCTCAACTATGGTTTATGGTAGAATATCTAAAGAATCTATGGTATTCATAGGGGGTTACAAACAAACTTCGAACTGAAGGGGCACCACCGTGTGGGCGATAGCCTCTAAATAAACAACACTTGTTTTCAAAAAGGAGGCACATCCAACACCCAATGCTGCTGAACATCATGTTTCTCATCAATGTGGGCATGTATTTGGGTATATCCCATACATACTTGTTTTAAACCACAATTGACAACGATCCAGTTTCCATATACTCTAACCCCCATAAACTTAGTGTGTAATCCCTTCCCCCTAATATTAAAAACCACCCAGAAACCATGGTTGAGTAGGGAATGTTGATATCTTTGGGACCATGGCAACCATGGTACCGAGGCACTGCCGCTTGGCCATGGTGGGTTTCTTCTTCATGGTCTTGACCAACGTGCCTTGATGTGGCGTTTTTTTTCGATGATCAAAGGCCTTTTTGAGTTAGCAAAACAAAACCTGGTTGGTGGTTTGGAACATGAGTTTTGTTTTCCATATCATATATGGGATGTCATCCTTCCCATTGACGAACTGCATTATTTTTCAAGATGTTGAAACCACCAACCAGAAACATATGGTGTTCCAGTTCGCAAAGATTGTCTAGAACATCAGCCTATGATTCGAGAGGCGATTGTTGTTGTCGATCAATAGCTATAGAATTTCTGAAAGGGGTTATTCACATCCATAAATCCCAGTTATTTTGATGTTCACCAGGCTATTGACAGATAACCATATGGAAGTTTCCTAAGTCATAGGGCTACCCCCCAAACTTTATCATCCATTTATAGATGGGATTCTCCATGAAATCAACCCATCCATGTGGGGGCCATCCATGAGATCTCCCGGCTGCCGCCGGGCCGCCGAGGCCTCCACGGGTCAGGGCCCATCGTTGATCCCCAACTTCACCCAGGCGGAGTTCCAATCCACCGTGGGTCCCTGGGCATTGGGCGATTGGATGCGATGGATGGGGAAGCCACCATGAAGGGCGGGCCCCCTGGGTAGAGCCACCATGAGTTCATGGAATTTTCAGGTTGACTACCCTCTGGTTATTTGTTACATAGCCATGGTTAAGCCATGGCCCTAATCGAAATAGATGGTTTACCGTTCTTAATAGCATGGTGATTTTCCATGGATATGTTCAATAACCAGATGGTAACTGATAAATAGGGAATCATGTGTTTATATATAGAAGTAATGTGAATAAAACCATGTCATCTGCACCATCCTCCAGAAAAATCACCATTTTTATACGTGGTATGTGACTACCATTCCCAGTCATGGGTGGTGTATCATTGTTTTACCCACAAAAAACAGTGCATCCATGTCTAATTGGAAAGATTGGGGGACATCACCATGAAAATTAGGGAATCTAAACATCCTATGAATGAGTTTTTCGGGGAATAGAACCATGAAGGGCCTAGGGGCCTAGGGATTGAACATCTTAGATATAACCACAAGAGGAAGCATCAATTGACCTAAAAAGATGGAGGCTGTAGCATGTGACCAGTGGCGAATCCATAGCTAGGCTGGTAAAAATAACTCCAATAACTAGGGTTGATTAGGGGAATGCAACTATAGTTATAGGGGCTTATAAGCCAACAAACATCGGAGGGCACCACCTTGTGATGTAGATGGTGTTTACCATGAATCGTTGAGATTTCAACATGATATATGTGAATTCGATCAAGATTTGTCGGCTTTGAGGATTTTGAGCGACAGAAATCTAGGAAGTATGATATCTTTAGAAATGGGATTTGAGTATTTAACAATCAAATTCGGAATAGCATCAGCAAAAATTAGGAACATATCATTGAACCATGATCTATGTCAAGCACCCTCAAAGATTCATGGGTATTTTTTGGGCACGTGACAAGTTTTCGATGGCAAGTTGGGCCCGGGATCATCCTGGATCTTACTTTTGGGTCCTGGTTGAAGCCACCGAGTCGCCAAATTTCATCCTGGTAGTTCCTGGTGAAGGGATGACTGCGGTTCTACACTTCTCAAGGTCGGTTCAGCACTTGGGTTTTCACCATCCTCAAGCATCATCAGTCACTGTGTTCACCCAAAAAGACCCAATAAGTACACCCATCATCCGTCATGAACAATTACAAGTTACCATAAGTTACCTGTGTTTTTCCATTGCATTGTCAGGCCCATGCCTGGACTTTCTTGGGGGGTAAACGTCCAATGTTTGAGCTGAAATCATCTGAAATCCCGGCTATGGCTGGTGAAATGCACAATTTTTGCACCAACTCATACGTCATCATTGTCCTCAGTCTTGTAGGGAGAGACCCCCATGTTTGATAAAAATGTCCTCATGTTGATGGATAAGTCCAGCGTCAACTGAGGCGATTTCATCCCCAAGGGTCTCTGAGTGTCGCGTTTTAGCAGCATCGTCGTTAGCCAGGAGAGTTCCGCAGCCGGAAATCAATGGATGATGGGTGAAATCAACCAAGAATAAGCGACAATGAGAATGATATCACTAAGTATCATCAAAAACTGGTTGGTGGTTTGGAACATTTTTTATTTTTCCATATATTGGGAATAATCATCCCAACTGACTTTCATATTTTTCAGAGCGGTAGGTATACCACCAACCAGCACTAAGTATCATCAAAAATGATTGAGCATGATGAGAATATCAATTTTAATGACAATGAGAATGATAACACCAAGTACAATAGCATCCAAGTATAATGATAATGACACTAAAACACCAAGCATGAACATGACGATAATGATGATGAATCCAACAATGATAGACCTGAATAGCCAAAAGTCAATGTTTTAGCGAGTATGCGTAAGAATGGATGATGGCTATGACCATATAAGCCATAAACTTATATGGTGTCCAGTCAACTGGGAAAGCGTAGTCCGAAGGGTCAACTTTCCGAGCGGTGCCCCAGTTCGTAAGCTGTTTCTTTGCTCTTGTTCACAAACGGTGAATTGTGTGGTTCATCGGGTGAGAATAAATTCACTTATAACTGGGGGGGGCAGCCTCTTGAAGGGGAAAATTGTTTGGTCATTGTAATCCTATCCACCTAGTATCAAGTACCCACAAAGATGCTGGTTTGTTGTTGGAGCAAAACTGTCTTTTGTGTGGGCTGTGTGGGGGGGAGCGTATTTCGCATTAGGGTGAAGAGATTGTATGCCACCAGGTCACAAAAATGTCTAGGATAGGAACCACATGAATTGGTAAGTACCAACAGTGCAACTTTTTGGTCCTTGAACTTCGCATGCTCCACTACACCAGTAAACCAGATAAGCGTGTCCAGCCACTGGATTTGGTCTTTTGTAGCTGCCTTTTTGGTACCTACATGGAACTCGACTGGCTATGCTTGCATATTAGTTCTCACATCACGTAGCGTGTTTATTCACGTGGCTTCCGCAGTTCTTTTCGTGGTACAAGCATCTGCGCATCTGCAGACAACTTGGTATAGCAACTTTGTTATGTTGCTTTTTTGCTTTCCTTTTTCCCGGAAGTTAAACATGTCCAGCATTTTGCCAGGGCTGGCCAATTTTTGAATGTGTAGATTAAGTTCACAATGCCAAGGCTCACAAAATGTGAGCCGGAAACGGTTCGGGCAGCCGCCAATTTTATGGATTTTTGTCGCTGAAACACGGGCAGCCACAGTTCCGCAAAAAGATGCTGTTTGGATGGGAGGCAGGGATGGAGTTTACCCATGAACATGTTGATATTTGGGGATGCAAGCAGTAATTATATGAATATCATCACTCAAAATTGAAGGCCCACTCGACCAGAGATGTTGGTCATGTTTAGCAACTAAACCATCCATTTTTAAGAGGACCCAATTTTGACCCATATTAAAATGAATCAAGATGACCTACATATTCATAGCAAACTCATAGCTCTAAACAAGCAATTCGAGAGTTCATGTTAAATTGCAGAAAGACTTCAGAGCAACATCTGCGAGACTCTGCAAATATGGATCAGATTTGCACAAGGACGCAACCACAATCCCAACTGACGAACTCATATTTTTCAGAGGGGTAGGTATACCACCAACCAGACAATGGTGTAGTGAGTATTCTCAACATGTTGCAGTGCTATTTAAGAGATATCTTTCGACCTTATGGTGGTATCCAGGTGTAAATATATAACTTCTACAATTGCGTCACGGTAAACTTTGGCAGGGCAATGGATGCAATTTGGTTGGAGCACTATGCGGATATTCCATGAAAGTGTTACTTTTTGTGTTTGTTTGATATGGGAAACCCACCATTTACAGATCATTTTCCTTGGGACGCACGGGTTTTCCATGTCTATGTTGACTAACCCCAGGTTACGATAAGCTCAGCTATGGCATGTGTGCTTAAAACCTCACCGACCTCCTGAGACCTGTTCTCAGCCCAGTCCATGGCAGATGTTTCCCACTGAGGTTTTCGAGATAACTTGGAAGCCAAGGACTTCGGGGAGTATGGTGAAAGATGTTTCATTCCTGGTACTCTATCCGTAGGCCCAGAAGGTGAAAAAAGACCCCAAAATTGGATGATTGGAGCCTGAACATGACCTCAATTCAGTTTAGGCCACTTGGTGTGCCAGTTTGGGTCACCATTTCCAGATCAGAAAAAATTCGCCAGTGCCCCCTTGGTGGTTTACATGGCTCCGGCAGCAGCGAAGAGAAAGGGTTTCTGCTGAAGGAAGCTTTTTGAATCTGCTGAGAACTGCAAGTGGAAAAATCTTGGTTTGGATTCTTCCTAAATAGTTGAACTATCTAATCCCAAGTTTGAACTATCTAATCCATTGGAAACGAAATCTTGCTTTTACTTGAACTATCTAATCTCTTCATGGCGTATTCAAATTCTCTATATTAAACGGTCTTGCTAAACGATACGTGCTTCGCATGGTTTCCAAGGCTAGGCTTAAATTCATGAGATATCTCGGAACAGAACTGCCCAGCAATTTCCAGTTCCAAAGATATTCCCATGGCTGGTTGAAATATCATGATCCCAAAAAAGATACCCTCTGGTTATGGCTAACAGTTTGCCATGGTAAATGGCCCATAGAAATAGATTGTTTACCTATTAATAGCATGGTGATTTTCTATGGCTATGTTAAATAACCAGATGGTAGAACTGCAAAATCACCATGACAATCATCAAAACAGCTAAATCGCTTCACCTTTGTAGCATTTGGACCCGAAATTAGCTGAGTTAGAAATACCTATCCTTCTTAGCTGCCTCAAAATTCTTGACCCAAGCTGGTCGACAAAATAATTCACCAAGCCCCCAAAATCTGACTGATTTCCCAGACTTTCAAGAAGGTTGATATAGGTTGATACTCAAAATATATCATCTATCCGCAAAAAGTATCGATCCCCCAAGGTCTTTTTCTAGTGAATTTGGGTCACCGGCGTGGCCCAGGAGATCAAGAGCGGCTCGCAGGGCTCAAGCCTAGGCCAGGCAACCGGCCAGAGATCCATATGGAAAAATCCACGAAGTGTCCAAAGACGTGGCAGGATGGTGCCCCAGTTCGTTAGCTAAGTTGGTTTCTAACTATAATGGGGCTTATAAATAAATAAATATATAAATATGTGTATATATATATATATATATGTATAGATGTACAACTATATACAGATATATTGCAATTATAAACCTAATGGCAATAGTCTGGGTAAATTTAATCACGACCGAACCCTGTCCTCCCGAGCCCTGGAATCATGGTTAATAAGGGAAGTCATCCCCTTTTATGGCCTTAGTTCAGGTTGGTGAAATATTAAAATTTACCCAGAATAGTGTATGATACTTATAATTGTATCTACCATAAACCCTAGCTCCTGGAATTATAAGCAATCTTCGCTATCATAAATCAGCTATATAAATCTCATGAGATGTGCTATTTTCAACATAAACCAACTATTTCACAACAAGTTGGTGTATGATACTTCTAATTATATTTAGTAGGGGTTATGGTAACCAACTGGCGCATTTCACTGGGGGGGGGCACCATCCTGGGATGTTCCATTGATGGGAAAGATTGGTAAGTTTCTGCTACTGAAATTAGGAAAGTAGTTCTGTAATGATTAATGTAAATTAGGAACCACTAGTTACTAAAGTTCACAGCTAAACGAACTTGGCAGAGGCTACTGATATATACTTATATGGCCTATCATGTAATTTAAATTGTTTTGGAATCAGACCAAATAACATCCATTGATTTTGTATGAGATGGAGCTACACAGTTCCTCACAAGCATCAATAAGGTCCTAAAAATTGTCGCCAAACTTGGATAGTGTTGTCGCCAAGTAGACTTCCAGTAAATATCTCCATGACTGGCTCCTTTTGGGTCTCCACAACTGACCCATGGAATGCCATACAGAGTTCTAGTGCTTTCCGTAGATTTTCATTGGCACCATGCAGCAGTTATGGTGACGTTTCTTCAGTGAGACGTCTCACTTTTCTCCCCATGATTTGTTGGTGAAAAATCCTCATTCTTGCTAATTGACTTCCAAGTATCCCATGACAATCGAATGACACCTCCCCATTTTTGATTGATCAATCCCAAGTTTCGCGGATGAAATCCCCATATTCCACCATGTTTGCTAGCTAAATCACCAAGGGCCACAGTCAAAACCCAGGGTTTTCCCTGGATTTTCCATGGAAAAGTCCGGTCAAAACCTCCCAGGCATCGAGCCGGGTTGGCGCTTGGTGACCTTGAACGGTGAAGCCCTGAGCGACTTGGCACCTGCCAAGATGGGGATGACCCAAGCGACTGGTGAATGCTGTCTATAGTTAATAGATGTTAATGCTATCTATAGTTGATATCCCATGGTTGAAATATGGATGCAATCCACAATTGTCCTCAACAGTCCAAGGTTATAAATCACTAAAAACCCATTCTGGTTGGTGGTTTGGAACATGACTTTTTTGAATTTCCATATATTGGGAAGAATAATCCCAACTGATTTTCATTTTTTCAGAGGGCTTGAAACCACCAACCAGTTAATAGATGTTACTGTTACTGGTATCTATAGTTAGACAGTATTTGTATTTAATAAATGGTGATAGTATCTATGGTTAGATGGTATCTATAGTTGATATCCCATGGTTTTAACCCGGTGAAAAAATGGGAAATCTTTAAATCAGTTGGAGGTTATAGCTGTGAAAATTATCGAACTAAATGGTGATTGAATCAACCCCAACCAACTGGATGGGTAGTTCAATCCTCTAGTTTTTTGCTGTAAATGGAAAACAGTCAGAACTGGTTGGTGGTTTGGAACCATGGAATTTTATGACTTTCCATTTCATATATGGGATGTCATCATCCCAACTCCATGATTTTTCAGAGGAGTAGGTATGCCACCAACCAGATAAGCAAAAGATTGTTTTTGTGGTGGACCAAAGATTGACCATGTTCACCAGGCGAAAAATGGGATTCACTCAACAAACGACCGGAACTGATGAGTCAACCAGCCAAAAAGTGGAGACAACTCGCCCGCAAACCTCGGTTTATTTTACCGGCAAAGATGTGGATTGAGCAGCCATTTTTTTGTGGAGTTCAAAAAAAACGTGGGGGGGTGTATCATGAAAAAATATCATTTAATCATGATATGTCATAGTGAAAATGGTGGATTTGAGGAGTATTGCCAATGAGACCTAACATGTTCGCGGGGGTGCTTTTTTGAATCCTAGCCATATCCCATGGAAAGTGTTTCAACATATTGAAAAACAGTTGATTTTACCATCCCAGAAACCTCGGAAGATGCCAAGGCATTTCTGTTGGGAATTTCCCAGGGGATGATCGATCTTATTACCATATCTTACCGGAAACTTCCCGGAGGACTTCAACCAAAATCGGTGGACATAAAAACAGTACAATCCACATGGCAAAGGAAGAATCCACAGCCAATTGAAACATTGATATTGTTTAAATTTGTGATACAGCAATAGCCATCGAAGTAAATCATACAAACAGTGAAAATCCACTGTTTACTTGGATGATTGTATTATTGAAAATTATAAAAATCGCCCTTTAGGGCGGGAGTTCACGGCCCATGTTTGATGACACTAGAGGCCACCTGACAGCCTGGTCGTTGCACCCAGCTAAGGCAACAGCAAGGAACTCGTGGCGAAGATCAAGGCTATCCACGGACACTCTGAGGGAGTCGGACTTGGAGTACATGACATGTGGTCATGGTGAGTATCACCAGCCAAAATGGTGAATGGCTGGTGAGAAAAATCAGTCAAAATGCTCAGAGTGAATCAAGTTTCATAGTGGAATATGGATGGGATATGGGTGAATCTGAAAATGAGGTAATTCCATGTAATTCCCAATTTGCAGGGTGATGACCTCATAAAATCATGTTCTCCACTGAAGACGACCATGTTCGGGTATATTTTTTTTGGACAAAGCCATACCCTCTGGTAATTTAACGTAGCTAATCCTTTCCCCTATTACTAAACGTCCCCCAAATACTAAAAACTAGGGTACATCTCCCAGTTTGGAAAATTTCAGGTTGGCCAATTTGACTTTTAATTGATCCCCTTTAGAAAACAATTTAAAAATTACTTTACTTCGAGTTATCCCCACCATGACATTTATACGTTTTGTTACTGGCAAATCTTCTGGCATTCTATCTGACATATCTTCTAGCATTTTATCTGGCATATCTTCTGGCATTCTATCTGGCAAATCTTCTGGCATATGTTCTGACACACATTCTGGCACTTTATCTGGCATATCTTCTGGCATTCTATCTGACATTCTATCTGGCATATCTTCTGGCATTCTATCTGGCCGTTGAGATCCAGCGGTGCACACTGAGCTGGGAAGGTCCCAGGTTGAGGTCCAGCGGTGCACACTGAGCTGGGCAGGTCCCAGGTTGAGGTCCAGCGGTGCACACTGAGCTGGGCAGGTCCCAGGTTGAGG
>Ga0126342_10008724_pt1 | contig 18164 bp, 12 predicted proteins | sample Cyp1metagenome_FD_92528 | JGI IMG/M metagenome (GOLD analysis project Ga0126342, IMG submission 92528) | Coral microbial communities from Lord Howe Island, Old Settlement Bay, Australia - Cyphastrea 1 metagenome | ecosystem: Host-associated > Invertebrates > Cnidaria > Coral ... | reverse complement strand
CTGGAAGAACTCGAACAGTTGCTGTGAGAAAAAAAGTCATCAGCAGATGTCAGCTGGAAGTGCGATCAGATTTTTAGTTTTAACATCATTTACTTGTATGAATGTCTGTCTTTGGTTATATTTTGATGTTCGATGCAAGGCAAGGTCGAAATCCAGGTCGGTTGCAAGGTCGTCTGGCAGGCTGTGCCAATTTCATCATGACATAACATGTGGAAATACATAAAAAAGTGGTTTCGCCTAGGCGAAATGCTTGTTTTTTGATTTCATGCACCAGAATAAGGGGTTTCTGGCCTTTAAACTCATATCAAACCATTACAGGTCGAATTAGTTGGGGAGTTCTGAGAAACATCAAAAATGATAGTTTCGCCTAGGCGAAATGCTTGTTTTTGATTTTATGCACCAGAATAAGGAGTTTCTCGCCTTTAAAAACACATCAGACAAAATCCTATTGGCACGACCACATCAAACATCATCCATGACACCCCGTTGATCACAAAAACACCACGGCCTTCTAAAGGCCGTGTTCCTAGTTAGATGGGGTTATGAAGGGGGGCCCGCTATGTATGGAACTAAGTGGATAATTTCTGGTTGATGGTTTGGAACATTTTTTATTTTCCATTTCACATATGGGATGTCATCCTTCCCATTGACGAACTCCATCATTTTTTCAAGATGGTTGTTGCACCACCAATCATATATATATAATATATGTAGTATACTATAGTATACTATAGTTACACAGTTACACTATATGTATGGAACTAAGTGGATAATCTGGTATTTAGCCATAGCATGATGATTTTTGTAGTGAACTCAATGGAGATCTTGAAAATCATAGGGGCCCCAGGGGCCCCATATCTTTCATGAAACATTTAGGCTTACCACATGGTTATGACTCACAGTTCGCCATGGTGAAAGATCCACCATTTTTAAGTTCGGTAAATCTCTTTTTCTATGGGCCATTTCCCATGGCGAACTGTTAAAAAACCAGAGGGTATAATCCCCATAGTAATACAGATCAACAATCCCAACTGCAGCCCCAGGTACTTGGAGGATCGCCCTTGACTAGTCCTAACTGGTTAGTTGGATCCATACGGATGATTTCAAGTATTTTCTTCTATGTCTCTTTTGTCTCATAAGAGGATGTTCAGTGGCACCTGATTTACAACCTATATGATATATATATATACATACCTATGGGTTCTTTCTTTCGTTGCACAAAAACAACGAACGATTCAGACATATCAAGAGAAGGATGCTCGCATGATTCAGTTGTTTTTTTCAGGCCAGTAGCCACAAATTGCCATCAAGAACCACAAGGATCCACCATGAAAATAGAGCTGGAGCTGAGACAAAAACCATAGAAAAAAAACATGAAAAAACCATGATATTTTCATTGAATTTTCCTTATCTCTCTTAGTAGACCCTCCAAGTACCCATAAAAAGTGGGTTTTACTGTTTTACCAATAAATGTTAGTACTTTTACCATTTCGTTGAGGTATTTGGAGGGTCTAGGTAAACACAAAGAAATGGTTTCAAGAATCTTTTGTTTTTTTTCACTTTTAGTCCATTCACCTTAACTAAAAGTGAGATAATTCTTTGACAGCTTGGCTCAGATTCACCATGAATTTTCCATACATTTTGGCACTGAGGCCACTACTTCTGGCAATGCAGGAGAGGAATCTCCAAGCGTCATGGAAAGCGATGCTGGACGTCGCCGCGTGCGATGGACGATCTCCTGCAGAAGCCTTGCGCGTGGTGCGCAAACGTCCTGGCTGTTTGATCGCGCCAGCTGAGGAATTCAAAGGCCAATGGCCGAGAGATTTTGTCTCGGGTGAAACCACCCACGGAAGAAATGTTCAGATATGCGAAGCATAAATTGGAAAACAAATTATCTAACAAAGATTGTAAGAATTAAACAATCATTGAACAACTATGCTTTTTGATAGGCCGCTAAGATCTGCGAACCATGTAAAAGTGTAGGATGATGGGGAAAACTCAGTCTCTATAAACTTACATAGGATCTACAATATGGATCTACATATGGATCATATTTTTATGGCTTGTTCACCGATGTTCACCAAACGATGAGCCAGGGAGTTAGCTATGTAACTGGTTAGTGGGTTGCAAGCCACAAAAAAAATAATTATGATCCATTTGCTAACTACAGTATGGGGCCCCCAAGATAGCTAAGTTGCCCTATAAGTGGCTTAAGTATGGTTTATGGTAGATAAAACAAACAAACTAGTATTATCTAGTATTCATGGGGTTTATAAACCAATATTCACATCACGTTTCGGGGCACCATCCTGTAGTTCACTAACAAGCGATGGCCGCATCTCCAGGCAAGACCTTGGCCGAGTTCGAGGCGGTTTCGCAGATGGAGGACGCCTTTCGCCCAGCCACCGAGACCTTGAAAGACCTGGGCCCGGAGGGGGTGGCCTTGGGCGCGGCCGCCTTGGGCATAGCCGCCTTGGGAGCCATGGCGGAGAAGAAGTCACTGGGATCTAAGGGAGACCTGGAGTTGATCAGCAAATTTTATGTTTTTTTTCTTTTTCGATTTGTTCAGGGGTTATACTGAGAAAAACAACTAATTTTTAGTATTTTTCAGGGGTTATAGTGGGAAAAGCAACTATATAGTTGAATAAATGGTGATATGATACTGACGATAAATGGTTAGTTTAACATGTTCCCATGTTTTTTTCCCAGCAACAAGGGGAATCTACGAGGATTTGTGTCAATTCCCTTGGTGAATTGCCCCATGACCAAGGACAGAAGCCGAAAAGGAGGCGATGATGGTCCGCCAGTGGCACCATGTACATAGAATGCATCGAACGCAGGGCAAGCAGAACAGTTGAAAGCTTGAAAGGAGCGAGTTGCCAGGGGATGTTTACTGCTAGTTGTGAGTTTTTGCTGTGCCATTTTGATATATTTTGATGATGAACGCGTATGTCAGAGTAGTGTGTTCATATTGAATAGTATTGAATAGGATTTTTACATGATAGTAATATTGAATAATATTAACATTTAGCAATTAATATTGACTCGTGTTGAATAATATTGAATTATGTTGAATCAGATGGAGTAATAGTAATATTGAATAACTAATTGAATAATAGTGAGCAATATTATAATGTTGAACACGATTCAATATCATTGAACGATATTTAATCATACTAAAATTAATCATACTAAAATCTACTAAAAAAAAATACATCATGGACACATGTGCACTGTGTACAATATCTCTTTCCATACCCTGCGCGCGCCGTGTCTATGTGATATGGGACTCGCAACTTCCACAGTCGATCCACATTGACCAGGTTGATGGTAATCTAAGTTGACTTTGGGATCCCTTGCTTTGGTATTATCGGTAAACCATAGGAAAACCATTGGAAAAATGGTGATTTAATGAGGGTTTATGGTGGTTTAATGGGATTTAATGGGAGTTAATGGGATTTAATGGGGTTTAATGGGATTTAGCCGCTGGTAAACGTTGACAGAAAACTATGGAAAAATCCACCATTTTTAGTGGGTAAATCAACTATATAAATGGCAACTGTCAATAGCTTTTTGTATGTTTACTGTATATGTTCAATTACCAGAGGTAACGTGTCTGACAAGAAAAAGTCATCGATCCATGTATTGGCTGAGTCTGACTCTTTTTTGTGGAAAATTCCCATGTTGAGTTGTCGGAATCCCATCTTTGGGTGTTTAAGTTCTCTTCCTCATTTTAGCTCATTTTGTTGTTGGCTCCACCCCCCAAATGGATATGAGTCAGGCCTATCACCTTCCAAAATGGATGCTTTCAGATTCTCGTCCGTGATCTGCAAGAGCGGTCTCATGGACGGTCTACGCTGATTGCACGCTTTGAATTACAGAATTGACACTGATTAATATGTGTATTTTTCTAGATCAATCTTAGATGGGTACTTTAACCCTTTAGTCTTTTGGTATCAATGGGAATATCCACGTTCACCAGCAAAAAAACTCATTTTTTGCAGGGTATCTAAGATTGGCAATGATCATAAATCATCTATACATCATAAATCATAAATCATCTAAGATTGGCACTGTTTTCGGGAAGGTGATAAATAGCAGATTTTTTTCATGACAGGAACATCTACAGGCTTCACCGAAGATTTTGCACGGAAAACATGGTGGAAAAAAATCTAATATCCCTTTTTTGTTGCTGGTGAAAATCCCATGAACATCACCATAGAATTGCATTAAAATCCGAAGAAATCTCAATGATTTCCTACAATATGCCATTTTTTTTTACAAACTTCCATGATTTCCCTTATGGTTTTCCCTATTACTAGTAACAAACCTACAGGATGGGGTCCCCCAGCTATAAGTTGGTTTATAAGCCATTTTAACCCCCATGAATACTATAGTTATATCTACCATAAACCATAGAATTCAACCACTTAATCAGGGCAACTGAACGCTATCGAACGGGGGCCCCATCCTGTATGCTTTCCCCATGAAAATCTTCCAACTAGCGCCATGGCGCCGCCAGGCACCCTGCTGGGCGGAGGACGTGGCGCAAGGCTTCGGAACCTTCACGCGGCTCTCGGAGGACAGATTCCGATTAGAGATTCATGGGATTGGTGTGGGATAAGTGATAGAAATCTAGGATCAATTAATGGAAATAATGGTAATTTTAAAATAATAAATCAATAATGGGACTAAATGATAATACTAGTAATAATAATAATAATAATGGAACTGATCAATTCATAAATCATTTTTTAATAAACAGATCATAATCCATGATAATGAATCCACCATAATCAAAAAACGTTAATAATACTTATTAATGTTATTATCGGGATATTATTAATGATGATTAATACTAACAACGGGATAATTAATTCATATTGGATTAGGAAATTATGATAATGGGCAATAAATAACACTGATAATAATTATACTATAACTAATAATGATGATAATTATAGTTATAGTAGAGATGATAATTAATAATTAATCATGGATAATCATGATATTCCATAATCATAATAATGATCTGGCAACAATGGGAATAATAACGGTGATTATGATCCATGGTAACTATCACTGATTGATGGGATGGATAATTAATAATAACAATGACAATAATCATTAATATTAATCAATAGATAATTTGATATTTAGTGATTCATTGATGATTAATCATGGATCATAATGATAATTGATAATCATAATCATGGGAAGAGACATGGGATAGTATAAATACTAATAATACTGCGAGCCATGAGATACAGTATCTAATAATGGATATTAATTGGTACTAATGCATGAATGGATAATCAATAGAGATAGTTTGCAAACTAATAAATAGTAGTGAGATATCAACTGATTTCAAGTGATATATATATATATGTATTTAATGGGATATCAATATCATGGACATATCATGGAAATGCATGGGAAGGTTCAATGGAATCAATGGGATATCAATGTAAATATATCACATGACAATGAACGTAATTAATAATCACTGGAATCTAATTCTGGTATAATTCAATGAACTGGGATGCAACTGAGATATTGATATTGGTGGGTTAATAAAGTAAACATGGATAATCATAGAGACTTAATAGATTAACAATACACACACATATATATATATATATATGTGCAAATAATGGATATATCTTTATCAAGTTGACCAGAGGGTATCCCATTCATGGAATATTCATGGATTGATTATAGAGACTAATGGGATGCCACATGATATCAATACAATGGGATATGAATGGACATATAGTATGCCAATATGATTTGATTACCCTCTGGTAAACGTTTACATAACTATCGGACATCAGCATTTTCGGTAAATCAACGAACTAAATGGGACATGTTCAATAGCTTTTTGTATGTTTATCGGAGGGTAATATCAATAGGGAGATTTTTATGTCCCAAGTCATGGGAGAATCACTCGTTATCTATTCGTCCTATTCGATCATTTGTATAGCCATGGTGATGACTGGGGATCCCCCATGATTTCAGAAACCCCAGTAGTGGATACCAAATGATATCAATATTTCATGGGATTTCAATAGAAAGGGATATACTTTCAGATGGTATGTCAGAAAGATTCAGAAACTATGTCAGAATGGTGTGTCAGGGTGGGGATCACTTGAAGAAAGTAATTCTCATTTCATTTTTGTATGAAAACTGTGATAGTGATAACTGTGATTCCTTTCTCTGTGCTATACGGCTCGAACTGTTTTGAACTAAGCAACATCAGCAAATTGACCAGCGAGCAACCAACAATCATTGTCATGTACTACCAATCTTTGCGTTTGTTCCTGCAATAGCCGCTTTCCTTAGGGAAGGTCTTGTATGAGTTCAAGAAAGACTATTGTGCCGGTATGATGATATAATTCTATGCGTGATGAAAAACTAGGATCACTGCGAAAAACGAGATGCTTCCACTTCCATCCTCAATCCGCCCGAGTCAGGATCATGATCATTTGATCGGGAAGAGAAGTCCCACGTGTCTTAAGCCGCAAAGCGCTATGAAATATGCATGAAGTGGTCTTTGACACCTTGGAAGTCTTGCAGAAGCTGAAAAAATCATCAAATGTGACAAAAATAGCCACGTGTGAAGATATCTTCATCATGTTTAACCAACTTTTCGACGGAAGTCATTACCCATATGTTCCACGGTGCTGGTATATTTACCTTCAAAACTGGGTGATTTTGGATAAGGGCAAATGTTGGTCTTTATATTCCAGCACCATGGTTCGCGGGTATAGTGGGGGATTATTTATTCTTATAATAGTTATCATAGTAGTCATATGAATTACCCTCTGGTAAACTAACATAACTATGGAAAATCACCATTTTGCATGGGACAACTCACTATTTCGACTGGGCCATTTTCAATAGCTCTTTGTATGTTTACCAGAGGGTACGGTTAGAAAGTGATTCCTTCCTTCGATTTTTCCACCAGGATGTCTTGGAGCCGCCGTTTGCAGATCTTGTCAGCGTAGGTCCGGCTTTTCGGATTTTAGGGGCCTGCAGGGCCGGTGGACCCGAAGGACCCAGATTTGATGAACATCGGCATCCATATTATTTGGGGATGACCCATATTAAATTGCCTTTTTTTTATTGCCATGTTTATTGCCATGAAACCCAATTGACATGAATTCTTTATAAAATATTGACTGGTTGGTGGTTTGGAACATTTTTAATTTTTCCATAGTATATGGGATAATCCTTCCAATTGGCTAATATTTTTCAGAGGGGATGAAACCACCAACCAGTTGAGATTTTAAATAAAAGGCATCTCGAAATTGGGGGTCACTGATTTTGATCCCCTCAAACTGACATGGCTGTAGTGACCGCATTCCGCCCATATAGCCAATCTTAGGAACGAATGGATATGGCTCCATTGATTAACTGCTTGGGGGGGTTCAAGATGTTTCAAGTATTTACATAATGGTTTGTCGGTTTATAACCACATCTAGGTTTAGATATGTCCCCCGATAGATCCTAGTTATTGTAGTTATGTTCACCAACTCGGCTATCGAACGGGAGCCCCACATTGTATTGTGTTCAATTATAGAAAGGCGATGATTGGTTGAGATGGCTATAGTAATATTCTTGGGAGATGGCCATAGACCACCAACCAGTTCATCATCATGTCCGAGTAAAATCCGTGGGTAAACAAGCCCTGTAGAAAAGGTCAACAAAAACATATACATGATGATTGCGAAGTTTCATTGGGATATACAATGGATTATAATTGGGATATATGATATAGTCTGGTTGGTGGTTTGGAACCATGGACTTTTATGACTTTCCCATCATATTGGGAATGTCATCATCCCAACTGACTTTCACTCAATGATTTTTCAGAAGGGGTAGGGCTCAACCACCAACTAGCTATGGAACATGGCCCATGTGTAGATGATTTGCTGAAGATCTGGTGATTTTCCATAGCAAAAAAGTTAGTTTCCTGGAGGCTCATCCCCTATTAGCCAGATCTAAATCCCCAGGTTTCACCGCTGATTTTGACCAGGACACAAAGGCTGGCAGGTGAACATTGGATCCTGTCAGGAGGTGGGAGAAAACTCACGCGATTTTCTTGGGATTCGATGGGATTTAATGGGTGACATTGTGCGAAGATACAAACATATGATAATATGTATATATATATATAAATATGATATATGGCATGTTATGATGTGAAGTGATATGTTTTGATTTGATATGACATGATATGAACAGACTTGATATGATATTGTAGTTTATTTTATGGCAATATTTTTCTATATTATACTTATATTGTAGTGTGTTCTTTATTATCTAGTCATTTTTTATTATATGTAATATAACATAATGTCATATCATATTTTATAATATACTGTAATATCAAATACAATATATTATTTTGATCATCGATATACACATGAAATATGATACATAATATAATATAGTTTAATATACTATATCATTTTATTATGTTACATGCTTTTTAATTTATCTGTTTTATATATGTATTAATGATATGTATATATATGATGGTTGGTGGTTTCAAACATTTTTTATTCTCCATAATATATGCGACAATCCTTCCCATTGACTTTCATATTTTTCAAGATGATTAAAACTACCAACCAGAAATGGAGGTCTACTGTTGGGTCTACGACTATTTGACCTGGTAAAAATCATATGACTATTTATTAATGGTATATACATATCATATATATATATATATGTACAATGTGAGGCCCCCCAGTTATAAGTTGGTTTTTAAGCCCCAGAAACTATAGTTATTTGCGTACCATCAACCATAGTTATTGGAGTTATGTTCACCAACTTAGCTATCTTGGGGGCCTCACATTGTATATATATACATATATATATATATATACTTGTGCATATACACAAGACACCATGAAGCCATGACACTTTGCTCACCACGCCCAATCCAGGCCCTGGATCGTAGCGTCGAAGCCTTGGTGGCAGCACGCCAAGGCAGCTAAATTTTGGGGCCCGGTGAGTCGCTGGGTGGAACATTTACATCTTTACCGTAGAAAACCATAGGAAAACCATAGGAAAATGGTGGTTTAAAGACTTTTGATGGTGGTTTAATGGGATTTAATGGGATTAACCATCTGGTTATTTAACAGTTCGCCGTGGAAAGATCCACCATTTTTAAGTTCGGTAAACCATTTATTTCCATGGGCAATTTTCCATGGCCATGTTAAATAAACAGAGGATACCGGGTATTATATTAGATTTTAAGTATATTATAGATATATTTGATTACTATCATGAGATATATGTATGATATTTAAACTTACCATCACATGGGAATTTATTTGGTGACCGGTGATTTCATGGTGATTTCACGTTGACTTCTTGGGCTGAATTTCAGGCTGGACATCATGTGGATCTCGATGGATGATTTCTCTTCATATTTACCATATGGATATAGGGATTTGAACAGATCATACTATGTATTTTTACCATATAATTCTTGGGATTTTACCAAGTATGGTTTTGGGATGTGATAATGATTTACGATAATATAGGGATTTGAACAGTCATATGATCATCCGTATTGATATTATGACAATCTTTGAGATAATATCACATTATATCACCAGATTTGATAGGGATATTATATATTATAAGGGTATTTATAGCAACTATGATCACCAGATATACCGTATATATATAACATTATATATTATAGGGATATTTACCACCATATAATATAGGGATGATAACCTGGTAGGTGATGATAATAGGGATGATATAATCATCAAGGGGTATATAACGGTCATCTATAGGTGATCATGATATTATAGAGATTATGACAATCATTGATAATACTTGGGATATTTACTTGGTGGGTTATTTCATATCATCAATAATATTGGGATATGTAAGCAGTAATAATTAAATGGGAAGATAAGATGGTTATCATCCCTATTATGTGTGAATAATAGTAATTATTTATCATAATAATGATTTAATGGGATATGTAAGCAGCACTATGACTTAGTGTAATTAGCATGTAGATTATACACTAATATTAGTGATTTAGTGTAACATGTTACATATGGGAATATTATATGGTAAACTATCTATTACAATATGAACAATATTGTAATCATGGGTGGCTTAATGTGGCCTAATGATTTAATTGGTGGCTTGTTGGATCATGGGATGTTTCACCCTGGAAACGGACGCGTTCATGTGTTGAAAACTCTTCCGAGATGGAGTAAATATGAAGAAAGCATGAATTCTGGTTGGTGGTTTCAAACACGTTTTTTTTTCCATTTCATATATGGGATGTCATCCTTCCCATTGACGAACTCATATTTTTCAAGATGGTTATTGCAACACCAACCAGAATAATAATCAATCATTTAGTGTAATTTAATGGTGGCCTAATTATTTATGGTTCATATCAAATATTTTTAAGAACCATTTGGCTGAATTTATATTTATCAATCAATATTCATGATTTAATGGGTGACTTAATTTGCTTTAGTGTCTTACTTAATGAAATATCATTGGCATTATGGGGATATCATGAGATATAGTATGGGAATCTAACCATTAGAAACGGGGATCGAATGGGATATTACTGGGATATACAACTAACATGATATGATATTTACAATCCAAAAAGTTGGGGCCCGTTTGATAGCTGCTCTTTAGTCTTGTTCACTCAACAACTGTTGGTTTTATGTGGCCCCACTATGTAGGCATAGTTTAGGTGGGTGTATCAACCTTACAACCAACAAATTCAGAGTTGTAATCTCACTATGTTTGAAGTGTCCATGTCCCAATATGTTCCTTTGTTTTTTCATTTGACTCAACATTGCGATTACCTGCAGTTTTTGACGATTTTCATAAGGGATCAACATGGATCAAACAGCAGAGTCGTCGCAGGTACGGAGCTGGTTGATGGACCTTCGCTTGCCAAAAAGGATGTGTGGGATGATTCACCGGTTGTGAACTGGAAGCCATGGCCCCACTGATGCCCATGTAGTTAATTTAGTGGGATGATTTACCGTGTTCAAATGTTTTTTTTTTTTTTTTTCGTAGCTAGGTTTTTTCATTACAAGAGGCGAAGTTGACAGCGCTGAAACCATTCACAGAGACCCCATCTCGATGGGGATCAATGGGGATACCCTCTGGTAATGACTCTTACAGTTTGCTATTGAAAATGGATGAAAATCGAGTTGATTACCGAACTTAAAAAATGGTTATTTTCCAGTTCGCAAAGTGTTAGTTTCCCCGAGGGTACTCCAAAATTGAACAACATCTCAATGGGGCAGGCGATGACGAAGAACGTACCACAGCCATCGGTTGTCTTAGGAATTATCTTTTCATCTATTGGAGCACCCTTCCAGTGTGGCACATAACGTGGTTCCTTGATACTAAACCAAAACCATACCAGAACAACATTTGCAGTTGCGGTGATTGTAAACGTGGAAAGTTGGGGGTCCACTATTGGGTCTACCATAACACACTAGTCAGTCGGCCGCAATGCATTTCCCCAGTTTTTTTATATCTTTTATTGAGTGAGGGTTTATACCAAAGTATCCGAACATTAAAATATCATGAGAACAAATTGCTTGAAATGTCAGACCTTGCGTTGTGTCCCAGCAAAGAACATCTATGAAAAGCCTCCGGCCACCATCTGGCTTGCGCTGAACCACGTTCCAGAGGCGCAGATTACAGCCATAGTTTTTTTTCAATGGGCAAGAGAACTGATCTAAGGGGTCAAGGTTTGTAGCAAGTTGAGAAGTGGAGACATTAAAATACTTTCAAGGTACTTGGCAATTCTCCATAGTGTGCTCAGTTTGATGGCTGATCCAATTCTTTGCGGTTTTGTGACATTCTGTTCACGGAAACTGCTAGTTGTATGACAAGCACAAGAATGCAAATTAGCATGGTCAGACAAGCCGATGTTCTGTGTCAGTTTTCAGACACCTTGATGTTCTGTGTTAACTTTGAAAGATTGGTAGCAGGTGTTCTTTCCTTTCTAGACTGACTTTGAGGAGAAAGTTGCAGACAATGATATTGAACAAGTGCAGAATGCAAACCTCAGGTTTCTTGGTGAAACCAGAGATTCCAGTTCGCGAAACGCTGAGACTTTGGCAAGTTTTTATCCCCAAAATGGATCAGCCTTTCTCAATGTATGGTATGTTTACCTACATTTGGGTGTTTTTTGGGGCACGTGTTGGTAAATATGCCATACATGGAGCATATGGGTATTATACCTGAAATCCATGGACAGTAAAAATTCAACAGTTTCCCGCTTCCATCGAAGGTGCCCACCAATTACAAGGTTGGTTTATAAACCCAGCTAACTATAGATATATCATGATATATCCACCACAAGCCCAACAGTTCTTCGAGCTATGGTTACGAACTTTGATATCAATTAGCTATAAAACATTATAAGACATGATAAAACCATCTATTTTTCTGAGTTAGACATAGTTAGACCTCAACTTTCCCCGGTGAAATCCCCTTTTTTCTAACTCGTTCGTTAGTTCCGGGCACGGCAGGTGCCCTTCGGTGCCCCATCGTCATGGTGGAAATCCTTGCGGCCATTGGCCTCGGAGCCAAGGAGATGGGACACTGGGATGATCTGGTTGGTGGTGACTGGAACCAGCAACTTTTTATAGGGATGAAAATCACATTTTCCACGGGATTTTTTTTGGGGATTTTATCATGATTTATATACTGTATAAGCATTATAAATGGTATATCATAACTGGTGATGATATTCATGAAGGCCATAGAAATAGTTGATTTACCCAGCTATAAGATGGTGATGTTCCATAGTTTTCTGTTAGTTTACCAGAGGGTGACATGTTTGCCAGGACTATCCTGGTTGGTGGTTTCAAACATGACTTTTATGACTTCCATTTCAGATATGGGATGTTATCCCAACCCCATTGACGAACTCCATGATTTTTCAAGATGGTGATTGCACCACCAACCAGATGATGTTTGCCCTTTGTCGATGAGGCGTGAGGCCATTGATAAGAAACAGTTATGAAGAGTTATGAACGATTGATGAGATGTAACCCTCACATTGATACGGCGAATTGGTAGATGATTTGTCCAATTCATGGTATTTTCGCAAGAAATCCCCAGTTTTTTCGAGTGGATTATCAGGGTTACTCCACAGATGGTCTTGTGAGACATCATGGGATGTGAAACACCATAGTGAGGCTCCTGAGTTATAAGATGTTATAAGTTGGTTTATTGGTTTATAACCCCATCTAACTGTAGATACTGTATATCCCCACAAACCCGAGTTATTGTAACTATAAACTAACTTAGCTATCAAACGCGGGCCAAAAAATTGATGTGTATATATATATACATATTGAACACATTAGATTTAAATTTGCGCATCCTAAGGCGCAAAAAGGATCCTTACCAGCCCCCACATGTGGTGCAGCTATGAATCATATGGCTCCCTAATATGTCCTCAGATGACATAAACATAGATCATTTTCCAAAGGGAACATCCATAGAATGTGGCCCCCCTAGTTATACGTTGATTTGTAAACCCCATGAATGCAAAAGGTTACATCTCATATATACCATAATATATAGTACCAGAATGTACCAGACTTATTGGAGTTATAAACCAACTTAGCTATCCAACGGCAGCCACACATTGAAAACATCCATTGACACATACATTCGCCCCAAACGTTCCCCAGAATTTCTTCATCTCTGGCTGTCCCGCACCTAGCCATGGGCGGGTGCAGTGAAAAAAAGAACCACTGAAGTAACCATGAATCCGTATGACATAGTTGTGAAATTTGATTAGATATACCACACTTTTCACAATGTAAGTAACAGAGTAATGATATACCACACTTTGTCCTCATCCAGCAGTCAATTTCTGATCGAACCACCGTTCTCACAGAGAGATGCCACGCCGCCACGAGGAATTGTTCTCCTACAACCGCGAGAGCTACAAGTTCGACCAGGATCAGCGTCTCGAAAGGGAGATGTTGCGCCTCGAGATGCAGGCGTTGCAGAAGCCTCTGCCACAACTTTGCTGGAAAAATGGTGTAGTCCCTCCAAATGGCAATTTTTCAGAAGGAGAATGTATGAAAATGTACGAATTCTGGGAGTTGGGTGTTTCCAATCTGCTTCCATTCATGGCCGAGTCGAACTTTCAGTTGATCTTAGCGTGGTTCCAGGACGTCGAAGGGAAACCCACTTGGTGAGTTGGCTGATAATTCCTATAGGAGTGGGTTGTAGTTGGAGGTACTCCATTGTGACCCATGACCTACTGGCAGAAAGAGGAGAAAGCTAACCAAACAAAACATTGGTCGTTGGTTTTTGGGATGATGATTCTGCTGGGCCTTTTCTTATGGAGGTTAAAACTAGCAAATAGCAAGAATGGTTGAAAATAATGTCCATAGTGGTGCCCCCCGCAGTTATAAATGGTTTTATAATCCCATTAACTAGTTCGGTATATCACCTATAAATCATATATTTATTGGACTTATTGGCACCAACTTAGCTAACGAACTGGGGCACCACCCTGTCGGACGTGATGACATGCATGACATGATAGATGGTGGTCCGTGAAGTGCCAGGGATGTATCCCGTTGTTTCTGATTTCTACCCTCCTGTAAGTTAACATAGATATGGCAAGTACGCGGGTTCCACAGGGGATGATCTAGAACATCTATAAATCTGGGTAAATTTCATCAGGGCCTCACTGTGACCTCACTATAGTCATAGTTAGTATACGGGGCATCATCTCCAAATGGCCTTAATTCAGGCTGGGGCAGGGTGAGGGCTCTCAATGAAGGTGAAAGGCCTTAATTCAGGTTAGTGAAATACTATAATTTACCCAGATAAATGGTGGATGTTCCATCTCCATATCTTAACTGTTAACTTGCTGTCGTGTGTATCCCATTTGCTCAGACCAATGAGACAGTAGGAAGAGTCATTGGTGATCATAATCTAGATGGAAAGAACTTATTGTTTCACATACATAAACAGTATGTATACACCACTTTACAGTATACACCATTATACGTATACACACCATATATGCCATATAGATAGATAACTAGTGTGTGTATTTATAGATATACAAGTATAGCATATGCGCCATATAAACTATATATATATGTATATTATATATATACATAGTGAAGTGTGTATATATATATAATTATATATATACACCTTACATATATTATGATATATATATATATATATACATATTATAGAATTTATGTATATTTATGCACCACTATATAAACCATCATGTTTTGGTTGGTGCCTAGGCGCGAGTCACTCGGTAGGTGAAACGCTTCGAACTCTTCCGAGAAGACGTGCGCGATCTGGTGGAACTCACTGTGGGCCGCAGGGACCTCCCAGGGGCTCGATTTGGGGTGTGGAAACCCATCATTTCCAGTGAGTTTTCCCATGAACAATTGTGATTTCCCATGGTAAAATGGTGATTTTTCCCATGGTAAAATGTTAATTTACCAAGAGGGTAGGTGTCTTTTCATGTTTCTGGGATAAATGATGTCATTTTTTACACATGTTTTGATGTAAAGTAATGTAGAAGCCCATTATTTTGGGATATTTATGTATATTTTTTGGTTCATGATGATGATGATGATGATGATGATTGTATTTTTCAGTAGCTGGAACATTCTTATGTTCACTTGCCGGTGTGAAGTAGGGTGGGAGTTCAATTTCGGCTCTACAACTACACAGGCGCCGTGTTTTATCGACCGAGAGGATCCGAAACGCACAACATGAGTAGGGCCTAGGGTCAAAATATGTCAAACCCCAAAGTTATTGGATGAACAAGTTACTACCCATATTAGCGAAGACCATGGTGCTGGAATATCAAAACCAACAAAACTGCCCCAAAAGTCCAAAAACACCCAGTTTTCTAAGTTTTCATATACCAGCACTATGGTTCGCATATGGCATATATAAACATGAACAGAATCTGCTTTTTTTTGATCAATGGATTGGTTGAAGGGAAAATCTACAGGAAACCATACAGTACGTTTCCCCATTAAATATGGGGCTGTCCTGCAAATTTTCACTTAACCCAAACCATAGGCTTGAGCCTCGCCACGCGCCAGCCGAGGGATGGATGTCTATCACCTGGTTGGTGCCTTGTTTTTAGAGTCGCCCTGCCATGTTTTTTTTTGGCGGTGATTTCTTATCCCATTTACTGGAGTTATAACTGGGGATAATTATTATAGTTCTTAAATAATCCACTTATTTAATGGTACTTATTAACTGTTAATATCCGCAGGAAAACCATAACATGGAAAAGCCTACGTAATAGTTTGGGGATAACCATGGGATATTGGTAGGATATTAATGATATGAGCATAAGAATACAAAAACACCAACTGCTGCAGTTGTGTCACTTGAAGCTTGTGTTTTCCAGCTGCCAGACTTAGGGACGGAATGATGCCCCGGGCTTGAAGCTGAAACGCCTGCAGTAAACGCCTGCAGTGTGCAAACTGGAAGCCATGGCCCATTTGCTTCCTGGTTTTTATCGATGAACAATGTTGATTTTTCACTGCAGCACTCTGGAATGGTCCCCAAAGTGAGGATTCACGGTTGGCAACTGGATTTTGTCCCAACATTTCCTTGTTTCAAGGGGTTACAACCACTTGCCAGCCATTTATATATATATATGTGTGTGTGTATGTGTATAATATATGTATATATACACACATACTGTACATATATAGTGATAAAATGAGGTAAACCCAATAAGAAACCATCCATGATGCCCAACTATACCGAGGGGGTATTCAAAAACATAGCCATCCCCGATTTTCAAACATAAAATTGGGCCATACCAAGAATCATGAACCAAGAAAGTGGTATACCGGGTCTACCTAGTTTCATGAACCAAAACTTCAGGATTGTGTAAATTGGCTTTAGGATCGCATGAATTGGTGATTGTCCTTCAGTATTCCTATTTGATAGCCAAGAATACAATCATTAAATACCAACAATATCCATTAAACATATTGAAGAACCATATTTGAGAGTCATTTCAGGTACGTAAAATCGAGGGACTGTACCATAGCCATAGAAATTGAGGGTATATCCCCCTACATACACCTTACATAGACCTGACATCTGGTAGGTACCTCCAATAAATCAGGTACGTGAAATGGACCAGTGATATTACAATGGCATTTCAACAATACGGACATTCAACGCATTTAAATACAATCCATGAATATTGAATAATAACAACAATGATAGTAGTCACATTAACAACCACAATCAACCATAATATCAATTACGATGGGCCCCCCAGTTATAAATTGGTTTATAAACCAATGAAAAAAATACTTACATGTATCATAAACCGTAAATATTGGTGTTATAATATTATATTTATAAATAGCCATCATATGCCAATGGCATTGTGGCCTGCGCATGGCAGGTTTTGTGTGACATTTTTTTGTGAAGGCCGAGTGCAGGTGCGCTTCGAAAAAACGCCTCCATGGTGCTGCTAAAGAAATTTCATCCATATCCGCGTTTTAAACATCCTAGGATAGAGGAAACATGAATATGTTTGAACATATTATATATATATAGAGCAAAGAAATTTATATATATATATATATTGATTCTATATTAGATTTACTACATCCCAGAAGGATTATAACTATGATTATAAACATCCGTCTATGTTATATTCTATCTACTCCAGGATGATTCTACATAGGTTTCACCAGGATGATGATATATAGGTGTGAAAGCTCGTCTACTGTGGATGGTTGGGAGTTAATGGGATTGTAAGGGGATTTCTTGGTGCAGGATTTCGCAAGCATCCACAGTATGTTATATTCTATCTACTCCAGGATATTATATCATATTATGTTATATTATATTATATTATATTATATATATAATATTATATATAAAATGTATAATATATATAATATATATTATATATTATATATTATATATTTTATATTATATATTATGTTTTATATATTATATATTATATATTATATATTATAAATTAATGTTATTATATATTGAATATTATATATTGAATATTATATATTGAATATTATATATTATATATTATATATTATATATTATATATATTTTATATTATATAT
>Ga0126342_10008723_pt1 | contig 18166 bp, 16 predicted proteins | sample Cyp1metagenome_FD_92528 | JGI IMG/M metagenome (GOLD analysis project Ga0126342, IMG submission 92528) | Coral microbial communities from Lord Howe Island, Old Settlement Bay, Australia - Cyphastrea 1 metagenome | ecosystem: Host-associated > Invertebrates > Cnidaria > Coral ... | reverse complement strand
TTTTACATATTATATATTATATATTATTATTATTATTCTTATTATATATTATTTTTATTCCTATAATATATTATATATTACTATTATTATTATTATATATTATATATTATTTTTATTATTATTATTATATATTATATTATTATTATTATATATTATATATTATATATTATTATTATTATTATTATATATTATCTATTATAATTATTATATATTATTTTTATTATATATTATATATTATTTATTATTATATATTATATATTATTTATTATTATTATTATATATTATATATAATTATAGAGATATTACCCTATTATTCATGATATGTCCCCATGATCTCCCCTTTTTGGAGGATCCCCAGCATATCAACCAGGTCCGGTCCCAAGTTTTCGCTGGTTCTCCGTAGGACCTGTGGAGTTCGCTGGTTCCGTGTGTTTGCAACAAGAAGGACAGAAATGCCTTTTTCTGCGCATTTCTGCGCAAAACATGGGGCTACCCATAAATGGCTGGATGGTTTTTTTTTGAGGGAAAATCCATCTATAAATGGATGATTTGGTGGTACCCCCATTTTAGGAAACCTTCACATGGTGAAAGTCTATTGATCTTGGGCCTTTCCCAAGTTTTTTCAGGATGGGGGTGAGCCATGGGCAGCTTGCTTTCACGACGAAAACCTCCAATTTCATGAACAATTTCCATCGAACTTCACACTTGCAGGAGCCAGTGATCGAACCATCGCGACTGGAGATCAGAAGGCGTTGCCTTCTTGTGGACTCGCCAATAGGATGGCATTTGAAAATCACAGGATAGAACTCAGATTTGGGACATGTCCAGAGATTTACACCATCACTACCATCCATCACCATCATCTTTTTCATCATCATTATCATCAGCTCCTCCTCCTCTTTCTGATAATGATAATAGTGGCATATGACCCTCACACTCTGGGAGCATTGTGGATTCAACGAAAGGTTTGCTTTACTGTAAAAACAATCTCACATCCATCAGAAGAATTCTGATGCGACCAAATGTTACCCCACAAGTCCTAGCCTGAGAGCCTCTAGCCGCTAGCCGTTTCCCGGAATTGTATGAAGGGGAACATGTACAAGAACCTCAACCACCACCATACTTATTGGCACGACTCACGATTCTCAAACCAATCTCCAAAAACTATGGTTTTTACATGTTTTTCATGTTTTTAATCCGAAAACTTCGGTTTTTAGTTTTTTTTAAATGTTTTTTCTCCCATCGTAAAAAAACCCGTTTTTTTTCCCCCAAAAAATACCGCTCCCTGGAGCAATTTCCAGGTGGTGCTCCATGGCGACGGAACTCTCAACGAGCCACTGCGCCTGGCACCCTACGAAGGAGCCTTCTTCCTGGCTGGCCTTTGACGCGTGGCGCCTCGGCGCCGTGGTTCGATGATGGCTGGATGGGATGATTTTTCAATGTGGTGTTGTTGGAAATTGACACATATCAGACTAAGAGTGAAACGTTTAGCCGGGGATCTACAAACCACCAAGTTGTATGAACATGTATGAACTATGTTGAAATAAGCTAGTTATGTATTGGATATATCCCAGAAATAGATGGGTTGTGAGTTGTGAGCCACTTCCGAAAGGGGATGGTCATTGAAACTTGCCGCAGTCATTTGATGGGTTGACATGGGGATGAATCAAATCCTATTATCCATTTGGGGGGATGAACATCATTGAACATCCATACATCCCATTTCCCATTTTGACGTGAAACCGACGGGATTTCACGGGTTTTAACCCAAAGCGATGTCTTGGCTGGTCTTGGGAGATGTTTTTAGGGTTTGAAGGTTGCCTACAAATATTCTGGTTGTGAGGTGGCTGATCGTCTCCAGTTCTTTTTTGTGTGTGGAAGAAACCACCAACTTGGCACATGCTTGAAAGCTTATGATGAGTGATGGTGGGGAATCATGCCGACAATCACCCAACTAGTCTCTAGTTGGTGCTATCAAACATACATAAACATACTGTAACATACTGTTTAAATTTTCAACCCAAATAGGGGATGATGATCCCAACTGTAAAGTTTTTTTTTCACCGGGGTTGAAACCAAACAGCGGTTTGACAGACATCAATGGGACGACTGACAACTGAATTTTCGACCGACTGAGGAGACTGAGAAAGAACTTGGATCTCCGGCTGATGAATTTGGCCAATGCATTTGAACATCGGGAGAAACGATGGACAGACACAACTGAACTGCATTTCCATGGCATTTTTTGTTTTGATTTTTTTGATTTTCCCATCACGGGGATGAACATCCAAAATAGCTGCTACATGGATCCCCTAAACATGCTGTAGCAAATGATCCATAGCTAAAATAGCTCCAGCCAATGGTGTTCGTTGAGTTCAACATCCATTTTTTGGGGGATGAACCGGGATGAACATCCATAAATCACCATAAATCCCAGCGGTCCATAGCTGATCCAAAGTTTCAGTTTCAGCGCAGTCACCGCGTCTACCTGATGGATCTATCAATTTGAGCAGCTGCTGATGTCTCTTCAGGCGGTCCCAGGAACGCCCCTTATGAAGGACGTTGGAGGGTACACTTGGGATAAAATCCTGGTATTGTTCCTCAGATATCCTGACATCAACTTCCATGAATGTTGAGATTTGTTTAATTTTGTTTACTCCTCACATCTCACGATTGTTGATCCGCTGATTGCCGAGCTTGGTCAATGTTTTGGAGGGAAACACCCACCAACTGCCATGTACACACAGGCAGGATATTTCATAGCTACTTTCTACATCAACATAACTCAAGTATATGCTACGTACTTGTTCGTATCTGTACACTGTACATGTACATATAATTACATATTATTATTATTATTATTATATATATATATACATACACATCTACACATATACACATACACATATCCATATATACATATATCCATATATCCATGTATACACACATACATATGTACATGGACACATACACATATACACGCATACATTACATATACATGTACACTATACTATACATTATACATTATACAGTATACATTATACATTAGACATCATACGTGATACATTATACATTATACATTATCCATTATCCATTATACATGATACGTTATACGTTATATGTTATACATTATACATATACATTGTAATATACATTACACACACATATTCACACACACACATTCGCATCCACGTGTGCATGTACACATGCACAAGCATACGCATACACATGTACAATTACATAAACATGTACATAGGATATTTTATACACATATTATGTTATGTACAGCATGCAGCGCATTGCTAGGGGATGATAGACTGGTAATCACCAATCATCTTTGTGGCAGCTAAAGAGGCAGCAGTGGCAGCGTACCGATTTCAAAGGTCGCACCTCATATCGCAGGTGATGTCTCTGCACTCCCAGGTGACACAAGGTGTATATAAAATTGGGTACCCAAAATTTCACGGGTTTATCACCATCTTTGCCATTGAAATACTGTAGTTATTTGATGGTATACTACATTTTCAAAAAAAAAACCACTGAGTGCAAGGATCATCAACAGAGGTTTGCGCTGAACACATTTTTCCAGCTGCCCCTGTGGCGCTCTCTCTCTCGAGCATTCGGCTGCCACCGGAAACGGTTGGGGCCATGCGCGTATGACGCGGGCGTCCCCCGCGGAACTGCCACCGGCGAGGTTGGCGAGGGGGGATTTTAAATGCTGGCGCGGCAAAAATGATTTGCACGATTATTATCGTCCCATCTTTTCAAAAATCCAGAGTTTCAAATCTTTTGTGCCTTCCTATTCTTGGAAAATCCTGGTGATGATGAAGAAGACGACTTCTGTGGTTGGTGTTGGAGCCTCAACTACCCAGGAATCCATTGGAATCCATTAGAATCGGGCTCAAGTAGGTTAAAAACCCAGCCATGGGCGATGTCGTGTGGGATCAGCGAGGAGGCCATGGTCAATGGGGAACAGGTGCTGAGTCAGAAATCACGGACAGTTGGACAGCTTGATTGAAGAACCACACATGGATTTTCTGGGGATGTACTGTAACGGGATATATCACCAAATCAATTTAATAATATGATATAATATGTAGGTGTGTCTTAAGATGGGGTATACCGTATACCCTTGAAAAACATATTTCAATGGGAGAAACGATGATTACAATAACCAGTGGAATGGGTAACATTTTTTTCCAATGTGTTTACAGGTTCCCAACTTTTAGATGCACTGTGTCCATAGCTATCCATAGAGAGCTGCAGTTTTGAGTGATTCAGATGTCCTTCGCAGCACATGGTGTAGTACAGTATAGTCATAAACCTGTTCATATCTAGATATACTGTGCATACAGTTTATATATATATATATACATACATATGTGTACATATATATATATGTATAGATATGGTCGACTATATTATACATATATATATATATACACATACAATGATTATATACACACAATTATACACTATTATATATTTATACACATGTTCATGTTCTTCTCAAATTTCCGCGAGGCCACTGCTGCCGCGCGGCGGGCGCTCACTGCGCGGCTGCGACGCCAACCGGGTCCGGAAGCGCTGAAGGAGTTGCGCGAGTTGCGGAGTGGCTTGGCTGGTGGAGGTCCCAACAACATTGGATTTAAGGGAAAATCTACAGGAAAACCCTATATTTCATGGTAAAAACCAGTTTCCTGTAGATTCCACCAACCAATCCATTGCGAACAGCATTGGGAATATCATGGCCAGGTGTCACGACACCCGAGGGAGGTTGTTGGGAGAGCTGAATGGTTGGATCATCTCCGCCCTGCTGGAAGAAGTGGTAAATTGTTGATACCAATGTGTTATGGATTGATTTATTGGATTACTGTATATATATATACAATTAGCACTTCCCCAAGTTACAAGTAGAGCCCGGGCAAGCCGGGGCGGAACTTTCGAGGAAAGACGCTTATGAAAAGGGCGAGCCTAGAACGAAGCCAGACCTGGTTGCCAAAGCCGTTGCCGGCTTCAACTTTCTTAATTCGCATTGCCAAGTTGCCAGGAAAATCATCCAAACATGTCCAAATTGGTCCGAATTCTCAGTTGATTTCTTTCCCACGATGTTTCGCATGTTTCCACGATTTTCCCATGATTTTCCAATCATTTCCCACCATTTTCCCATGAGTTTCCCATATCCAGGGGTGTCGGTGCGCACGAACGTCTTCCACTTCAACGCCGTGCTCGCAGCGGGGCTGCCCTGGGGCACGGCTCTGGCGCTGATGATGGAGATGCTTCTGGAGCAGGTGGCATGGTTGGGAAATGATGGGAAACTCATGGGAAAATATGATGAAATCACAGGAAAATGAACGAATTCCATGTTTTTTTGTCGAGACATATGTAGAAGAGTTGGATTCATAGTTGGATTTCGCAATGAAAAATGGTGACTTAAGCAACAAACATGGTGGAATAATGGGGATAGTCTGGAGCGTCTAACAACCATGCTGGCGGATTTATCCGTCCATAATCAAACATGGCCGGGAAATCCACGAACTAGTGGAAATCTCAATGGGAAAGTGGTCGAAGTAATAGGATATTTTCCAGCAAACCATGCATGATTACCGGAGGGTAACAAATGAAAACAGGTCTTTGATGTGACATGAATGGGGATGTGATGGGATTTCACTGTGCCAACTATACTAGAAAATCGGATGATATGCGCCATATTGGAGGATGATCATCAATCCATGAATACACAAATAATATGCCCATGTTCAGGGTGAACTCCCGAGGATCGTAAGTGGGTTAGTTCACCTCAGTGATAAGGGGAGCTCACCTGGGGATTTGGTCCAATGGTCCAATTTTGGTTCCAACTCTTGGGGTACCCAATTTGGAGCCATATACGTATGTGAAATGGATGTAACTTTTTTTTTTGATGTGCTCGCTGGTAGTTAATGTATGTTCATTCACAAAAGAACAATGGTTAGTTTGCTGGGTTGCAACATATTTTTTGAGTGAAGCAAAGCTGATCTGAAGACTTTGGACACCTCCAGAAGATTCTTTTTTTGAGACCCTGAAGGTGCCTCCAGATGTCATCACTGTCAACAGCGTCATCAGCTGTGGTGCTCACTGGACAGTCGCGTTGGAGACTTGGCTTCGAGGCCCTATGCCTAGGTCATCCTAGGTCAATAGTGGGGGGTTCCTCTTTCTGCAGGAATGCAATAAGTTTGGGCATGCGGAATCTTGAGGATACCCTCATTAAGAATAGATATTTTCATAAATTATGTATAAAATTGTATAAATATGTCTCGCTGAGTGCTACATGATATTCCATCGTAATGCCAAGCTGGATGATATGATCAACACATTTGCTGCTGGATTTTTTCGGGGTTATCCAAAACAGAGATAGTTCATCTCAGCAGAACGGTGCACGGTGCCTAGTACCCAGACATTTGACAGTTTGCTGTGGAAAATCACCATTTCAAGAATGGTAAATCATCGAAGTGAATGGGCCATGGCTTCCACTTCCCAAATTGTTACTGTAGATTTTTCCGGACGGTTATTATCATCAACCAACCATGTGAGTTATCAATATTTGTCAATTATATCCCATATGTTCCACGGTAATACATAACTTCGGGGTTTAGCTGCCATTCCTCAAATCTATCAGGACATGCTGTCCACCATGTCTGTCAAAATGGGCATCCAAGCGGATGTGGTGACCTATGGCTCGGTCATTAGCAGCTGCGAACGAGGTGAAGTTGCCAGGGTTTGGCTGGGACCCAGTGGGACCCAGTGGAATTTTGAATTGGAGAGATCATCTATGATAATGGCATAAAATTATATAAAATGCATAACATGGGATACTGTATAATGATACATTTTCATGACTATCACCAGCTTGATATGATGTTTGGTGAATGGGATAAAATTGGGGTGGTTGGGCAGCTCGTTGGAGCGTTTCTTAGACCCAGCTAAAAGCATAACTTCATTGGTGAAGTGCCGAACTGCGAACCTTAGGATGACATAGGTCTGCCGAAAAATAGGGTACCCCCTAAAAAACATGGTTTCTAATATTTTTTCCCATCAAATGGCAATTACCGTAATTCGGGATAAATCCCTTATTAATTGACTATATCAAGTTGGTTAGTCATATCCCATCAAATATCCTACTGTTGGCTGTTCACCTCCCATTTTTTTTGTGCAAGGGTTCCAAGGTTAGCTCTTCAAGTTTGACGTAGGTGAAGCCTGGCGGATGGCCCTGCAAACTTTGGCTTTGATGCAGGGCGAGGGGGTAAAGCCGAATGTGATCAGCTACAACAGAGACTTGCCGGAGTTGGGTTCATTGAGCTGGAGCTGGAGGATTTATCAAAAAACATGGGTCCAAACATGTTCGACCAGGGGCCATGGCCACATCTTTGGTTTCTTTATACCTTCCCCAGTGACAGGAGGACCGGTGGGCAGGGCTTTTTGGGGGCATACCTCAGAAACCTCAACTTTGGTATGATGAATATTCTGACCCCCAACACCCCGAAACAACGGTTGATTGCTGAGATGTTTATCATTGGTTTTACCAAAGATGCTGCTTTACTTCAGCTACATTTTCTCGGGAACTTTGAAGGCATGAAACTGTCGCATTTCAGGCACCATCAATGCTGTGGCAGATGCGTCTCAATGGCTAAAAGCTTTGGAACTTTTTGCAGCTCGGCAGCTCGGGATTTGGGTTGGGGGATGCATGGGGATGCATCAAAAAATGAGTTCAGGCTTTGTTCCTCGTCAACTCAAAGACTCGTTCAGCAAATTAAAGGCTTCACCAAGCCTTTTTTTTCTGTAGTGAACTGTAGTGCTCTTATGGGTCGCTGAATCACAGTAGAGATCAGCCCCTGACATCTTTGTCCATCCATTTGCATCCATTTGCGTTGATTGGGATTGACGTGGCGGCTTGGGAAATAGGCTGAATTCATCTTAGTGATGCCGTGTTGACCTCTGCAAATTTAAGCTTGACCTCTACATAGCACCAGTCCGCCCCCAAATGGGCTTTACAATATTCGGTAATATATAGGCTGTATATAGGCATACACAAGAGTACATTGGGTATTATAGCCTGAATATAAGGTATGAAGTGTTAGGTGTATAGGTACGATATGGGCAATAACAAGGTTGCACTCCGCATGCAATGGGTAATATATTAGGTACATTGAAATATTCGGTTATATATGTTATATATGTGGTATATAATAGTGTTAAGGTCTTAATTCATGTAAATGTGGGTGGGAGAGGATGCGGGGTACCAAACCAAACAGCGTTATCGTTATTGCTGGTTATATTTCCATCAAATATCAAAGAGCATTTGCACCATTGTATTCCCACAGAAATCGGCTGGTTTTAGATATCCCGCAACTCTTGGATCGTTTTCCCGATAAACATTGCGGGTAAATCCCCAATTTGCGGACACACACACACAAAATAATGCATACAAATCATAGTGTTCCTTACATATCTACATATATCTATCCCATTATATCCCCATAAAATCCCCCATTAGATACCCAATGAAATCCCCTTGCAATTCCCCTTTGAATCAGTCTCCCCCGCTTTCCTGCATCTGTTCGCAGTCAAAAAACCGAGGAGGAGATGGGCAGCACCTGCCGCCGCGACGTGATCAGCTTCAGCGCATTGATGGCTGCTGAGGGCGGCTGGTGCTTGGCCGTGCAGCTGCTCGAGTAGCATGGTTGGAGAGGTCGGCGTTACAGCTGGGTCTTGAGAAAGTTGGATGTTGCCCGCCCAAAGGCAGAATTTCTGGTATTTTTTGGATGGTAGTTTGATGATGTTTTCCCATCATTTAATCATTGAGAGGTTTCCATTCCAATGGTTTCCAACTCTTCGATCGATGACTTGACCAAAGGACCTAAAGATTTTCATAGGTTGCATCGTGACGGCTGGGAGGATGAACTTTGTTGGGCCTTTGACAGTGCCAATTGGGGTACTCAGGGTACTTTTCAGGATTTTACCATAGGTTACTTAGGCGCATCGGTTGTCTAAGTTGCTTTCAGCATCTTTCAGCACTCAAGCAAGTTGGGGGTATTGGGGGTACCTATGTCAATGTTTGGACAACCCATGCCTTTCAAAATCCTTATGGTTGACGGAGGACTAGCCATTTCACCTGGCTTGCTGCTCAGCTTGTCCCGAGGCAAATGGCGAGGAACTCCATGCAGATGTAGCTCGGAGTTGCAAAAAAACCTGGTGATCCCTACACTTTTGGTCAGTATATTTCTCCCAGCGCTGTGTACATAAGAGTAGTTACATAATAGTTTGATTTAGGTCGTGCACACGAGTTTTCCTCCTAAGCAAGGGTGAGAGAAGGCATAGGTGTCGTGCAGCAATGACACATTCCTTCAAGCTGAAACCTCGATCCAAACTGTGGTTTTTCGGTTTGTAGAAGCTTAAGAAACCCATCCAAACATCCGCCACATGGTCAATCCCAGGAATTCGGTGGTCTTCAACCGGGGTATCAGCGCCTGCGGCCGCTGGGGTCGCTGGGAGACAGCATTGGAGCTACTGAGCTGGGCGCAGGATCATCTGTCAATTTGGTGGAGTTTGGGTCAAAATGGTGGTAAAGCAACCCCCAGTTTTTGCAAACTTTGATGATACTTAAGTAATTGGGGTAAATTATCATACTTGAGTAAAATCCAATCACAAAACAGGAGTGGCACATTGATGACTTTACGGCAGTTTTGTGGGGTCACAGTATTATACTCCAAAATTGATGGTTGATAGCAAAATAGGATCACCAAAATCCCTGGTCCCCTCAGTCTGTAAAATCTTGACTGATAACCAAACAGTGACAGCTAGCCAATCTGCTCATATTTCATTGCCATTTGCAATGGGAAAAACTGGAGGTGTCAAACCATGAGGTGGAATGGGGCACCTCATTTTCAGACAAACCCATTTTGGTACCCATTTGGTAGATTGGTTGTAATCACTGTGTTTTGTACACCTTCCAACTGCAATCGTCATCGGCTTTGGCTGATACAACCGATGTGTATGTTCTTCAGAGCAGAAGAACTGCCACTTCTTCCCTATGGGGTGAAACTTCGGTCGGCCAACTTGGGGGTGCAGTTCCAGTCATATACAACCATAGACCATAGTCACCATAGTTATAGGGGGCCATATCCCCAACTTCTGGGGGTGAGAATCCCATGGTTATAAGTTATAACCATGAAAGTCGCCAACCAGGAGCAGAGATGTGCTGATCTGGTGGGCTACAGCAGCGCTATTGCCGCCTGTGCCATAGGCCGTTGCTTGGCTTCCAATATTTGGGAAGGTGGTGGGTGAGTGGTTAGGGGCCTACATTGGTTGGTTGTATGGTAGCCTTCAAAAATATAGAACAACTTAAATTTACCATTATTTTAGCGGGGTTTTGCTAATTTTCATTTTTTTTGGGGGTATGTTCAGCACCAATCTTTTTTGGGCGCTGCAGATTTAGCTTTCCGAGGATCCTGGACTTCTGCCCTGGCATTGCTGGAAGCTCCTTTGTTTGGCAATGGAGATGGCGCGCGTAGCACTCAAAGTTGGCTAGTTATGAAGCAAGAGCAAAGTCTAAAAGTCCCGGGGTCATAAAATTCAATCCTCACCCGATTGACAAGTGAGAATCAAACCATGCCCTAGTCTCTTCTCATTCCCCGAACAGTGTGTCCACATGTGTCCACACTGAGGGGTTCTTACGGTAAGGGTAAAAGGCCGGGGGGTTAGATCAGGGTGCTCCATCTGGGCCCCGGCTTTTTCACTGCAAATTCTCGCATAAAAGTTCCCTTGCGACATGTCAATGTGCATTTCGATTGCACAGGCTCGCACAAGATGGGCGCCGCGGTTTTGTCCCGTGCAACTCTCTCGTGACTTTGCACGTGTTCGATCGCTCTCGTTGTGGTGATGTGCGGTGCGAATTTTGATCTCGCTCGCGCAGCCCTCTCGTCAGAGCAGTCAGATCGCCCTCGTTGTGGTGCGGTGCGAATTTTGATATCGCTTGCACAGCCCTCTCGTGACTTTTGGCGTGTCAGATCGCCCTCGTTGTGGTGCGGTGCGAATTTTGATATCGCTTGCACAGCCCTCTCGTGACTTTTGGCGTGTCAGATCCCTCTCGTTGTGGCGCGGTGCGAGTTTTGACATCGCTTGCGCAGCCCTCTCATGACTTTTGGTGTGTCAGAGCAGTCAGATCGCCCTTGTTGTGGTTTTGTGCGAATTTTGATATCGTTTGCGCAGCCCTCTCGTGACTTTTGGCGTGTCAGATCGCTCTCGTTGTGGCGCGGTGCGAATTTTGATATCGCCCGGGCCCTTGTATGATTAAATCTTGTACAGGTCCTTATCAGAAGATCTTGTGAAGACCCTGCTGACATTCTCGAAGAGGGTTGGATGATCTTCCGCAGGTCCTTAAGAGAAGATCTTGCGGAGATCGTGATGAAGTCCTTCCTACAAGGTCCTTGCATGATCCCGTGCAGGTCCTTAATAGAAGATCTTGTGGAGATCCTGGTGAGATCTCTTGGAAGGTTCTTGTATCAAGATCTTGTAACATCTTGTAACATTCCCTCCAGCAGCAGCGTTTTTTTTTTTTTTAAATGAAGATCTTGTGAGATTCTCCTAGGGGTCCTGGCATGAAGTTCTTGGTCAGGCTTTTACAATTCCTTGTGAGAAGATCTTGTAGAGATATGTAGAGATCCTGATGAAATCCTCTGAGAGGTCCTTGCAGTGCATGATCTTGTAAAGGTCCTTGTGAGAAGATGGTGAAATCCCGAAAGAGGTCCTTGCATGATCTTGCACAGGTTTTTATGAGAAGATCTTGTGGAGATCTTGTTGAATTCCTCCTCAAGAGGCCCTTGCATTATCTTGCAGATGTCTGCATCGGTGCTTGTATGTGAGTTTGGGCTACCCATAGGAAGTTCTTGTATAAAGATCTTCTAAGGTCCTCTATATAGAAGGTCCTTTTTTGGTGATCTTTTGATATTCCCTTAGATGTCCTGGTATGAGGTCCTGATGAGTAGACATGCTGTTCCATAGCTAGTCTTGCTTGTACCTGGTACATTGACTTCCTACCCCCAAACGGTGGGTTCCGCCACCATCCCTGATCCCAATCGATGGTTTTTCATGGGCTGACACAGGCCCACCATGTTGCGGGTGGCACGCGGTCAAATTGAATGTCTATTGAAATCATGCGTCTACTGAATTGAATTCCCAGGTTTATTGCATGTGCTTCCAGGTATCTGACGATTGGGTCAAAGGTACATTAGGCTGTGGTTCCTGACAACCGAAGTCCAACTCCAATCCCATTCTTGTTGCTGGAAATCCGTCAAAATCCAGATTTTGAACGTTGAAATCTGTCAAGGTTATCCAAAATTCACCAACCTGTCCTTTTTGATGCTTCACATCATGCCATGTAAAAAAAACGACCTCACCGTTTACACAGGCCATGACTTTGGCGGACTTGCAGCCCAACGAGATCACACTCAACGCGGTGCCCATCCCACCAGAAAATGCTGAAATTCACCAAGAAAAACTGCGGATAATATGGGTGATCAATGGTTATTAGTGGGTATAACTATGGGTATAGCTGCATAGTTACAATTGATGATTTACCTTAGGGTAAACGTTCACATAGATGTAGAAAACCGATCGTTTTCCATTCGGAACGTGATACAAATTTAAATTACCTTGAAAAAATAGTTCAAGGAGAGAATCAAACCAGCAACGATGGCAATTGACCATGAAACGTCATGAAATTCGCCAACATCTATGACTTTGAATGGATGAGTTACTTGTTGGGAAAACCATGAAACTGTTTTTTTTCCCCGTGACATTAGCGTTATTATACGGGGGTTCCTGCCATCCCATTCTGGGTATCGGGATTTAAACAACATCATTTGGGGTATTGCCTTGAAAAAATTAGAGTTGGATAAGTTTTTCCAGTCACCTTGACTGGTGACTGGGGTTTATGATAGATATGGTTTGGGATATGTTGAGGTAATGTGGTGCACCCAAGAACGCACCGCTTTCTTAGTATTGCATACAATATCTGCGATGTGTTCAAATTGGTCAGTTTCTTTATTGGTTTTACCACATTAAGGGTATATCCAACTTAGTGAGTGAATGTCTTTCAAATCCGAGCATCGTTTATGATTTTTTTAATCACGCACTTGCCGTAGATTGTCTCGTTTTGAACATACACAGGGATCTTGACAGTTTAAGGAGGCGCACCGCAGGCATACAATGCAAGATGCAAGACGCAAGGGCACACAGTGATTCGGAACTAGCTGATTAGATGGATCTGTTTTTCCCCCATCTTTTTATACATTTATATTTACTGTAAACATCCTTTAACTGTTTTACTGTAGTTCACCCTTAACATCAACTATTGGATTAAAAAAACCCTGACGCTCTTACCTTTTGCCTCTCGCGCAGGTGATCAGTGCATTGGAACCCTTTGGTCTGTGGACTTTGGCCCTCCAGATCTTAACCAACATGCCGAAACAGGCCAGCGGCGGGGTCCATGGCAGTTTTAGGCGAAGCAGCATGGCTTTGTCTGTTCACAGTTTGGGGATGCAGCGTTGCATGGCGAGTTCAATGTGGAAAACGCAGATCACGGCCCTATTTTGGCCATCTCAATTGAGTGGTTTGTCCGTTTTGGTGATATTTCACGGGAAAATGATAATAAACCGCTGGACTTTGGTGCGCAGCCTTTTTGTTGGTGAAACCCTAATCTCAATAGTCTTGCTCTGATGACAGATGGATGAGGGAAAAGGTGAGATGAACATTGCTCCAGCCATGACCCACAATCCACCAAGAAAGCGGTGGTGGCGTCGACATTTTTCAGGTGCCTATAATTTGAAGGTGTGTCAACTCTGTGCAAGGCTTATGTTTGAGGGAATCTCCCTTCAAAAAATCTGGCCCTTGGCCGTCGAAAGATGACATGTGTGGTTCCCGGAACAAGGCATTGTTGAAGCTCTAGCCGTTTCCACTTGTCCCGGGCTAGTGGTGTGAGTGATTTTATATAGATCCCAATATGTACCCATGTTATCCCATCATTGAACACTTTTGAAAGCCACTGGCCCCTCCGATAGATACTCCAACCTGGCAAATCACCGTTAAGAGGCAAACCATCTACAGATGGATACAAATGGAGTGGTTTTCCGTTGCCACATTGAAGTGCAGAAGGGTGATGATAAGAAAACCACATATATCGTCATAGAAACTAGAACAGTATCAGTATACATGTGTATATATATACACAACATATTATCGATACATACATATGTATATATATATATACATATGGATACATATAATATATGTATATATATATATACATACCATATACAGAATGCGCGGGCGCACACACACACACACTCTGTCTCTCTCTCTCTATATACATACACACATATATATATATGTCTGGTACCAACCTTTGACCATCTTGTACTGTAATTCACTGTGTTTTCACTACTGTTTTGGCGCTTGGGGAAGAGACACTCTAAATTGACACGTGCTTAAATGGGTTGAGTAAAGGAAAGGGAGTACCATATGCACACCAAATGTGCATGCATGTAGTGCAAGCATACCTAACCTGGGGCACATCCAACTGAGACAGAAAAGCTGATTTTGTAGTTATTTGTACCGGCACATGCGGGTACAACCTTGGAACTAAGAACCAAGAGCCAAGATTGCAGCGAAGAGTTTGGGGGAAATCTTGATCCTTGGTTCTTGGTTGCCAGACTGTACGGGTATATATCGATACTTGTCAAATCCAAATTCTGTGGTGGTCTCTCCTATTCAGTCCTTTTCCCTAACTTGGCTTAAATAGTACGCTCCCACTGCAGCAGTTTGCCTCTACCTCACTACCTCATTACAAGTCACTCTGGCTTTTAATCTTTCGCTGCAGTCATTTCCTGTGGCTGGATTTGCAATGACTCAGCTGATCATCTCCTTGACCACGAAATCCTCCGCATCCTCACTGAAAATATCCCTTCTGGAAACAAGGCTGAAAAGTAGGTACCGGTGGGGGGTGGCTACGTATACATATATATATATACACATGTATATTTACACACCGTATATATGTATATTATGTACATATATAGTTATCATGGCATGTGACTTAGTTGAAGCTCCAAACACCACCTTTCACGTTCCATCACTGTCCATCACACGCTGCAGACAGTGGCAAGTTTCGGCAGCGCCATCAGTGCTTGTGACAAGGTGTGGGCTCCATCCCCGACAACAACAATCGGGGACTTGACCAACTGATTCATGGGTTGTATCAATACTAGCTAGCGGAAGATTTAATCAAGATATTCAATGGGGACATATACTAACCATCATCTAAACTATATATCTAATCTATCTATCTAAACCTATCTATCTAAACTATCTATCTTATCCTACCCTACTCTACCCTACCCTATCCTATCCTATCTACTTATCTATCCATCTATCTATCCATCCATCTACTAACCACCACAAAATACAAGGTATCCAAGATTGGGCACGATGCCACGAACATTCTCATATTGCTTCCCATTCCCAAACATGCGATGACTAGCAAGAATACCACCAAACACCACCAACTCCCATGTTTTTGCTCAACACATACTCAACCTGGTTTCCATTCCCAGGTGAAGTCTGTGAATTTTGGGCGCATGGCTTGTGGTTTTATAGCCACACATGGGAGAAAACTCGATATGAGAAAACACACACATACACACATACATACATTTAATGTATAAAGATGTATAAAGTCCCTAAATGTCTCTACAGAATCTACAGTAAGAAGCGCATCCTTCATGGCTTTTGGAGCCCTCGGAGTCCTCGGAGCCCTCGGAGCCCTCGGAGCCCTCGGAGCCTCGAGGCTGGTGAGTGGGAAGTGGCCCTGCAGCTGCTGATGAAGATGCTGCAGGCGCACGAGAACTGGCAGATTTCTATATTTATACATTACATAATATATATATATATAATATATGTATATGTATATGTATATCTATATCTCCTTCTGTCTCTCGATCTATGTAATTACTGTAATTGTAATGGAATGGAATGAATGTAATATATGTATGTATATATATATATATATGACACACACACACATGTAGGTATGTATGTGGATGGTGGCAGATGTATGGATTCCTCCCGCAATCACCTGCAGTTGAGGTCAGGGTCGAAGCCAACGTGATCACCTTCAATAGCAGCATCAGCGCGTGCGCGCAAGGTGGGAATGTGTCTATTTAAGTCTATTTTTTGATGAAGATACCGTGGGATAGTCATGGGATATATAATATAAGCAGAAACAACTTGAGATGATATTTGGGTGTGTCCGAACATGGGGATTTGCCCAAATGGAGTTGTGACACCTACCATTCTATGGGAATATCATCCGGATACAATGGGATACATATGGATACATATATAGATATACTGTAGCCGAACCCAGTACATGGAAATCTTAATGCTCATTGGATTTTAGGGGCATCCAATTTTTGGGACCATCGATTCCTGAACGAATCCCATCGATTCACCGAGTTACAGTATATCCAACCAGGGGTAACAATCCGGGCTTGACATTGGTGCATTCATAAAATGAAAACATGGCATTGGCCAAGTGAAAACTCGATACCCCCAGGATTCCACCACAATATTCCCGGATCGATTTGGCAAAGGCAGCCAGTGGAGAGTGTCTCTGGCCATCTTGTCCCTCATGTGTGCCGTTGGTGTTTTGCCCGATACTGCTGCTGGGACGAGAGAAATGCTCGAAATTTGAAAGGGATGGAAGCTGCAAAGCTGAATTTTGGAACGTGATCAAAGTCATGGCATCGTTTTTTCTCGTCACGTGGAAATCCTTTCATGAGTCTATCACATTCTCGATATCTATTTGATTATTTGGGTGTTTGACCCATGAGTCGTTATATCACAACATAGAACAACATAGATCTGCATGATTCTCACAGGTCACTATCTACAGATATCACCTACAATATTATATCCATAGATGGACATCTGGAACGATCTCAATATCTGCTCCTTTGGGAGTTTCTGAAGGAGGACCTGTTTAGATGACGTTCCATTTGGATATTTCCCATTGCTAGCTCTGCTTTGTAGAGTGTAGATTGGATTCCATACATTACCTGATTAAATGCCGATTGGTAGAATCCATCCTAGGAATCTCTATGAAAAAGGTGGAAGATCCTCAGGTGAGTGTGAACAGTGCAATCAGTGCCTGTGCTCAATCGGGGTCCTTGCAAATCGCAGTCGCTTGGGCTGAAAAGGCTGAACTGTGACTGATTTTATCGCTCAAAGTGCGACAACTCTTCCTACAAGAGCCAGAACCATCCCAGTGATTTAGAGCCAACGGGCCATCCCCGAAACATCCCGAAACAAAGATTGATGTATCCGAAGACGGGATGCCCAGAACAGCTACTAAATTCTGCTGGTCCAAAATTTTCTGAGAGGGTTACATACTTATGTGGTGGTTTCAAAGAGTTTCTTATTGCTTATCAGAATTTTGATTTCACTTCAAGCGCAGCATCGGAAAATGGGGGCAAACCCCAAATTGGCTTCGGTCCTCTAGGTCCTCAAGGTGACACCACTCCACCACTCTGGTTCCCAGATTTGGTTCAAGTGAATCTCCAAGAAACGCCCAAGAGTGGACAGAAAAGATCAACAAAACATATGACGCTTTCAGTTTTTTTGGATCGCTTTGCGACCCATGAATTGCGGGATCGTCATGACGTCGTCATCCGGGCATTTTCATAATAGAATCATGGCCCGGGCCCCCGGGATGTTTTGGGCTTCCCAAGTTGGGGGATGACTTCAACATCGCACAGGTAAAGCTTCTAACGTGCATGTCACAGCTCCTGGGCTTTTTTACCGGATGATACGGGATGGATGTGTCTGAAATTGAGGTATATCATTCTTATATATATAATATATATATACATAATATATAATATATATAATATATATAATATATATAATGTATGTAGTATATATACTATATATTATATATAATATAATATATATATATATATTATACAATATAATATATATATATATATATATATTATATAATACAATATATATAATATATTATATATATAATATAATATATATATAATATATATATATATACACACTATGTACTAAA
>Ga0126342_10008722_pt1 | contig 18167 bp, 16 predicted proteins | sample Cyp1metagenome_FD_92528 | JGI IMG/M metagenome (GOLD analysis project Ga0126342, IMG submission 92528) | Coral microbial communities from Lord Howe Island, Old Settlement Bay, Australia - Cyphastrea 1 metagenome | ecosystem: Host-associated > Invertebrates > Cnidaria > Coral ... | reverse complement strand
AGCGTAGCATCAAGTATGTGCGCACGCATACAAAAAAGGTGTGTAGCAGAACATCAAGTATGTGTGCAAGCGTACAGAAGACGTGGACAGCGTAGCATCAAGTATGTGCGCACGCATACAAAAGAGGTGTGTAGCAGAACATCAAGTATGTGTGCAAGCGTACAAAAGACGTGGACAGCGTAGCATCAAGTATGTGCGCACGCATACAAAAGAGGTGTATAGCAGAACATCAAGAATGTGTGCAAGCGTACAAAAGACGTGGACAGCGTAGCATCAAGTATGTGCGCACGCATGCAAAAAAGGTGTGTAGCAGAACATCAAGTATGTGTGCAAGTGCAAATGAATGTTAACATCCCAGCCCCACCCACCCTCAAAACGTTAACTTTGTTTTGGGCTGTAGGCAAGAACCACAGCGACCTGGAGCAGTCGCGAGGTACCCTTGATTTGGCAGCTAGACACTTTTTTACCTGTCCGCCTGAAGGTGTACAGGTCTTTGGCTGCTCAAGTCCGGTGTTTTTATTTTCGCGGGAGGAATCGTTCCTGAGCATGAGAAAACCTCTGCCGGAAATGGAACTGTTTTTCTCCTCACACTTCCAGCCTGCCCGGAGGGCGAACGGCCGACCGAGCTGCATTGTGCACCGACTCATCCGGGGGGACCCCGATGGCCATGGTTGGTGCATGCCGCAAAGTGGTGGTGCCCTCCAGGAGGACATTAGAACATGTCGACTTTGAACCACAGCATTTGTTTTTTGGCGCTGGATCGGGGGATGGATCCGATCGCAGCTGCATCTCCTTGCGCTGCAGAACATCTACGGATCAATTCCAGAAGCCGCTGACTTCACAGCATTGGAAGACGATGCCAATGGATCAAAACTTCAAATGGGGTGGAAAAAATCAACCAAACTGCAGATGTATGAACATACCCAGCCAGAGATTAGATACTGAAAAGCCACGACCACCCCAAGGGTTTACAAACACAAGCTAACATAAACTAACTTTTTTATCACGGAAGAATTGGTAACAGCAGATGACAGGTCATTATGGACCTCTTATGGCGATATGAACACCGCATACCTGGATGGTTAGGGATGGTTAGGGGGAATCATCCGCAGGCCAAACGTTTCAGGTGAGTGACATATGATATAGATTTTATATCCCCCTTCGAATTTCCACTACAGAATGGGTGGACTTGTGATAAGTACAACCTGCTGTTTTTAGTCAATTGGAGGTTTTTAGATTGGGGTCGGTTGCCATATTTTTGATAGGTATGTTAAACCCATTTTATAATTTACCCAGATGTATGTATGTATATATATATGTATATATATATATATATATTATATGCATTATATATAATACAAATAAATTAAATAAATAAATGCATATTTAAATAAATAAATAAATGAATGAATGAATGAATGAATGAATAAACAAATGAATAAACAAATCAATAAATGAATAAACAGATGAATAAACAAATAAATAAATAAAGACATGAATCAATAAATAAAGCCACTTGAATTAATTAATTAATTAATTAAATAAATTCATTAAATTAGGGATTAATAATAATAAATAATAAATAAACAAACAGATAAATAAATACACATATATATATAATATTTATGCAGGAATGTAGAATTTCGAGGGCGTAGGATTTTGGATTTGATCTCTTTTCAAGACATGTTCTGCAGATTTTCTGATGCTCAGCAGCTCGATAGATTTCAAGCTGACCATGCCTGATTACCAGGCCGATCGCATCCTGAACTGAGTATTTTGGGAAGTTATGCCAAGGTCCAGCTTTTCGGGCACTTTGACGGCGAACACCGACCACAGCTTAAATCAGTTTTTGGGTGTCTGAATGGTTGGCTCGTACATACCGTTACTGTACATATACCATCATATACCCATCTCACTTAAAATCTTCAGTGTTTGTGCCGACGAGTGTGATATGCCGTGCTTGATCGCAGATTGGGGCGTCTCTGGCAGAGGCCCGTTTGGCCAACATAAGCTCTTCTTCTTGTCATTGTTGATACTACTGTTGTATCTGCTTTGGATGACTGAAATCTTTGGGGTGATCCATGATCAAAAAATGTTGCAACCTAAAGATATCCGAGTCCTGAATTTTATAAAATTATTGACTATGTCATAGAGTCAATAGACTGTAGTATACCGTAGCTATTTTTCCAGTTACACTATAGTCATATATAGTCATATACATGGTTTATATAGATGTTTAAGAAAAGTCATAGACTAATATAGAGTTTTACAGTCAGCTGACTTTCAGATGTTTGAAATAGACAATTCGCAGTCAATTTGCACGGCTTCTATTTTCATATCCGCAAGCTGGCATGTTGGCATCCCCGTGTACAACGGGGATGTCGGCTAAAGGGCGAGCTCCACCCCCTTTACAGTTTCAAGGTTGATGGCGAGTTTGTCCGAAAATTATGGGAACACCCAGATTCGAATGTTTTACATTAGATCTTCTTTTCTCAGGATTTTCGCATGATTTCAATAGCTTTGTTTTTGGATTTCTTGACAAACCCATCAGCACAAGCTTGCGTGTGTTTGTTTTCCACTTTCATGCCTTCCGCTGGCGCTCGTTGCGGATCACACTGGGCGAGGGCAGCCCAGGGTGCGCCAATAAAAGGAATGCCCAGGGAGCATTGAACAAGACCTGTTATCCCCAGGCATCTACAGGCCGTGCAGTATATCCTCTTATATCAACTATTTGTGTGTAGCTGGGAACATTTTGTGAAGCAAATATGAGACACAAGCACAAAATCACAAAAAGCAGCAACAAGAATGGCCACAGCAAGGAACCACACATCAAAAACAAGAAGGAAACGGAGAGAACCAAGAAGAAGACCAGTAGCAACAATAGCAGCAGGAACTAAAAGAGCAACAATCACACGAAAAGAGAAGAACAGCAACGATCGCAACCCACGGGAAAGTCTTGCCACCAACGTCAAGATCAATGAAAACGACTCATGGAGCAACAGTGACTAGCTGGCCAGCTAGACCTTTGGACAATAAAGGGGAGCAGTAATAAGGTAACAAGAAGGACAACAACGGAGACGAACTTCCTACAGGGTGACATGTGATGCCTTGTATATGATGCATATTACTTAGTAAGGATAGATTGAAGAATTCAATCTTTGGTTTGTAAGACTCTCGATAAACATACCTCAGTTCCAAAACTGTGCTACGTTATCTGTGTGATGGGGATTGGCAGCCACGCAGCAGGACACTGCAGTAATCATTCCCTCTGCAAATATGTGTTTTTGCGCAATCCCGAATAGGAATACTCGATTGTCATGGCTTTTGTTTGTTGGACAGAAAGATGAAGGAAGGGTCTTGGAACTTTGAGATGTAATTACTGGATTCGGATGATTCTACTTGCGATTTCTGTTGGACCTGACCCAGGTTGGAGCGTACAGTGGCCTGCCCCAAGGCAAAGACCTTGCGTACGGTTGGACTCGGCAGAGCCATGCCGCCATGCAATCTGTTGCTGGGCTGATTCGTTTGGTAACGGTTACCCCCACGAGGTGTTGTGATCTGATTTGGTGGGATAGTTTCTAGTGAATGGTTGCTAATTAATTACTAATGGTTGATAACAAGTAGAACCCGCGCAAGGCGGGTGGCGGAAGTTTCCAGGTTTAAGAAGTGTAACGCTATAGGATCCAAAGACAAGGTTTGCCTATAGGAGATGCAGCGGACCCTCACAGCTTCTCAACTCTGTTCTGTGAATTCATCGTCACTTTGCCTCACCCCTTTTCAATTGTGACCACCACTTCTCAACTCTTCTCCATTTTCGCAACTCTTTTCAACAGCTCTCAAAGTTGTTTCATCTCTTCCCACCTCAGCTCAACTCTTTTCACCTCTTCCCTGCTCTTCTCAACTCTTCTCAACGACTCTCACCTCCGCCCACCTCGTCTTAACTCTTCTCAACTCTTCTCAACTAGTCTCAACTCTTCTCACCTCTTGCCACCTCTTCAACTCTTCCCACCTCTTCTCACCTCCGCTCAACTCATCTCACCTCCTTCTCAGCTCATCTCAACTCTTCTCACCTCAACTCTGGCCAACTCTTCTCAATTCTTCTCACCTCCTGCCACAGAGATGCTTACACACAGAGCAAGCTTTGACACGGAGAAGCATTTACACACAGCAAGCTCTTACACAGAGATACACACAGCAAGCTTTTACACGGAGAAGCTTTTACACACAGGAAGCTTTCACACAGAGAAGCTTTTGCGCGGAGAAGCTTTTACACAGAGCAAGCTTTTTCACAGAGCAAGCTTTTACACAGAGAAGCTTTTACACAAAGCAAGCTTTTGCACAGAGAAGCTTTTACACACAGGAAGCTTTCACACAGAGAAGCTTTTACACGGAGAAGCTTTTACACAGAGCAAGCTTTTTCACAGAGCAAGCTTTTACACAGAGAAGCTTTTACACAAAGCAAGCTTTTGCACACAGCAAAATTTTACACAGAGAAGTTTCACATTAAGCTCTTACACAAAGAGAATCTTTTTACACAGAGAGGATTTTACATAGAGCAAGCTTTTTCACAGAGCAAGCTTTTGCACAGAGAAGCCCTTGCACAGAGAAGCTTTTGCACAAAGCAAGCTCTTACACAGAGAAGCTTTTGCAGAAGCTTTTACGCACAGCAAGCTTTTACACGGAGAAGCTTTTACACACAGCAAGCTTTTACACAGAGGAGCTTTTACACAAAGCAAGCTTTTGCACAGAGAAGCTTTTACACACAGCAAGCTTTTACACAGAGAAGCTGCTACACAGGATGCGCCAAAATTGAGAAATATCTGCTGCCAAAGCACCATTCGCAACCTTCATGCAGCCACTACACTTGACAATTTACGATTTTCAGCTGCAAAAGACATTAATTAAAAGTATTCTGCACGCAGCCGCAGCAGCGAGGAACCTGGACGCAGCCATTCCACGGCGATCTGCAGAGACTGAGTTGCAAAGCACAAAGAATTACGCGCAACAGCTACACAAATTGCAGCTCCAAAACTGGATCTCGACGCCCACGCAAATAAACGACGATTTTGAAGCACTCTTTAAACGGAATTTTAAGAGGAAACTCAGCAACACCAAAATAAAGAAAAAATTGCTGCCAAAGCACCATTCGCCACTTTAATGCACCTATTGCAATGCGATTTACGACTCTCAGCTGCAAAACACAATAGAGGTCGAACTTGGGGTACTGTACCCCGAAGAGTTAGCTGATTATTAATTAATGCATAGCCAACAATTATATAGATGGCTAATTACTAATATCATATCCATATATTTGATTCACCCAGAATTTCAGCCCTTCCAATGATTTCCTCGGCTGTCGACCCAGGTGTGTTTGTGCCCCAGAAAATGGCTCAGCAGCGAGCGTTGTCGTGCGGGGTTCAACACCATTCCAAGAAACACAGCCCAACTGTTGGGATATTGTTAGATAATTGTTGAAATGATGATCATTTAGGATAGCTGTTGCTCCAACTGTTGTTTTTTTTGTGTTTTCCAAAATGTTGGGTGATCGGGGCCCAATCATTTCGGTCAGGATCATTGGGTATTGGAAACACATGGGATTCACTTTGGCCACATTCTGCAGCAGGCCATGATCCCAAGTTGGAACATGCAATAAGCTCAAGCTGCAGGACGAGTTAAACCAACCGGTGAAGCCACCAAGACCGCCCAAACAGTGGCTTTGTTGTTGTTCCAGATATGTATGGATCGAACAGGCTGTGGAGAGTGTATGTGTTTTTTTTTTTGGTGTATCTGTATCCCTACCCAACAGTTACATACACACCATGCACGAAGATGTTGGCCAGTTCCCATTGGCCATTCAGGAAAGGGCCAGTGGATTTTCCCTTCGATGAGCAACAAATCTGTGCAATGAGCATTGTGTGGAGTTCCCTTCAGTTCAGGTCAGTTACTCACAGGGTGTATACGTACGTACACATGTGTGTGTATATATATATTCATAGATGATATGTATATAACAATATATATATATATATACATGATTTATATATGATTTGTGTAAGATTTGTGCATGCTTTACGTATCATTTATATACGATATATATATATATATATATATGTACATTGACATGTACATATAACAGTAGATATTAAGTCTGAAACAAAGCGCAGCTTTTTGGAAGCACAGTTCCCCTACGCAGGTGAACATCATTTTCATGCAAGGAGGACAGTACAAGTTGTCCGGACTCCGAGAAAGCTTTGGTAGCCTGGTGAATATCCACATGATCCATTGACCCATGGGATAATATATATATATATGCAGATAATTTAATTAAACCATCATATTATTTGGAATATACAGGATGTAAGTATTTGTGCAAAAATGGGGCATACCCGGAATCTGCTTGCTAAATCGTTATATTTCCCTGCTTCAATGGCCATTCTGGCGGTGGTTGGGGATATATGTGCCATACCAATACGCACACAGATCTATCTATCTATCTATCTATCTGTCTGTCTGTCTGTCTGTCTGTCTGTCTGTCTGTAGTCTATCTACCTACCTACCTACCAATCTACCTACCTACCTACCTACCTACCTACCTATCTATCTATTTATCTATCTCTCTCACTCTCTGCGTAATACCAATCAAGTATAACCAGAACACACATAATGAATATATACACCAACAACCACACACATATCGTTTGGGACCCTTTACACCTCACGGCCCAGATGCTACACGCCGGACGGCACCTTCGGCGGGAACGACGGGTCCGAAGTGAATAACAATGTGGTGGCCACCATGATCAAGGCCCTGCTTTATGGGAAAGCCATAATCTATAAATGGGTAGAATATGCTAGAATTATATAAAGAGATATGCCAGATATGCGCTATTCTGTACTTGCAGTCTGTATAAAGTGTAAATACATACACATGCATATATATATATATATACATGCATATATAAATATACATGCATTTGTATATATGCATGCATATATATATAAATATGTATATCTATAAACAAATATGTAGATATATATAAATATGTATATATATAAATAGATAAATATGTGTATATACATATAATATGCATATATATATACACACTGTATGCATATATATATATATATGATATATATATATATATATTCATACATGCACATATATATATACACCCACTTATCTATATTTATATGTATACTTACATATATATATACATATGTATATACAGTGTATATATATATGTATGAATGGGTATGTTCCAGCCGGCCAGTTAGATTGTTGACTTATTGAGATTCTTGGATAGGTGTTCCCTATTTGATCATTTGGCATTGGGGGCGCCCCAGATCTTACAGATGGACCATCCCGTTGCCCATTCACGGCAGCTAGAGTTATGGTTGTGGTCTTCAATGAGTATATCAACTGGTACATAGTGGCTCATCCCACTTAGTAAGTGGGTTATAGCCCCAGTTATAAGTGGATTAACCCTACTTATCCCATTTATAACTGGGGTTATCACCCACTTACTAAGTGGGATGAGCCACCAAGTAGATATTTGGAGCTAAAAAACTAATATATTGTAGACTCAACAGTGAGCTCCAATTGGTTTTGCTATGCCATGGCAAGCTTGGCGATTCTTTGCACTTGTTATTTTTTGCACATTGGTAGAGACCACTGAAGTGCCAGGTCTATGGTGTGTCTGGACCCTGCACAACAGATGGCCCGGGGCCGAGATCAGCCCACTTACTCGCCAACTTCAAGGGATCTTCTGGGGCGAATCTGATTGAACATGTATTAAGTGATGAGAGTATCATTTTCATATTCATATGTGTTGGCTGTGTTGGCGAATTTTTGATGTAATGGATAAGATTGAAAAAGGGAGCCCAAGGCCTAAAGATGAGTTTCCCCTAGGAGAGGGCTCACGTTTGGGGTTCCAGATATGTCTTTGGGAAAATTTTACATTATCCATCAGGAGTGATGTGTCACTCGAAAGACACTGAGCAGTTGTCTTTCTTGCATCAGGCTTATTATTGGCTGAGTGGTACCTGAGTGGAACTTCCAGGTACTGGAATGCAATGAATTCCAATCGACCCCACATGTTGGAGGTGATCAGTTTGAGAATGCTAGGAAGTGGTTTGGGTTTGCGCTTGGCATGCCCCGGTTGATAGGAGTCCCTACCTCATTTCATCTTCAATTTTGGTTCAGAAACCATCCCAGTCAGTCAGGGTATTGATATGTATTGATCCTCCACCTTTTGCCGCTTCTCTTAGACGGCCAACGTAATGGGGGCTGCTATCTATTTATAGCCCAACATATTTAGGAGGCCTTTGGTTGTTTAGTCAAGTGGTTTTTTCATTTTTGTGTCTTTACCTTTCCATCCCTGACTGGAATGATCCATCAAGTTTATGAAACTTGCTATATATGTTTGGTGCGAAATGGTGTCCCAACCACCACTGCCGCGGTTGAGGTTGCCTAGAGAACGAACGCTGGGAGTGTTGGTTTGGCTACAAGGCCAAGACGTGCGAGCTGGGGAAGGTCACCAAGATGGGCGGCTGTCCGAAGTTGGGTATATCAGATTATATCAGCATACCGCAAGTTATTGCCATGAAATAACGTGGAACATCAATAACAACCTTGGGATTTCGGGTGCCCTGTTTTTTTGGATAAACCAGTTGGCGGTGTAGGTGGCACCCGTTCGGGGATGATGCGAAAAAACCGGAGATTCAGATGAGGATTTGGATGTGCTTCAAATCCTTTCCAAAATTGAAGCATAGCAATCAGAGATGCCAAACATAGCAAGATATACCCTCTGGTAATTTAACATAGCTATTGAAAATGGCCATTTATAGTTGATTTTTCCATTAAAATGGTGATTTTCCATAGTTATGTTAGTTTACCAGAGGGTATTTACAAAGCAGGGGAGTTGATCAGACTTGGATGAATTGGATTCCGTATGTTTAAATGGCCGGGCAGGCGAAGGAAAACCTTCCCGGAGGTAGTCTGAAATACCTGTTCGTATATTTAAAAATCTGTATATTTAAATGTGGTTACCGTATATATGTATGATCCATATCATATGTGTGTTATATTAATAGATGTACATAAGAGATATCACATATAACATATGTATATATATATATATCCCATACAACGCATATATATATATACATACACCACATATAACATATATGTATATATATATATATATATATATCACATATAACACACACATATATACATACATATCGCATATAACATATATATACATACATATCACATATAACATATATATATATATATATATCACATATAACACACACACACACATATATATATATATATATATATATCATACAATATATATATAACATACAACATATATATATATATATATATATCACATATAACATATGTACTAAGATTCATATACGCATTATTACTGAATGCTCCGTGAATAGACGTCACGGATCATTGCTTTTTGCCAGGGCGAAAGCGTGCCCTCTCACTGCCAATTCAACTTTCAATATGATGGAGGCCGCAACGGTAATTTACCCAAGGAATTGGGGCGGTGCCGGCTACGAATGACGGTGTTGATTTTCCCAGTTGCGATTTGGAGATATTTGGAGTAGGTGTACTGTAGGTGTATTGTTTTTCCACGAATCTTTGGTTTTGGTGTGACATTTCATGGAAGTAGGCGCAAGTCTTCAGGATGAACTTTGCTTACAGCTTCGCATGGAAAACCTTTTGTATGTTGTAGTTGTAAAGTGAGAACGCAGTAGCTGTGGCCAAGACCGTACCAATGGTTGTATATATATAACAACATGGTGTATATGCAATATACCTGTTGGGGAATCTGTGGACGATTTATCAGTGAGGATTTTTCAATCATCGGAATGCATCAGGCTTTGGGTTTCTGACATGAAACCCAGGCACATCAGGCACTATCTCCCAGGTGGCTTCTTCACATGTTGATCACATCCTTGGATTCATACTATACCGTGTCACACGGGTCTTATGTATATATATATACACATACGTACATATGTATATATATATATGTATATATATAATATGATATTCACCAAGAAACACAGCTAGACTCTGTGGATAGCATCCCATCTCGCAGCTCCAGGGCGAGTTGGTTGGGCCGTGGAGACCGGGCAAGCCAGCAGGAGCTGGTGCAGACGTGGGTGTCCCCGAATAGCTATCTGTATTGTTTATAGATATATCCCTTTAAAGATTTTGACCTATATCAGGATGTCAAAGACCAGCCCTAGATCAGTAGGGTCTAGATCAGTAGTTTTTTTTTTTTTTAAATAGGAAAAATCTATAAATATGCTTTAGTATTGCCTTGAGTTCAAAAGGTCGTCAATCTTCAGTGCTGGTCACCTGGAATCTGTAGAAACATACACCCCGAGATCACCAAACACAACACCAGGATTACCTGGACTCCAGCCTTTGGGGCTGACACCGAGCAAGGTGCGCTGGGCACGTGACATGTCGTGACATTTCGTGACATTCGGGGAGCCAACCAGTGTGAGTTGCAGACAAAGACAGCATCAAAACTATTGTTTTTTTCCCCTCCAACAGTCAATTTCTGTGATTTGCATATATGTGACCAATTTGACCAGACAAAATCCAACTTCCAATCATGTGCCCGTTGGGTTTTTCCCTGTCAGACCTTGGATTTTGGCAGGTGGAACAGTGACCTACTCCCCGCAACTTTGTTGGGAGCCCCACTGGCCACGCAGATGGGGACTTGAATCCAAAAATCATCACGTTACACGGAGATATTTTGAAGTCTTGACACCCCTTTGGGGGTTTGCCAGTTTTAGCTGATTCCATGACTTCAATATTAAGCAGGAGCAGGCCTTGTGCCTGCTTTGATTGCCTAAAATCTGCTGATTTCGTTGGATGAAACGATGGTAGCTGGCAAACAATAGACCCACTACTGCACAGGTGTGATAGGGACAAGCATGATATATACAGTACATACACCGACAATTACTGTATATGCAGACATTTTTTAGCTAGGTATATATTCATTCTATGTATAGATGTATCGCTCTATATATATAAAATTACATGTAAATCTAATATATCTAATATATCTAATGTATTATGTTTGAAGCGTCAGCTGCCTTTTACTCTGAGGTGCAGCAAATGATGCAGACTTAAGTCTCTTTGACCTGGCGAATGGGGTGGTGCTGCTGGCGAATGCGTTGAATGCTGGTCCACTTGACCAGCTTTTGTGGCTACCCTCTGGTTATGTCAAAATAGCTATTGAAAATGGCCATAGAAATAGTGGATTTTCCCATTAGCATGGTGATTTTCCATAGTTTTTTGTAAACGTTTACCAGAGGGTAATACAATTTCAGCCCCATCGATTTTTTTTTGGATTGCGTCATGCCAAAAAATGTCTGAAAGTGTCTTGTTTCATCTCAGCGAGTTACGAGTTTCTTGGGTTGATGTTGAAGAAATGGCTTTCTCACTGTAGCGAAATCACCACATCTGTGGGTACAGAATGCCATCCCATCTTTGGTCAGAATTGAGCAGCCCTTCTCAGATGACCTTTCTGGACTGATCTGAAAGTCTATTTTCGGGTTGGCTTGCAGATCAAGAGCCTCAATTCCAGGTTTCAACAAGCTTCAAGGTTCTCTCCTGTAAGCAGCTCTTCATGGGTGTCACAGATGGACTTACACCTACTGTGCCACCAATTGGGAAGTACATGAAACATCAATGAACATCATGGATGCATACTGTATGGATTAGTACTGATTAATATGGCTTATACAATCACTTATATAATATCTATATACATATATGGATATATATATATATACTGTATAAGTATCTAATGTATATATATACATACACATACTGTATGTGTATATATATATATATGCATATGTATTATATAGCACACACACATATATGTATATATATATATATATATGAGTCCGAGTCCAAATCTCAATTTACGGTTGGTACAACCCCATGTCTGTAGCTATTTGCACCTCATTTCGAAAGTTTCTCAACATTTGCGTGTCTCTGACTCGATGCTCGCTTGCCAGTCTCGATACATGGACGTTACCTCACAGTCGACCGCCACCATGTTGCGTCCTCAGTGGCCGGAGATGGATCTTGGCACATTATAGAGACCTCACTGTGACCGAAGACTGGACAATTCCCAACGTTTTCTTAGTTTTGAAGCAATTCCTGTCGTTTTCCAACGATGGTCAGACGGCAGGGTATCCATGGAAAATCCGTGGTGACCAAGACAAAAAACACCAGTGCTGTTTTCTTGGGAATTGAACTGTTTTTTGGGGATTTATTATCTGGTTATATATTTAACATAGCCATGGAAAATCCCATTTTTCAGAACGGTAAACCTCTATTTCTATGGGCCATTTCCCATGGCGAACTGTGAGTCATAACCAGAGGGTATCACGGCAGTGGCATGATCCCATGGCTTTCCTGGTTCCAGGTGAGTCCTTTTTTTACAAGCCGAAACTTAGCCATTACAAATCATGATAAAACATGATAAACACACATATATAATTATATATATATACATTGTTGTACATCATTAGTAATTACTCTAGTTTATTACATATCATTATACATCATTATAAATCACTGCTATATATCACTATAACTCATTTAGCATATCATGATAAATCATATTTTCATGTATTTTGACATATATTACATATATTACCATTACCAATGATGTATACACATTAATATACATATAGTTGGTAATACATATAATTGGTATTATAGTATTTCATCATATATTACAATATATATATATTGGTAATACATTACCATTACCAATTATGTATATACATATAAACATATAATGTAATATAGATATATACACATATATACACATATACATTATATACATATATACACATATACATTATATACATATATACATACATATATATATATACACATATATACACATATCGTAATATAATGTATGATAGTGGGATGCCATGGATCCAAGTGACACTTTCGTCCCAGGCCCTCAGTGAAATCGACCCACTCCTCTGCCAGGGACGCCCAGGGTAGATCTATGGCGTTTTTTTTGGGTCGATTCTGCTCGGTGGGGATGGGTCAAAAGCCATCAATTTATGACTGGGGAAATAACATGAAGAAAATTCATAAACCAGCTATATGGATCTATATGGTACCATGCGGGTACCAGGGTTTTGACTCAAAAAGCCAGGCGTTTTCATGATCGAACGAATTACATCGAAAAATACACTGTGGTGAATGGTGATTGGATTTCGCGGTAGATCTGACAATAGATTGATTTCCGGCTTTCAACTTTCAAGCGAAACAAATACAGCGAACCATGGATTCCACCATCAATTGAGAAGAGGTCCTGTTCCCTTGAATCATTTCAAATTGTATATATACCTACATATACCTACATATATATATAGAGTTATATATATCTATATGACATACATATATTATATACATATATTAATGTATTGTACATCGTTATCCATGTTTCTCCTTTGTAGAGGTTGTTGTGACGATTTGGCCTCCGAGGCATTCACCATGGCGGCCTGCTATTGCCCCAACTACGATGCGGAACGAGGGACCGGCGGCAACGGGGGATCCGATGCCTCACCAGGGACGAATTGATGGTCAGTAACCAAGGTGTAGCCAAGGTGAATTACTGGGGTATATATTCTTGGTAAACTAACAGTTTGCTATTGAAAATGACCATAGAAATAGTGAATTTTCCCATTAAAAATGGTGATTTTCCATAGCTATGTTAGTTTACCAGAGGGTACTGGGGTATATATTCTTGGTATGGTACATAGAATACTATATTGATAACTATTGTGCCATTATTAAGTATTATTGATTGATATACCAAGTAGCAGGTTATACTATGGTATGCACTATACAATAGTATAAATCCAAGATTCGTGGATGGTTCAACTCTCAATTTACGGAGGAAGGAGCTGTACCAAGCAGAACACGGATAATCCCAAAGATCCAGCCCTGGTACCGGAACTCTGGTGAGCATACTGTATTATGTATATTAGTATCGATATACAGGCACAGTATGAATAGAATGATATATCTATATCTATATCTATATCTATATACATATACATATACATATACAGATACATATACATACACATATATATATACTAATATATACAAATATATACATGTATACATATATATAATGTATAATATATATAGTTATATATATAACTAATATATATAGTTATATATATAGTTATATATATAGTTATATATATAGTTATATATATAGTTATATATATAGTTATATATCTATATGACATACATATACATATATGTCTATATGTATATATATGTATGTATATACATATATATGTACATATGTATGTATATATATATATATATATATGTACATATATATATATATATATATACATAATCGTATATATACATATATATATATAAATATGTATTCACATATATATATATATATACACGATTATATTAATGTATATATTTGACATCTATACACATACAAGAACAACAACATATGTATGTAAATGCGAAGTTGCATATTATCACATGTATGTATACATATTGCTATCAGAGATATGCACATATATGTTTGCATATTATATATATTATATATATATAACATCTTAATCTTCACCTTTCCAAGTGAGTTTCGACCAACAGAACCTGGCAGGGAGCACTGTACGCCAGCGCACAACACTTGTTGTGACAGCTTTGCTGAGTTTGGCGCCCTAGAGATTTCCACCACACGTCGCACGTCACTGCTTGATTGCAAGGGGAGAACTTGTGGTTTTCATGGGGCTTTTAAGCATCATCGCAATGCTGGATTTCATGTGGTTTTAAGCTGTCATTTTCAATCCTTATGGGGAACTTACAAAGCCACTTGACTCAATTTACTCCTATTCTTCAGGTGGGTTGAAACCACCAGGCATATTTCCAATCTTGTCATAAGGGGGCTTTGGACATCTAGTGAAATGGTGGTTTCCTCAATTTCGGGCACCCCTAAATCATGCATTTTGATAGGACATGGATTTTCCATACATTATATATAAATCTTGCAGCTATTGGGGGTCACCCCCAGTCATTAGGAAGCCTCCAAATGGTGGTACGTGTCCACTTTCTCGAGCAAAACATGACCAACATCAGGTTGACATCTTCCTCCTAGCAACAAACAACAACATATACGATCAATGGGGGTTCCCATAAATGGAGCGACCCCCAAATCATCCATTTCAATGTTATTTTTGATCATAAATCATCCATTTTGGGGTAGCACCCTTATAGGAACCTCCAAGAAAGATATCAGTTTGGTCATGTCACAGGTGCGGTGTGGCCAACTTTCTGTTTTTTTGTGGCTCGTATCTGAAGAAAACCTTAGCTATACTGAAATAAGGACCTCAATAAGTTAAAGTGAAAGGAACTCACAAATTCCGTGATTTGGAAAAAATTGCCCTTGTGCAAGCTTCTTAAGCTAAGCTCAAAGTTCAATCCCAGCATCCCAGACCCGCCACAGGTTCATCCAGCAGTTCGGCGTTCTGTACTACTGGACCATCCGGATTTGTGATGTCTTCACCTCAGATGTCAGTCTGAGAAGTGAGGGTTGCAAAAATTGCGGCTGATCCGGATTTTGGATGATTTTGGTACCTTTTATTTTTCATGGATTGCTGCAAATTCCAATGCTTTTAACTTGTATCATCAACAACCAATCACTCACCATTTTGCAGGGACTACTACTACTAGTTTTCGACCACTGGGTACCCGCGCTGAGTACCAATACTACACCACCTGCATGCCCACCCCTACCGGCAAGTCGGGGCTCCTCAGTTCACACCAAGTGAGGAACCAGGGCTACACTGGGATGGTTGGAAACCATTGAGAAGGTACATGCTCCTCCTAGATTTTGAGATATTTTGAGCTCGAAAAGCATAGTTTCCATTGGTTTCCTGATGTTTGCTATGTTCAAAATAATCAACCCTCTGATACTTCGCCGAGCCAGACCGCATATATTTCTCTGCTTCGCCCATCCAGATCATCGAATTTCAATGAAGGTCATAGCTGTCATAGATCCCAAACTTTGGCCAATCTGATGGTTTCCACAAGTGACTACTCTGGTGGAGGTTTCCTGAAAATGGGGGTACTCCAAATCATCCAAGTCGTGGCCATGACTTGGTGTGTCTTAGTAGTCTTAGTAAAAAAAAATTCCATGGTTCAATGGATTGGTTTGTTGGGGAAAATTTACAGGAAACCAGAGTTATTTTCCCATGAAGATCATGGGGTTTTCCGGTTAAAATTTTCCCTTAATCCAATCCATTGACCATGGTGATTTGGGAACCACCCATGACTTCAGAAACAAAAAGGCCACGTTGACACCGAAAATCCCTGCAAATCCCACGGCCGCCTCGGGCAGTACGCCTTCGTACCGCTACATGAGAGTTGGGCAAGCTCAGACTGGGAGTCCCGAAATGGGGGGTGGGATCCAAAGAAAACAGAAGATAACTACTACCATCTGGGTATGACTAACATAGCCATGGAAAGATCCACCCATTTTTAAGAACGGCAAACCATCTATAAATGGGCCATCTATACCATGGCTGTGTTAGTCATAACCAGATGGTAGTAGCATATACCTTTATCATCCTCTATCATCTTTCATCACACTGTATCCACTGGCAATAGCAGCTATGATGTACTTACGTTGCTTGGTCTGATTTTTTTGGTTGATGCCATCATGTTCGTCGGCTTAAGTCTCCATCTTCGCGCACGAACAAGTCCCCATTTTGGTTGATCTAGCCATGTTTGTTTCTGAAGACTCTCTGGTCATGAAACGTTGCTAGCTAGAAAATCCTCGAACTACATGGATCTATAATTGGGAATAATGATACCAACTGACTTTCATATTTTTCAGAGGGGTAGGTATACCACCAACCAGTACTGTCTGGTAATTTAACATAGCTATTGAAAATGGCCATTTATAGTTGATGTTCCCATGAAAAATTGTGATTTTCCATCGTTTTTTGTATAAATGGAAGTTTTTTTCGCTGGGAAAATCATCGAACTGGGGAAGTTTCCAGCCACATTGGGATGACTCCAGCTGGGCTATCCCACTGACTGTCCTTCAGGTGGTGCCCCAGCAGAAGTTCACGCTGCGCGTGGATTGCCCCCCGGGAGGCCCAGCGGTGACCTGTAGTGGTTTAGATTTCGATGGACGAATGCCTGGTAAATGTTAAAATGGTCTATTATATGTGGTTTCTAAATCTATTAATAGTGGTTTAGATGGTAAATACATAGTTTCTATTATATGTTTCTATGATCCCTTCCCTCTTAACATCAAATACCAAGGAAGCCCCGAGTTTAGTACTGGCCCTGGTCGCCTTGAAGGTCCTTGAAAAAGGGGTATCAAATATTGAAAAAATGGGGATGGATCAATCAATGTGGCACTATTTGAATTGCGGACGGCTACATCCATATGGGCCATATGGGATTCTGTAACCAAGACTTCTTGCAACATGGGCGGACTCTCCAAGAAAAGAATACAACACGCGAATATAGCCTGGAGATGATGGTTGGCTGATAGTTGGTAGTGGGGCCTATACGATTTGGCTTAATCGGACTTGTTATGGGTATATATATATACACACATATGTATACATATATTAGAGTAACCGCAAAATTAGCTAAAGACTGAAGTAGTAGTAGTAGGGAGTGGGCTTGGGATGTTTAAATTTGTGTTAAAACCTTCACAACCGATAGGGTACCACCCACTTCCCAATACCCAATTTTTACACATAGCATGGAAGTACAAACCTTCACAACCGATATGGGACCACCCACTTTGGCCATGTCCATTGCGAGCAACAAGTATTTTTGTCCGCCACTTACTATAATATATATATATATAACGACATCACTGCGACCTGACTGGATTAAAGGTTAGTAAGGGGAATCGTCCATAGCCCTTTTTGGATTAGTGCATCATTATAGTTTATCCATATATATATACTGCAAGGGTCCATCATATTGAAGCTTCAAGTGTGACCGTTTTTGGGGCTCTCAAACCAGCCCCATTTATGTTGCAGTCCCAAGACAGCATCAGACTTGTGGACACATGCTT
>Ga0126342_10008721_pt1 | contig 18168 bp, 18 predicted proteins | sample Cyp1metagenome_FD_92528 | JGI IMG/M metagenome (GOLD analysis project Ga0126342, IMG submission 92528) | Coral microbial communities from Lord Howe Island, Old Settlement Bay, Australia - Cyphastrea 1 metagenome | ecosystem: Host-associated > Invertebrates > Cnidaria > Coral ... | reverse complement strand
GCTTTACTTTTCGGAAACGACGTGGTATTAGTCTGTCAAAGAAAAGATTTGCGTCAACACTTGCGTGAGCTGCAAAGGCAAATCAAGATGGGCATTATGAGCCAATGTTTTCATGCATGGAAGAGCTACTTCTACTCGTTCCAAAATGAAGAGCTTTCACATGAAAACTTGCGCAAAGTCTTTGACAAAATTGGCCTGCCGGAGACGGTCTGGGAAGCATTTCTGGAAAACACACAAGAGGCCAGACTTGTTTCACAAGCCACCGACTCCGACATTTTGGCAGCTGGCACTCAGGCAACTTTGGGACAGACTTGGTTCTGTATCCCGGATGGAAGGCATTTGCAAGCGCCAATGACAGGCTCAAGGCCTGGAGATCCCAGCGCGGATATGCTCTTCAGCCTGATGATGACCAGAATTTTGCGTCAAATACATGAACGAGCTTTGAGGGATGGCATTGCTTTGGGTGGTGAGCACTCATCATCAGAAGGATGGGCCACTTCAGACTGCGTTACATGGGTTGATGATGTGGCTTTTTCAATATGTGAGATGGCAGAGGGAATCATTGCAAAAGTGACTCATCTGATATCCATCATACAAGACACCATGATTGAGCATGGCATGGAACTCACTTATGGTGCAGGTAAAACAGCGGTCATGATCCATTTTCATGGGAAACGGGCAACGAAAGCCAGGCAAGATTTTGAAAACACTCAGGAAGGTTTTGTCCGTGCAATCACAGAGCATCAAGGCGTGGTGAAAATACCTGTGGTATCACGCTACAAGCACTTGGGCGGATTTCTTACCAGATCAGGTTCCAAATTGCAAGAGATTCGCATCAGGTCAGCGTGTGCAATGGCAAAACTCCACCCATTGAGGAAGATTTTGAAAAACAGAGATTTGGATTTGGAAAAAAAGGCAATACTTGGTGCATAGATAGCATGGGTTTGTCGGTTTTGACGCTCCATGCAGGGACATGGTACAATCTCACCCGATCTGAAATGGAGGCTTGGAAAGCTGGTGTCTTTAGAGCCTATCAGAGCTTGCAGATACGCATGGAGGATGGCACTATATTCCCCACTTGTGTTTCTATGAGTTGGCTAGAGATGCGGCAGCGCCTATGCGAGTTGAGTTGATGTACATCCAACGGTTGGGGCTTCTTTTTCAAATTTTGGAGGTGTCTTACAGAATCACCTCATTGCCGGTCGTGAGTCATGGTTGCATGGAGCCATACTCAGTGTGCGGTGGATGAGAAGTCAGATCGGTGACTTTGAAGTGCCGGAGGAATTGGATGACCTTCATGATCTTGAGACGTGGTCCCTTTTTGCCCCTTTTGCCAAAAAACTTTCCAAGGCTTTGAGGAAAGTGAGAGAAGCACACATGCTCAAAGTTCAGAACCTTTGTGAGCTTTACAAACATGAGAAGCGAGAGAGTGAGATGCTGCAGAGCATGGGATGGACGAAAAGAGGGGGTGGCGATGATCGCAACCCTCATGAACATGACATGAGTTTTTGTGATGAATGTACCGAAGTATTTCCAAGTGAAGCATCGTTGGCGGTGCATCAACAGCGGAAACATGGCAAGAGGATTGCAATGAGACATTATGCAGCCGATTCGGCATGTCGAGCCTGCCAACGTTTCTTTCACACAACACGAGATTGCTGCGCCATTTGCATATGGGAACAACTGATTGTTGGATCTGGCATTGTAGGAGATACCTCCCGATGACCAGTGAGCAAGCACAAGAGTTGGACCTGCATGACAAAAAGAAAGGCGTGGTGATGCATCAGAAAGGGTTTTTGGGTCCATAGGAGGACAAGATTTGGAGGGCATGCAGACAGGAAGAGCTGAAGCATGTGCTGGAATTGCGGCAAGAGCAGGAGCCAGATCTGTCAACACCTTCTTTGCAGGAATTGGAGGAGTGGAAGCAGATTGGCCTTTTGCCACCTGGAAAAGGAGGACGTGCGGTCACTGTCAGGGACTGCGGGGAGATGAAGTTGCACCACGTGGGCAAGGACACTTTTGACTTCGAGCAGAAGCTTCTGAGGGAGATCAATGAGTGGGAACCTGGCCATGATTGGATCCCTCGGCCTTTAGCCTTGGGGACGAAGTACTTCATCATCATGTACAGCGGCCATCGGCGCTTTGCAGATCTTGCGCAGTGGAGATCATGGAAAAGTGAGATCATCCCGATCTCGATCGATCTTGCCATCCATAAGCAACATGGAAACATCCTAAAGGATGACATCCGGAAGCGGCTCATTTGGGCTCGTAAGGTCACTGGCGGACATGCTGGTCCGCCATGCGAGACCTTTAGCTTTGCCAGGTGGTTGCTTCTGGAAGATGGGCAGGGTCCTCAGCCTCTTCGAAACACTGAAGCACCTTGGGGACGCGACAATTTAAGCCTCAAGGAAGTTCAACAGGTGGTGACTGGCACAAAGCTCATGCTGCAGGGTATCTATCTCCTTTTGCTCATTTACCTCCAAGGTATCAGTTTCTCCTTAGCCTTAGAACACCCTAAGGGGCGTGATGGACAAGAGGGTCGCTGGTCTATATGGGAATCAGCTTTTCTCAAACTTCTACTGTTGGCTGGTGATGTTTGGAGAGTTGACTTCCTTCAAGGGCCATTGGGCCAGCCCTTTGCCAAGCCAACATCCATCATTGCAGGAAGATTGCCAGATCTCCCGCAACAACTATTTGCGTTGTATCAGCCGCACTGGAGGCCAACAGAACGATTGGGTGGACGCAACAGTGATGGAAAGACTTGGAAGACCTCCAGAGCCAAGGCCTATCCCCCAAGATTGTGTCAAGCACTGGCCATGTCACACTTGCAGCATGCGGCTGCACTCCAGTGTGAGGGGTTCGAGGAGGACCCTGCTGGCTTGGATGTGGTGGTCGAAGCATTGGCGAAAGGGTTTGACCCTTATATCTCGAGGATGCGCAAGGGACCACCATGGGAAGCGATTACTGGGGACGAACATTTTTCCATTTGCCAAAGGGCTCCGACTAGTAGCCGCCTAAAGGGGCGAAGCGAGGGTTGTTTGAGCAGATTTGGCAATTTTATGGCATTTTGCTTTTCACCATTTCACTTATTATCCAGCCATAGTGGCTTTTCTGGATGAGGCAGCATACAGGCGACCTTTCAGCGTCACAGACCGAGTGCAATCAAAATATAAATGTAAAAATATATGTAATCATAAAGCGCGACAATAACCAATCTAAAAAACAAATTAACCAGAAAGTGCGACGCCCTCATGACCACCCGCAGTTACCCCATGCCACGGCGTGACGCCGCGACAGACGACGGAACGAGTTTTGTCTGTGGTGCCATCTTTGAGCTTGATGTTTTCGTCGGCGCCTTCAAACTCGAAGAGATCGAAGTCCCCGAAAATGCCTTGAGACCGGTGCGAAATCATGGGCAGACATACAGGTGAAAAAAAACTTTAGGCCTGTTTTTGGTGAATGGTGAGATGCTTGATTGAAGATTCAGGAACCTATTTAAGATAAGAATGTTAGTAGTTGGTAGGGTTGTTTTTTCCTCGACCTTGGCTATTTTAAAGTTTGATCCAAACAGATCACCAAGTATCACCCAGAACATTTGCGTTGGCAAATGCAAACAATATGGTTGTTTGTTGTTTGTATACTCAATAACAAAACCTTCACAGCTGCCTATCATTAAAACGGGTTTGGTCATTGGTCTGTTGACTTGTTTTTTTTTTGTGTGTGTGTTTTGCTTGATGCCCCAAATCATTCAGCAGTTGGCAACAGTCAGTTTGTTTCGTACAAGCAAAAACTACAACTATCAATAAACAAGACATATAAGCACCGATCAAATTACTGCAAACTGATTTGCAAAATGGCTATGCCCAAAAACAGGGCACCCCAATTTTCAATGGATTTCAACAACAATGCCATGCCGGAGGTATACCTCATGTTCAGAAATATCCAGATCATATTGTTCGTTTTTAAAGACCCATTCTATTTGAGCATGATACTCCCTTAAATCTCTCTTGTACAGTATCCCCATGACCCGAACCCTTCATATTCAAATCACATAGGTATAATCAACATATATTAAAATCTCAAGTGCTGAAATCTCAAGTGTTTACGCGAAACAGTTCCATTAACCGTTATTAGTTCTTATTGAGCCATGATAAACCATTATGGAGAAGATTCCACACATATATTAAAAAAAAACACGGTTGTCCTACAGGATGGGCCCAAAAAGATAGCGCTCAGTTGCCTTATGGCTGTGGTGGATTTCTATGGTTTATGGTCGATATACTAATTATAGGGTTTATAAACCAACATTCACATCACTGGGGGGCACCATCCTGTAGGAAAACCATCGGAAAATGGTGCTTGAACCACGAAAATGGGGATTGCATTTGGGATTGATAGCTGTTTAATGGGATGATACGGGATAATATTGCATCGAAGAAAGCCACAGATCCCCAGGGCCAAATTTTCAACCTAAATTGGAGGTACCTACCATATATAAGGCCTATATAAGGCCTATTTTTCAGGCCAAAAAGTAAGGGAATATCCCCACAAAATATGGCCTTCTATGGTACGAACGTACCTCCAATTTAGGATCCTGGAGATCTCCCATTGAAATTTTGGGCATGAGACGAGGCACCGAGACGCACCACCTGTAAGACCGATGCATAAAAGGGGTAGTGGTCATGCTTTGTGGTGAGCTCCAGGTTGTAGTGCCTTGGATGTAAAAGCTCAAGATGTCCCTTCTGAGGTAGACTATCGATCTATCTTTCTATCTTATTATCTATCTATATTTCGATCTATCTATTTGCCAGTATATCTATCTATCTGTCTATCTATCTATCGATCTATCTATCTATTTATCGATGTATCGACCTATCGATCTATCGATTTATCTGCCTATCTGCCTATCTATCGATTGATGGATCTACTATGATGTTCATTTTGTCTTGTCCTATCTTTTCCAATCTTAGCTTACCTTGTACCAAATTTGTCCTTCGTGCATATTTTGATCGATTCCCAAAGTGACATGTTTTGCTTGAGATATTCCCAATATTTTGTGGATAGGGCCAACAAACTCACCCACAAGCGGAATTGCTGCAATGAAAAAACAAACCTCAAGAAAACAAGTGTTTCGAATATATTCTGAGTAGATGCAGTTATGGCCCTTTAGCATAATCATAAGTACAAGACCATTTATGATATGTATAATCCCATTTATAACCAGTTATAGCCTAGCCAATAAATGGCCATGACTCTGGTGGGTTATATGCCAATTGGAAAGACGCTCGGCAAATCCAAGTTACGCGTGGGTGGCGGCACAAACGCAAATACAGGCGAAGAAAAAGAAGACAACCTGCAGTACTTCAATGAAATGTCTGGAAAACAGGAAACACATTTAACAACTAGTTCCTGGTTCAACCAGGTGTAAAGTGGAATGTTGAGAAGATAGGTTACGACCGGTTGGGACTGCGTTTTGTTTTTAATGGTGTTGATTTCAAAAAGTCATGTCCCGAGTTGCTTCTGCATGCCTGGGAAACAAACGGGTACAATATGGACCCACCAACTAAAGGTTGGTTTGTTGGAAAACAGCAATAATAATAAACATGTTACATGTATATAATTGTATATATATATAAATATATATATTGATCCGATATCCATCGGAAATCAAACAATCTTTTATTAGTTGGACTTTTGCTAACCGATTTACCTTTACCTATCGTGGGGGGCCCAAAAACAAAACCTGTCAGAACACATTCATCAACCGCCTGCAACCATCAACTCTTGGGAACAAATCAGCGGTCATCTTTCAATCTGTCCCCCTACCAATTACTCCTATTAATTAATTGTCCCCAAATATGTGTAAATCTCAAAATTACCAAGCCATGGTTTTTGCGGGTGTCTGGTGTTCGGGGACTGGGTTTGTGATCCTGTTCGCTGGGGCCTGCCATGCGTTGGGGTGCTGGTGTTTGGGCAATGTTCTCGGTTATCTCCCCGGGTCGTGAGGCTATCTGTTGGCGGGCTTGTGACACCATCGGCCTGATGAGACGCCGGCGCCTGGACGATGCTCCAATCCACTCCCCATAATCGCTCAACCCACTATAGAGAAAGAGAAAGAGAGAGAGAGAGAGAGAGATGTATGAAGGACGGGCGGGCCACGACGGTCCCACGGAAACAGCAACCGAAAGGCCTATATATCTATCTACCTACTTACCTATATCTATCTAACTTTATATCTATATGCATGTACGTACGTATGATACGTATGTACGTATGCGCACTGATGCAAGCATAAGTATTAAAAATAATAGAAGGAAATACCAAAACTCGAAAGTCATTGTTTTTGCACGCCTCATCGGGGCGTTCCTTTCCTGAGCATCATGCCGGGCAGTTTCTTGCTGCCTGCTGCAACTTGCTCTCCAAAATTGCCACACGTTGCCGAGAAACTGTGTCTCGCAAGGCGAAGAGGATCGGAAGGATCCTTGGGCCAAACCATGGCTCTCCTCATAAAGAGTAACAGAACCTGCGGCGCGCGCGTAGGCAACTCATTTCCGTTTGTTTGAAAATTTAGAGGAGGTATGTTATAAATCTAGTGGTTGATCATCATGTTCACTCTTACCATGACATAAGCCGATACCCCATTTTTAGCCAAACCCAAGAAGTGGGGCATTTTACTAAAATAGGCAGCAAACTTGCACCACAGAGAGGCATGGACTCTGAAGGGTTGCACGCTACAAAGAGACCTGGCCAGAACGAACGCCGCGCAAAGTTTCGAACATGGGTCTTGAGCCAAACCACCATAGAGCCCAAGATCCCTATAAGACCCAAAAAGTTTAGTTGGGGAACCTGTAAACACGCCTTTCGCGGGCGTCACATCCTCTTAGCGCACAAATGTGCCCGCAACGTCGTGTCTAGGATAAAGCCATCCATTTCGGGGGGGCAAAAGGCCAGGTCTGGACTTGGCCCCTCATCGTTCGAGAACGGTAGCCCCAACCGATTGCAAATGATGTGATCTCGGGTAAGCCTGGTGATACTGGTGCATATTATTCATCGCGTGTGATCTCTATTGCAAATGGGCAACAAGTATGGCCGCTGCTGGAACCGAGCAGACCACAGCATCCATTGCTTCTTTAACTAACCATATTTCCATTAGTCGAAGAAAACAACGAAAACAAACATTGTTATGATTCAATGTAAAAAAAGCAACACATAAAAACATTACTGTAAACATAAGTCATAACTACAGTTATAAAGCCCCTAACTTAAGTTATGAGAACGCCAAAAATAATTTCAATAACTTGTTTATAAGTTGGCTAACTTCACAACTTGAGTGCGCCACCTTGCAAGAATCGTACAAGAGGATAATACCAATGTATAACTGGGATATCTCCACCATTGAGTATGTATTGCTACTACCGATCTAATGCATGGGATGCACATGTTAAGATATGTTTGACACATACCATGTCAATGCAAATTCATTCAATAAAGAAATTGATGGTTCCAACCTTGTCCTCTCGGCAAAACAGAGAAACTAGCGGCTTGTTTGGTATGCCGCCGAGTAAAACTTACCTGTTGGTTGTTCAGTGGACCCAATTTGCCCACAGATCCTTTCGTATTCCCATATGCTTCCTGGAACCAAGAACTGTAACTTATGTTTGATGGCTAACTACAGTGGTGTTCCGGTGTCACACGTTTCAAACATGATTCATCTCCACTGGGTGCCGAGAAAAAAAATGACATATCCATAAGATTCCGCGGCTATGTAAATGCCACAAGTGAAGGGATACAACCCTCATGGAACGGTAGAGTGGTTGCGTACCAGTACCCGCTTGCCAACCCGAACTTCTCCCCATCTTTGAAACGCACTTCTAGAACTTCTACAAGGGCTGGACACCAAAAGGAATTTGGATGAATTTGGATTATAACCCCAGATAACCCCAGTGAAATAAACTTATTTCATCTCCTCAAGCCCAACAGCTTGACCTACACGATACATGCTCATCAACTTAGCGATTCCGGAATAGGCATGCACATGGCGCTATCCTTGGGCATCTTCAACGCCATGAACCGATATGGATTTAGACCAACCACCAACAACCACGTGTTTTCACACTGAATCTTCACCGTCGATTGCTGCAAAAACACCGGCCCGGGCGCTAAACTGCCATGAAATAAGGACTTACCCTCCGGCAATCAAACAGTTTGCTATGGAAAAGCACAATCTGAATAGCTGAATCAACAAACCCAACCTGTGGTTGCAAAGGCACAATCTACAAATGATATCTATAATATCTATATGTGAGCTCCCGTCAAAATCCTGTACATGTGCGTAGTTGCTATTGTTATGGTTATCGCTGTTGGAGGGGGCCCTATCGCTTTCCAGGGTTTTGTGGACATCAGCATATTCGAGATCCAACATGAAGCCAAAATCCAGTCCTAAACAGGCTCGGATATAGATCGAGGAATTGTTTTGTTGGTTTCAGGTGCTTCAGCAACACTTCATGCCCCCTTCCTTTTGCATTCATTTGCATGCATATTCCTTTCATTTTGCATTAATTTCATGTCATTTTCCTTTCGCTCTCCTTTCATGTCTCATGTGTATTCATGTCCCTTCATTTTCCTTTCATATTACAGTACTTTCATGTTCATTCCAATGTGCATTCATGTCCTTTCACCTTTCTTTCATTTGCATGCATTTTTCTTTCATTTTGCACTCATGTCCTTTCATGTCTTTTCTAAAGTTACGGAAATGGCTCTATGGCTTGGCCAGGAGACCGAGTGCAACAAATTGTTATGGCCAAGTTATCACTAAGGTTATCGCTAAACAACCCCTCGAACATATGACATTGTTCGAAGGAAGTTGGCCACAAAAACAACAGAGTGAGAGAGAGAGAGAGGGAAACCGAGGGAGAGAGAGGAAACAAATAAAGAAATATAAGAAATAAAGAAATAAAAAAATAAAAAACGAAAGAAAGACAGCGAGCGAGCGAGTTCGATGCCAAATGATATGGTAACTGCAGGAAACAGTGCACCACAGGTTGAATTTCTCTCATCGATTTTGCCCGTTCTGTGAATGTGCATAACAGTATTTGCTTGGTTTACGCCAAGTTGAATGGACTGTCGTGTATGGTCCCCGGTTATCGCTTTTGGGGGGGGCTATCGCTTTACAGTGTTTCGTGCAGATCTCTGACAAAAATCCTGCAATACTAAAGTGGTCTCCAACCATTTTGACCGTGACTCATGTATATGTATATATATAATATGTATATACTATAGTGCTACACATACAGACTTAACAAAAACATACAAAAACATAGCGAGGAATTTACATTTATGTATCCAAGATTATCCAAGTAATTAGTATACAACAAGAATCTTCAGTGAACATTTTCTGACCATTCCCCTGCAAAAGAACAACATCGTCAATGTCGACGTCCTGAACCACGCCATAGCGCTGAAGAGAGCCATGAACGGTTTCTCCAGCTTCCTTGGCCAGACTAGTGGCCCGAAAATGACTAAGTTGGTACACATCACTACAATAACTCGGGTTGATTAAGGTGATATATAACAACATCCAGTCGTGGAAAGAACATGATTTGCAAGGTGTCGCGGATTTTTCCTGCATCCTTCTATCTTCCTTCTGCTTCGTGTACCACTGAGCACGCTCTGCGGGAGCCATCTTGGCCAATGCCAGTTTTCAGCCGACACACGGCGTTGCTTCTGCTCCTCGCTTTCAGCCTCAAATGCCCTGCCGTGCCAGCGAAGCTGGAGGATCTGCCACAAGGACACATTCAGACAGCCTTTTCCTCGGAAGCCTTCTCCAGGCACCTGGCCAGCCATTTGTCCTTGGAAATACATCCCAGACAGTTACGGCGCATTGGGTTTCGGCCATTGGAAAGTGAGTCGTTAATCGTGGTCGGCTGGGTCACATGGGCTATAGCAGTCCAGAAAAGTGACGTTCTATGATTGGCGCTGGAGCCCTCAGGCTCACCAACATGTGACTACCGTACCTGGTTTTGACCGCGAATTGATTTTGTCAGCGGCTACTTTTTGGGGCCCCGTACTTGAGATAAATTGTTGACTGGAACACTCATTCGAAAAGGCAGCTTGATGCCACTCGCAGCCAAAAACAATATAAACCAAGATATAACGTATTGGGAGCCCTGGCATGTAGTGATTTAGCCACCAAGTATATGGTTTGGCCAACCAAAAATCGGAGTTGAACCAGGAAAACATGGACCGGATACAAAATGATACAAGTACCTCACCATAGAAATATCATCAAACATGGTGGTTTAACCATCAAAAATGAAAGTTTAACAGGGTCGGGGCTTAACCATCCTGAAATGTGGATATGGCCAAGCAGTTGGACGATAACCAACAATGGTTAGTTATTTTTGTGATTTGCCAGTAACAGCCAAGAACCATTGAGAGGGGCTTGTAGTGGGCCCGAGATTTATTTGACTTTGTTCCCCACTGCCACATAAAGGTCTCTAGATTTCAACAAAGGTGCAACTCCTTCTCCTTATTCTCCTCCTCCTCCTCCTCCGCCTCGTTGTTGTCTTGATCTCCTCTGTCAGCTCCGGATGCAGCTGGGCACGCCTGGACCCGAACACCACATCGCCAGCTCCGGTTCTGTGGGCCACGCCTGGATCCGAACACCATAGACGGCCAGACAGAATGTCAGAACATATGGCAGATGCCAGATAGAATGCGAGAAAGACTGTCAGAAAGAATGTCAGAATAGATTCCAGGTAGGATGCCAGAATAGAATAGATGCCAGATACTGCCAGAAAGAACATAGATGGAATGTCAGAGTATATATGCCATATATACTTTCAGGTGATATGTCCGAAACTTGATCAAAACAATTTGCCAGGCTGTGGATCACTCGAAGTAAAGTAATTCGTCCTGTATTCTTTGGAAATAAAGCAGGGCTATGGTCATATTGTGATGTGATGTTCACAAAGGGGAAGCACAACCCAGAGAAATAACATACTTTCACCTGCAAAAAATGATTCCTCCAGAACACAATGATAGGTATTGTTTTCAAAACGTGGCAAAACACAAAAGGAAAACACACCTTGGAAAGTAAGATACATCTCCACTATACAGTAGAATACTTTGACAGAAAATGGAAGATTGCAGTGGGGAACTTCAGGTAATGTAGTTCCCAAACAGAATATCCTTTCTTCAAAATGGCAAACTTTATCTAAAAATTAGAAATATGCTCTTTTGAAGTCTGGGCAAGCACCATTCTAGTGCATTGACAGAAGTGAGCCACCTTCCAAAAAAAACAACCCTAATTCATCTACAAAGAAGACTTATATAGTTAGAAGGGGAATGCAATCCCCTGGCTGGTTCAACAGGTGTTGGCGCGTTCAACAGGATGATACCTTTGATACAGTGCCATCAACACATTCGGTGCTGAGCCAGCAAACATCCATCAAACAACGTGATGCTGCGATGCTAATACGTTTGTAGCCGGCTGACGCACCAAAGCCCCGCCATGGTGACTCACTAGTATTACAAGTCGCCATTGTTTGGGGTATAGACAGGGCTGCTTCCAAACACACCAGATCAGATCACCAGTTCATCCCCTTGTGGATATCACTCCTACGGTGGGAGAAGTGATGATCGACTAGTATATAAGTTGACATATTTTTGGTCATGTTGCTCATACAAGAAAAGGGGCCTCCAAATAGAAAAACATTGGTGTATGATTAACCCTGTTATAACACTATAGTTCTAATTGCCATAAATGTTACTGTAGGAAACACTAACCATAGATTATATGGCAATTACTTGCCATAAACAGTTTCAACTCTGATCTTTGGAATTATGTTTAACAACTTAGCTATCGGAGGGGCCCATCTTGTAGGAAACTTGTGATTTCTAAAAAAACTTTCCGAGAGATCGGAACTGAGTGATTGATTCATCACCATGAATCACTATGAATGACCATTAATCCCACACAATATACCATTGTGGTCATTACAAATCACTACAAAAACATTACATATTACCTGGCATAATCACTATGAACCATATCATTGCACCATGCTTGGACTGCTTCCAAGCTTCTCTGGGCTTTGTATCTGCCTGAACAACGCAGTGCAGCCTGCGGTCATCACCACTTGGATGTCACGATGTTTGATGGCCAGGTGTAGCCATTGAAAGGTCATTCAAACGATACATGGCATGGGAATGTAGGGCGGTTTATAGTAATTGATGGTGCTTTATCGATCAATTTGAGATGATAGTTGGTTTCGTCTGAAAATTGTGTATATGCATCCCCAAATTCACATGTTTATACGGAACATCATGACAAACCATAGGATTTGGGGACAAGTTGACATGGCATGGGGATTAGCGATGGTTCTTTAATGATACGAGGTGAAAGAAAAGGAATGGTGACTCCAGTTGACAAGGACAGGCTATCAATTGGTAACTTATATGATAGCCTATGTTCCCATTGACACGCAAGCATTGCTTTGCAGCACTGAACAACAATAAGTTGGCGAATACTTAATACATCAGGCTACCTATCAATACCTGGAATCTCATCAGCCAATCTGCGGAAAGCCAACAAGACTGGGCTTCATCGCGTTGGTCCCTCCCAAGAATCTACCCTTCAACTATTGCAGAGAGATTATTTCCAAGTCGCTAAACAATCTACACTTCATAGCTTCCAATTCGCAACTCGTCAATCTACGCAGATCTATATGTCTTGTCTTGAAATGACCAAATTTGAGATTCAAACTGAGATCTATATCTACAGTACATTTGGATTGGATGCGCAACCCCCACAGTACCCCATACTACCCATGAGTCGTATGTATATATATATATAATAATAACAAAAATAACAGCTACTAATTATAAACGCAGTAATGAAAATTGAAAACGATTACTTTTAGCGATGATTCCCCAAACTAAGTATCATTAATGCTGAGGTCACCCCAAATCAGTTTAAACTTGGTCATTTGGATGTCAGTCAAAATTAGATACCCACTGCTTCGGATTGAAAAAAAAAATCTGGTAATTCCACAGTTTGCCATGGAACATGACCCCTCAGATGATATATCTATGAAACATTATTAAACATGCTAATTTTCCACAACTATGTTAAATTAACAGAGGGTACAGTAAACAGTGCCCGCACCTGTGTTCACACATTCGTGGTCCGACCTCAAAATATTGACCCCCCACTGACCAGTTTCTCAGATGACTCACCACAAGGAACCCCCCCGGATATATGTATTATGAATTGATGTATATTTTTGCATGAATACTAGACTATAATCACATATAGATCCAACAGTTAACCAAGTGATGTTCACCAACTTAACTATCACAAATAAAGAACCTTGGAAAATCAGAGTTTTTGTTGTTTAAATCGTCATTTCCCCTGATTTAGATGGACAAAAACTCCCATTGAACAGAAACTATACTACGAGTATGTGTGTATATATGCATATAACTATATATATATATATATATATATATATTCAGATGCATCCATGTAAATCCCATTAAATTCATATCCTTCTTGGTTATATAACAATTTTTCCTACGGTTTCGTAAATGGGATGCCTCACCACCTGACCTTGGCCCCGGTCCCGAGTCCGGGCGTCACAGTCCGCGCCTAAGATCTGATATCCAAGGTCTGTGAGCTGATCGACATCCAAAAAGGGTGGAAGGGTCACAGTCCTTAGAGAAGCTGGAAGACTTTTAAACATGGGGACTAAATATATATATATGTATATATTTATTGAAGTACATATATGGGTTGAAAAAGATCAATATATATTAGATATAAAATATATATATATATATATATAAATATGTATGTGCGTATTCCAAAAAAACATATTTAACTTTCTCAAAAATATGAACGCATACCAATAGTACCGCACAAGGCGCTGGCGGAAGTTTCAAGGATAGACAATTACAGGAGAGGTGAGTTGTTGTGATGCATGGATGGCAGAGCGAATCCACTGATGGGCCGAAAGGTGGTTGGAGTTATGCTTTTGGGAGTGGTTGCAGTGGTCAACTCACCCACAACTGCTGAATGTAGTGTGGTTGTTGTGTGGTGTGGTGTAGTTGTAGTTGTAGTTGTAGTTGCAGTGTAATGGTACAGTTGTAGTTGTAGTTGTATTGTAGTTGTATTATAGTTGTAGTCTAGTAGAAGTTGAAGTTGTAGTTGTAGTTTGTAGCTGTAGATATAGTGGTAGTGGTAGTGGAAGTTGTAGTGAAGTGGTAGTTGTAGTTGTAATGTAGTTGTAGTGTAAGTTGTAGTGTAGTTGTTGTGTTAGTTGTACTTGTAGTTGTAGTTGTAGTGCATTTGAAGTTAAACTTGTGGTTGTAGTTGTGACTGCAGTTGTAGCTGTAGCGGCAGTTGTAACTGTAATTGTAGTTGTAATGTAGTTGTAGTGTAGTTATAGCTGTAGTTGTAGCTGTAGTTGTAGTTGCAGTGTAGTGGAAGTGGCAGTTGTAGTTGTAGGTGTAGTGTAGTTGAAGTTGAAGCTGTAGTTGTATTTGCAGTGTTGGTTGTAGTGTTAGCTGTAGTGTTAGTTGTAGTGTAGTTGTCGTTGAAGTTGAAGTTGTAGTTCTAGTTGTAGTGTATTCGAAGTTGAAGTTGTAGTTGTAGTTGTTGTAGTAGTTGCAGTTGTAGTTGTAGTGTTTTGTTGTAGTGTAGTGTGGTGCGGTTGAACGTCCAAAAGTGGTTCGAACATGCGGTGTTTTCACCATTTTCACTTCCAAATGTGCTTCGCGCCACTACACCGTGCACGTTTTCATCATCCCAACTTCAAAAAGAGCTCCGAACCCGTCAGTCTTTTTAACACTTTTGACATCGAAATGTGCTTCGCGCCACAACAGCGTGCACTTTTTCGACAGCTCAACTTCAAATAGTGCTCCGAACCTGTCAGTTTCTAATATTTTTGGCATCGAAAAGTGCTTCGCGCCACAACGGCGTGCGTTTTTTTATTATCTGAATTTCCAAAAGTGGATCGAACTTGTGGTGCTTTCACCATTTTCACTTCCAAATGTGCTTCGCACCACTATGCCATGCACGTTTTCAACTTTTTAACTTCAAAAAAAGCTCCGAACCCGTCAGTCTTTAACACGTTTGACATCGAAATGTGCTTCGCACAACAACGGCGTGCACTTTTTCAACATGTCAACTTCCAAAAGTGCTCCGAGGCTGGTGTGCTTTGTACATTTTGACTTGGAAATGTGCTTCGCGCCACAACGCGTGCACTTTTTCATCATCTGAACTTCCAAAAGTGGTCCGAGAATGGTGTGTTTTGTACATTTTTACTTGGAAATGTGCTTCGCGCCACAACGGCGTGCAATTGTTCATCTCTCATCTGCCCAGATGGCTTCGCACCCGCCGCTTTGGCGAGCCTACTTTTCGACCCGCTGGTGCCACAAATCATCGGGAAGAACACAGTGTTTTGCGACTTTTCTACCTTTTCACGCACCTGCATCTTCTTTTTTCTGACTGTTTCTCTTCTCTTCTCTTCTCTGAATCTTCCCACCTCTGCTTTTCCATCTGTCCATATTGTCGGAAGTTTGACTGCTAAACTTCGTTCGATAATATATACGTACATATATATATATATATGGTAAAACATAGGGATGTTTTTTCCGGGACATCATGGATTTAACATGTATAAACATATGAACTAAAGATTTACTAAATCAGTATAGGCAATAATGACCTATTAAATCCCATTTAGGGTATCCAGGCGAACAATAATGGTTATATAGAAGTGATATGGGTTTGTCTGAAAATCGGGGATGGGCACAGCAAAAGAATGGCAATCTTCATCGGGAAAATTCTGTTCCAAACCATGGGGATTCTGGTGTCTGGTGGTTCAACCTCGAGATGACTATGTATGTATCCACAAACATATATATATACATATTTGATATATATATATATATACATACGAGTTACGAGTAAAGCCATCTCTAAAAAATATAGAAAAGTGTTTCCAGAGATTAACATATAGATGATATTTAACACATATTTCCAGGTTTTCGACCTTTCTATCTTCTTTGGGCTTGCTAAATATAAATATATATATATATCATATAGATAGATAGATAGATAGATAGATAGATAGATAGATAGATAGATAGATATGTGTGTATGTGTGTATGTGTGTATGTGGTTTCTACGCTGTCTGTTTTAAGCAACAGCACAACATGACTTCAATACCAGCACTTGGATTTGAAGCACCAAACAAGGTTACAATGGGTAAGGACCTGCAAGCCCAAAACCAATATCTTGATCTGAAGTAGTTCCTATTCATGTTAAGCATTGCCCAAAGATATAAGAGTTTGCCAAACATGCATCTAGCCAAGATGCCCCTCCAAATTCCCTGGGAGGCTCGTTCTTCATTAGTAGGATATGATATTCCTCCATCAGAGTCAACAACCCAATGCCCAAACTAAGGTTTGTCTACTCGGTCCCGCTGACAGCTCTTCACAAATCATGGGGAAGGCGGTCCGCAAAGTTGACTCACTCCGATGTGCGATGCTAATCTTCAGTAGAATAAATCAATGGTTCTTCGTCATTTTTTGTTAACGTTGACCTTAAGGAAAGAAACGCAAACGTGAATCGAGGTGGACATGTGGCTGATTACTCCAGATGTATCTCGTTTCTTTGCGATAAAACGATGATAGTTCCCTTCCAGTCAACAACTAATCTAACATGACGTGTTAACCACGGAACTGGCTAACATTGAGACTCAGACTCACCTGGCCACATAATAAACTATAAACCAACTTGTACTAGTTTCGGGTTTCTCCCTTTAAACATGATCATCATCTCAGATCGGCATGGAAACAGGCCAAAAATCATTCAGAATCCAAACCATGAATACAAACCGGTCATGATATTCCTCAGAAACCACAGTGATTCAAATTATAAGTCAACTTAGCTATCGTTTAGCAGCACCTTAGGACCTTGCTCAGCGCTTGAATTTTTGTTCTCTCTGCGAGGCTTGCGCCTTGTCCCCGCGCACCTTTGCGGAGAATATATTAGCACCACTCTGGTTGGTAAAATCCAAAGTACGTTCCCGTTCTGGTTGGTAAACAAAATCCAAGTATTAGCCCATAATTTGACACTGATCAAACCATATCATTGCACCATCTTTGGGCCCCCCGGTTCTTCCCGCCCCCCTGGACCCCTTAGAAAGACAGCTGCCCAGCAGCTGACTGTCGACGATGGACTTGGCAGCATTGTGGAGCTGAGTACCAAGGGCTTGCACTTGTTGTGCCAGCTCTTCTAAGGTCATTTTCATGTGAATGAAGATCAGGATATACAACACCTGCAGGGAGAACATTGGCAACATGGGCATATAGTATGTTCAGGGATCAAACAAGCACAAATTGAGGGATTTGGCGGCTGCAAATCTGCTGGTGGCAAAAAATGGGGATATCACGGGGATGTATCTGAATGCAACATTGGCAAAATGGCAATGGGTTTTCTTATGGGCCTAAATACTTGGATATCGGGGGGTATACGACCAAAACTATGCTAGGTGTGTCTGAGAATTTACCTCCGGAGTCATTTAAAAAAATCAGATCATGGGACCAAGGAGGGATACCACAATCTATTGCAATTTAATGAGGAATATAACGATCAACCCAAACATGGCATTTTGAGGTACATGGGTGCGTAAAACTTATGCCTAGTCACATAAGAGGGTCTTGAAACCATGCCTGGAAAAAAAAAGGACCGGATAACCCCACAAGTCAACTTCTTCCAATAATGAGAAACAAAAGTTGTAGCGGGACGGGGAAGGAAGGAAAGACAAAGGAGGTGGTGGAGGATCGAGAGGTTAAAAAAAGTTGTATGTGAAGAGTTGTGTGTGTGATAAAGTTGTGTGTGAAAGATGTGTGTGACACAAGTATGTGTGAGAAAGATTATGTACAGTGACACGCAACTAAACGATGCAAGTGCTTCCACCCATCAACGGGTTGACAGATGACCATAGGTCGCTCTGCATAACCCCAGGAGCGCACACACACATGGTGTGAAAGATGGTGTGTGACAAAGTTGTGTGTGAAAGATGGTGTGTGACAAAGTTGTGTGTGAAAGATGGTGTGTGACAAAGTTGTGTGTGAAAGATGGTGTGTGACATTTTT